>Ga0307507_10012582_pt1 | contig 10431 bp, 8 predicted proteins | sample 7_EM_MG_FD_207223 | JGI IMG/M metagenome (GOLD analysis project Ga0307507, IMG submission 207223) | Populus trichocarpa ectomycorrhiza microbial communities from riparian zone in the Pacific Northwest, United States - 7_EM | ecosystem: Host-associated > Plants > Roots > Unclassified | place... | reverse complement strand
CAACTGGACAGGGCTTGTCCATTGATCCTTATGATCATGTAATTTGTATTAAGTGGTACTACAGGGACTTATTGGTAAAAATGCTAAAATTCGCATTTTTAGGAGTGTATGGTTACACTCCTTATCACCGTACAACCTTCAAGTGGGACACATCACCATCAACGAGCAAGACATCCGGTTCCTTGACGGTGGGTGGATGAAAGCCAACATTGCAGGGGTGAGCCAGAGCGGAGTGGTCATCTTAGACGGGAAGAGCATATTCGAAAACGTAGCTGCTGGTGTGTTTGGTTGACGGGTACACGCTTTGGCGAAGGAAGAGGTGGAGGATGCGTGTCGTACAGTGCTGAGACACGAGTTCGTACGGGATCGGCCGAATGGGTATGATACCCTGCTTGGTGGGGGCGCTGGTGGTGTTGGGCTTAGTGGTGGGCAGAAGCAGAGGCCGGCTATTGCTAGAGCTCAGCTAAGGAATCCCTCGGTTTTGATACTTGGTATGATTTTCCTTTTTTGTCAACCCTTTCTTTCTTACTAACTCATTCCCTTTCAGACGAGGCAACTTCTGCGCTGGACGCTACCTCGTGCACTCTCGTATTTGAAGCCATCAAGCGGTGGTGTAAGAACAAGACCAAAATTGTTATCACACATGACTTATCCCAAATTACCCCCAACGACTTCGTTTATGTCCTCAAGGTGGGACAGGTGGTCGCACAGGGATACTGATACGACTTGGAAGTGGTTGATCGCAAAGAAGCGGGCGTGGGTGAGTTCAGGAAGATGATGGAGGCGCAGCGGGAGACAGGTGGATTTCTCCCTGAGGAGGATTTGGAGAGTGAGCACGGGCTGGACGACATGCAGGACGCGTTCGACGAAGAGAGTCAGAAGGAGTGGGTTGAGCGTGTCCTGGACCATCTGAGGCATCAAAGCATGGCTGTTCGCCCTCTGACATTTGGTGCTTGGATGTTCGAAGCCGTAGCAGAGCTGGTTGCACCTTCCATGCCTGCTCTCCCTCAATCGAGGTCCACTCAACTTCTTCCCACCGGCAACTTCACTCCCATGCTCGATCGTCGACGAAGGCCTTCTAGTATCGATATCCCTTCACCTACTTCACCTCAAGCTGCACACACCCTCTCGAGCAGGCGTTTCAGCTTGCATCACTCACCCACCTCGCCAACATCGAGGACAGCATTCGATGAGGACGCCGAAGAGGTGTTCGAGAAGGAGAAACAGGCCATCGAGAAGAGCGGTGTTTCAGCTCGCTTGGGGCGTGGTGCCAGTTCTCGTAACGGCTGGGAAGCCGTTCGTGCACGTTGGGATGCGGACAAGTTCAGGCCTCTCACAAATGTCCAGATCCAGAAACGTGACAAGGGGGTCGTCGTCGACTCTGATGAACAACCTCCCTCGATATGGAGTGTCATGCTCAGCATATACCCCTCTGTCCCTCGCAAATCCCTCATGCTCTTCGGCCTCGTAATGTGCTGCCTCTCCAGCGCCATGACACCCATCTTCTCCTTCCTCCTCTCCCGCGTCCTCTTTGAAGCATCCATTGGTGCACAGGACGTATCAACCATTAATAAATTCAGCAGAATCCTCGTTGGTATCGCAGCTATCGATGGTATCCTCCTCGGACCAAGTACTTCATCATGGAGGTCTGCGATACGTCGTGGGTCACGCGTATCCGGTCTACGGCTTTATACAACATCATCGTGCAAGACAAGAAATGGTTCGATCGCCGGGAGAACGCAGCAAGTAGGATAGTGCAGGTGTCGGTGAAGGATGGGGAGGATGCAAGGAATCTGGTAGCTGTGGTGAGGGGCCAATGCTGCCTTGTATTTTCGATGCTTTGTGTTGGCCTTGTGTGACAGGGCGGCAGGTGACGCTTACCTTATGCATATTACCCTGACTTCGCAACATTATTTGTAAAGGATAATACTGAATGCACTTAGGACCCCGGTCAATAGCACAAACGGTCTGATCCAGAAAATGGGGGTTTTGTCCGGACGCCATTTGGCGGTTTCTGTCCGGATTGTACCCGGCCTACCCTCAAAATTTGTAAATTTGTCCGGGTTGGCGGATTTGGGGTTTTTTCAGCGAAAATCCGTCCGGATCTGCAGATCTGGCCATTCCAGGGCGTAAAAAATGGCCCTGGTGGGCGCAAACAGTCCAGAGAGCTTTGAGAGGACAGAAGGAAACAAGAAAACAACATTTAGGTGATGAATACATAATATAATGTAATTTAGTCCACTAAATCGAAATCTTTGCCCCCGCCGCCTCGTTTTTTATCATTGCTGTAAGTTCTTTTTGACCATTCCGCAGGGCTCGGTAACGATCAACATCTTCTGGCGTTAGTTCAATGAAAGATGCAGCCAATTGTGCGTCAGTTATCTTGGTGTCGACGAGGCAGAGAAATTGAGAGTATATATATAGCATCGTGGTAAATTCAGAGGATAATGATTCTTACAGTGGGCAATTTATATACTACGGAATGTAACTACTACGAGTTACTAGGTATATGTCCTCGGTCTTAGTAATCAAGTATTTTCGATTTATCTACAAAGTCCACGAGGTCTGTGGATGAAATAAAAATAAAAAGGGGGGTTAGTTATGCCTGACAACTACGAATGCAATTCAAAAAGGACATAACACGTGCAAAATGTTTCACAAAATGTTCGACACAAGCGCGGCTCGAAAAGACTTTCTGTCCGGATCGCTGCCTGAGGGTATATGTACCTTGAGCGATCCTGTCCGGGTTGGGGTTCTGGCTAGTTTCGGCTTTTGGCCAGTTTCTGTCCGGACTGGCTCCCGGCCGATTTGCGAAAATTCAAAATTTTTGTCCGGATCGGGACCAGACCGTTTCTGCTATTGACCGGGGTCCTATGCACTTATGAAATGGAATGAATTTAAGCTGTAAACCTTATTAACCCCTAAGCAACATTGCTCTTGTGCATACAACTAAGCAGCATCCCAGGTGAGAATTGGGTCAGCTTGGTGCATATAGTGCGCCGTCTGTTGGGCTTACATCATTTTTAATCCTAGACTAGGGTTAGACCTTTTTTAAAAGTTTTTCAAAGCCAATCTTATCAGCTTCCTCCAAAGAGCCCCTCCGCCCTCTTCTCATCTTCTCCACAACATAATCCTCACGTCACTAGAGACTCCTCGCTGGCAAACACGGTGAAACTAGGACCCAACTCGCAACGGGGTCTGGACTCTGGACCAACGCTTGTCAATGAACGCTGATGGCCGTCACTCTGAATATATTCATCACTATTTAAGCACTCAACCCTGCACTAACTTATCCATCTCACGGCAGGGCCTCGACAACCGGCATTGGCTGGCATTGGCCATTGGTTTCTCCCTGCTGGGCGCGCACCGGCTATCTGGAGACTTTGTCAAGGTTAGACTCGAGGAGGTGTCAGTCAGCACCTCAGGCAGACGCATATGAACCAGGAACCTCCCCGTCGATAGAATGGCTTGTCTCTTACTCTGATAAGTGACCATGTTTCGACCAACTTGGAGAGCAACTTTCTCCGAGACCGACATCGGACACCTTACTCCGAGAATGGGCGAAAGCAACAACGACAGCGACACGATGGTGAGCGCAGACTTAGTGGTGGGAGCAACCTTGATAGGCGCAATGCTCGCATACCCGTACGTTCCCTTCTCTCCCCTCCCGTTTCACTCCCTACTCATGAACGCGCTTTTTCAAGGATGTACGGAATGCTAGTATGTCAAGTCGCATCATATTACAAACGGTTCCCGGACGACTTGCGGCATCTCAAAGCTCTGGTTCGTCTTCTTCTCCCCTCCCCTCTTCTCTGCCCTTGGATAATAGAAATTATTGACATTTTTTTAAAGGTTGCGCTTATACTCCTCGTACGTGGCACACCCTCTCCATCCTCCCCCCCAAATCATATCAAAACAACTGTTACTGATGGAGTCAGAACAGACTTCAACTGTCGGGCTCATCATCAACGTCAACATGATATGGTATTATTGCATTCAATGCGGGATTGGTGTTGATCCAGACGTTTTTCGTTTTTGCGATCATTGGCGAGTTTCTTGTCGTTCTTTTTTTTTTTTTTTGGAAAGAGAGCTAATTTTGGATGCGGGGGTAGGACGATATCGGTTGGTTTGATTTATCCTGCTCCCTTTCGCGCTTTGTTCTCAACTTATCAATGGCGACAATAGGTGTTTTTTATCCCAAATGTATGTTCAGCATCTTGCTTGTACCTTGCTTGGATCGACATCATGATAATTTTATCTCTCTACTAGGAAATGAGTTGTTTTCTTGCAGAGGCGTACACTTACATCCTTCCATCCCTTCATCTTTTGGTATTTACGCACACCTTGCAACATTGAATAGCCTATTTCTTAAACGGATGTGGGCATGTGCGTTATGTTCCCATCTTCCCTTGATGCTACTCACATTTGGAATATTTAGTGTCACAGAAGAGGCATCCCAATGTTGTTGCAGTACGTTCCTCTTCTTTCTTTGACGGTGGTTGGGGTAAAGGTTGATGATGGGGGTATTTAAATAGTTTGTCCTGTTTATGTTTGGCTGGGGTGGGTGTCTTTATTCTTTTATTTTTTGAGTGCTGACTTTTGTTCTGTCGGAGTGTAGTGTCTACGATCGGTAACTAACCTGTACTCTATCCCACATTCCTAAATTCTAAAAGCCTACCAAGTATACATCCAGGGAATGTATGTTTCCCCCTCCTCACCACTGGACCACTCTAATCTAACCACATCCCACTAAACAGGTTTCGTTACCCCTGTTTTCCTGAACTGCAACGTAATCAGGTCAGTCTTTGCCTCCTTCCCCCTTCCCCCTCTTTTCTCTACCCCCTCTTTCCCACTTCCAAACTAACCGCTCCTTCACTGACAGCCCTACCTTTTCACATCTTTTGGCCTCCGCTTCCTTTCAGATGGCATCATTGCCGGAATGATGTGCACCCTCCTCTACAAACAAATGTCTGACATGCCAACAGAGATAAAGAACAGACCAAATTTTGTGAGGATTGTGAATTCATTGGCAGTTTGGACACTTTCTACTGGCTTGGTTATGTGGTGCGTGTTATTTTTGTCTTCTCTTCGTTTCGGCCTTTTTTTTTTTTTTTTTTTGGTTTTTGATACTTGCATATATTGATACTGGGTCATGTCAGGGTTTCGGCTGTGGCGTTCATGCTCACGGTGAGTTGCGTCAATTTCTTTTTCATGTCATGTTAACTTGACTTAAGTATATCCTACTCCCAGACACGTGCATCGCACTGGGCATTTATCTCGTTCGCGGGAACAGTAAGTCCCTTCCTTCCCATCCACACAAGCTTTTGAGTGTTAATTATGTGTGTGCTACTTATAGCATATGCTAACGCTGTTCTGGCACTGTACGTCTCCTCCAAATCTCTGACATGTAATTACTATTACTAACAAGTGTGGTGATCTATAGATTACACGTGAGAACACGATACCGAAAAGTAGCGGACGAGGTGATATCGCTGCATGTTCAAGTTAACACAATCAATAGCAATCCGGGTGGAGATTCCAATGGGCTGACTCGGCGCTCATGAACTTGAAGGCTATACAAGTAAGTCAATGAGTTCACATATTTTATTATACTTGGGCCTTGGCTGATCGATAACCGTGTTGTCTGTCAATGTGATTATTATTATTGTCATGCATTCACCATGATTCTCAGCCTTGATGTTGTGGGTACGACAATCGCCAATGTCAATGGGCACCTACCGTGAGTCCGTGACATGGAGGAAACAGTACTTTGTATTTGGAGGCCAGGATGCATGTCGGCATTCATAAATCATTGTACATAGTCATGCACCTGTGCATTTCTAGGCATTTAAAAAGTTTAAACGTTCAAGCTCCCAGTAAGAACTGGTTCGTGCTGTGCTGCAAGGAAGATCTGCTCTGACCTGGATTTCGAGACCTGCACAGATTTTCTGCGCAAGATTTACCTTTTTGCAAATTTTATCTGCTTGTCTACTTGTTGTCGACTATGTGATGAGTTTCATAATGCCAAGAATTTCTGTATTGATCTGCTCTAAACTGCTCAACGACATCGCATGAGAAGCAACCAAGCGGAGTCTGAATATATTCTTATGACCATCAATATCGCGTGTTGGCCAACTTTGAGTGGGGCTATTGGTCAATCTGACCTTCCTGCCCTTGCTCTTCTCGCCTTTGGCCTCCTATCTACAAATCTGTCATTTTCGTCTCTTTTTGCCTCAAGACGGCAAATCTTCAACTCTTCAAGCCTCAACCCTCCCTTTTTTACAATTGTTCTGATGTTTGTTATCATCAGATTGCCTTCGTCCTAGCGTCTCATCTTCATTTGTAGAATGGACAACTGGAGAATACCCCCACCTCAGCTGACCCCACCTGCACCTAAGTCAAAGTCTCCGAAGAAGGAGAAGAGATTGAATGCGGCATGTTTATGTTGCAGGGAGAGAAAAATTGCATGTACTCGCCCAAGAGACAATCCTGATCAAACTTGCGCGTATGCAATCAACTTCATGCTGGTGTTAGTATTCTTATCATATTTTTTAGCCAATGTCTTCGTCGAGATCTCACATGTGAATACCCAAAGAAATCGAGGCGAGGACAGCATAAATGTGGCCCCAAGCCAACTGAAAAAGCTCGGTATTCATGAACACTGCATTCATGCTCCCTTTTCAGGGTGTTTCAGTTTCATTTTTGTAATGTAAAATTTCTCAAGTTTCTTACACATATCTTGAACTATGAAAACTGTGTTATATCGATGTCTGTAGAATCATATAGACATGGTATGACCTATTTACATTACTCAGTCACTCGCCCATCCCGTGTAAAAATAATATAAATAGGGTTAAGCATTTATTTGGGGTACCACTGGGCCTTATAACCCTATAGAATTGAAACTTTTTTGTTTCATCATTCAAGCCTCTTCCCTGTGTTTTGGCAGCAAATGGAAATGAGTGTGGCAGCTGAGCCATCAATGACTAAGCTAATCAAAGAAACATTTCAGACTTTTTGCATAAGGGCATATAATTCTAAGCTACAAATTTTATACATACAGGATCCTACAAGTTATCTGTATTAGTTCTTGCCAAAATATAAGCCAGGCATGCATGTATCCACTGTTTATTGAATCAGTGGGCATCCACTGCTTATTAAAAAATTGGCGATATGGTGGGTATCTGCCGTTTATTCAAAATTGGCAAGGCAGTGGGAATACAGCACATATTCAAAAATTGGCAGTATGTATGGTGTGTATCCACTGTTTATTCAAAAATTGGTGAGACAGTGGGTATCCACCACATATGCAAAATTTGGCGATTTAGTGGGTATCTGCCATTTATTCAAAATTGGTAAGACAGTGGGTATACACCAAATGGTCAAATTTATTCAAAATTTGGTGAGAAGGTGGGTATCCACTGCATATTCAAAATTTGGCTATATGGTGGGAATCCACTGTTTATTCAAAATTTGGCGAGATGGTGGGGATCCACCACATATTCAAAAATTGACAATATGGTGGCTATCCACCATTTATTTAAAATTTGGCAATATTAAAGACGGTGTGTATCCACCATATTGTCAAAAGTTTGCGATATGGTGGGTATCCATCATTTACATTGGTGAGACAGTTGGTATCCACCACGTGGTGAAAAACTTGGCGATATGGTGGGTATCCACCGCATATTCAAAAATTGACAATATAGTGGGTATCCACCACATATTCAAAAAATTGGAAATACAGTGGGTATCCGCCATTTATTTAAAACTGGCGAGATGGTAGGTACCCACTGCGTAGTCAAAAGTTTTTGATATGGTGGGTATCTGCTGTTTACTCGAAATTGGCAAGACGGTTGGTATCCACCACATGGTGAAAAATTTGGCGATATGGTGGGTATCAACCACATATTCAAAAAATTGGAAATATGGTGGGTATCTGCCATTTATTTAAAATTGGCGAGACGGTGGGTATCCACCATGTAGTTAATTTTTTTTGATATGTTGGGTATCCACCGTTTACTCAAAATTGGCAAGACAGTTGGTATCCACTGCCTCGTAAAAAAATTGGCAATATGGTGGATATCCACCACAAATTCAAAAATTGGAAATATGGTGGGTATCCGCCAGTTATTTAAAATTGGCAAGACAGTGGGTATCCACCGCATAGTCGAAATTTTGCTATACTGTGGATATCCGCCGTTTACTCGAATTGGTGAGAAGATTGGTATCCAACGATCTGGTGGGTATCCACCGCACATTCAAAATTTTGCAATACAGTAGGTATCCACCACATATTTGACAATTAGAAATATGGTGGGAATCCGCCGTTTATTTACAATTGGCGACTCGTATGGTGGACATCCGCCTTTTAATGAAAATTGGGGAAACAGTGAGTATCCACCACACATATATAGTGTGTATCCGCTGCGTATTAAAAATTTGACTATACGGTGGGTATCCACCACCTATTTAAAATTGGGTGATATGGTGGATACCTATTCAAAATTTGACAATAAGGTGGGTATCTACCACATAGTTAAAAATTGGCGATATGGTGGGTATCCGCCATTTAATTAAAATTGGCAAGACAGTGGGTATCTACCGCATATTTAAAATTTAGCTATATGGTGTGTATCCACATATTTAAAATTAGGAGATATGGTGGATACCTATTCAAAATTTGACGATAAGGTGGGTATCCACCACGTAATCAAAAATGAGGGGATATGGTCAGTATCCACTGTGGATCTTCAAAAGTGATGGTATTCACACCGTGACCATCCGTAATGCTCTGGTGGCTGATGCCTGCTGGCCGGTATCATGTTGAAAAGCAATCATGTCATCACTTTTTCGGTATACTACATGCAAGCTTTCCAGGCGGCTAAAAAGGACCACGTACCATTCTAGAACTGCACCCTGACGTGACATGGACCCTATTTTTCGGTGGATGAATCTCCTCGCTGCCAAAACGAGCCTGAAGCCTGAAGCATCGTTGTAAATTAAATAAGGCCTTGCTTATTGAAAGTCAGTCTCCTCCGGGCCCACCAAACATCCTGCTTACCCTCTCATCTCTCCTTTGTTGCCGTGCTCATCTAGTCCCCACTCCCAAGCACAATGTCGGTGATCTCGCTAGACATTGACCCTGTTGTGGATGTGACGCCCTCCCATGATCCTGTGCAGTCTCCTCCACTGCAAGCCATGATGTGAGTAGTTATTTCTTTCCACATTCCATTTTGTGTGTAGGAAAACATACCTGTGTTTGCCATGTTTCTTTCCCTTGTCGCCCCCGTCCGCCCGAGCACTCGTTCATTTTGTTTCGTGCGCTGTTCGGGTGAGGCGATGCGCTTTTTTCCTTCCCTGTCGGCGCTCGGTGCCTCCTTCCCTTTTCGAGCCGAGATCTCTTTCGTCACAGATCCGTCACACTTTTCCAGACCATCTTTTTCATCGGTTGTCAGCACCAACCCTCACTGACTATATGCGCCTTATAGAATCATGACTTTGCGTAGATCTTGCAACCCTTGCCGGCCTCTCACTATCCGCCGTACTCAACGCTTGAGCCCTGCTCGCGACTTGTACTAACTAACGACAAAGACAAAGGGCCTCTGCTGAATCATCACGTACCCTAACCAACAACATTCATTCTATCCACCGATGGCCATGGTTCTCCCCTCCGACGACAATGCCAACACCTCTCCACCTCAGAACGAACAGTCCACTCAACAACAACCTCAAGCCACACAGGAACAGCAACAGTCGACTCAGCCCGCTCTCACCACCCAGCAGATCAAATGTAAACCCAGCAGAAGGGCGAACACGGCTGAACGACGGGCCACGCACAATGCCGCCGAGCGACAACGCAGGGAAACACTCAACGGTCGATTCCTAGTAAGTTTCTTTTTTCGTCTCCATTCTTTTGATGTGCTAAAAATACTTATAGGACCTAGCCGCCCTCCTCCCAAACCTATCTCAAATCCGGCGTCCCTCTCAATCCTCCATCGTCAACTCTTCCATAGCGCACATCCATGCATCACGCCGGCACCGCCTCCTCGCTGCCCGCGAACTGCACGTAGTTAAGCTCGAGTCTGACGCCCTCCGGCGGGAACTCAATGAATGGCTCGACCGCGCCGCCATTCCGCGGATTGAGGAGCCTATGCGCTCAGACGGGTTCTCCATGATCCTATCAGGTGAGTTGGAGGTCATTGCGGCTGTCCCAGGGGAAGGGGATGAAGAAGACGGGTATAATGGAGAAGGAGGGAATGATGGTGGCTATGGAGGTGCATATATGGATGATATTGAGGAAAAGGGGCAGTACTCGACTGTTCCGACTCAGCATCCGAACGTGCAGATGCATTTGGAGGAGATGGATGATCAACGAGTGGCTGGTGCTATGCTCAAGAATAGTAACCCGTTTGCGCATAACATCCCTTC
>Ga0307507_10012581_pt1 | contig 10432 bp, 11 predicted proteins | sample 7_EM_MG_FD_207223 | JGI IMG/M metagenome (GOLD analysis project Ga0307507, IMG submission 207223) | Populus trichocarpa ectomycorrhiza microbial communities from riparian zone in the Pacific Northwest, United States - 7_EM | ecosystem: Host-associated > Plants > Roots > Unclassified | place... | reverse complement strand
CGCCCTATCTCGCAACCAATCAAAACTCATAAAACAAGTCATGTGCCCTAACGGGGTCACATGCGCAAAACCCATGACCCATAACTATGAGTCATGTGCGAAATACATAAACCACATGACCACAATCGTGCGTCATGTCAAATATCAACCAATAACAATAAACCAATGACACGCTATTGCGTCGTCATGGGAAAACCTATGAGTCAACTGATCTCATAGTGTGAAAGATAACAAACCGATGACTAATAACCATTAGTCATCTGAGATCCTGCCTTGCTTAGTCACCGTTTGTGACATTAGCTCCCTTCCCCCTCTTGCATCGGTCCCACGATGCTAAACTCCTTCCTTCCACAGCATACCCCCGATTTGGCGCATTCTTTGTTTGCACCGATGGTATGCTTGTTGGAGTTTTTCCTTTTCCTTATCGAGCCGTTCGAGGTCGTTGTCCTTCGCCACAATGATTTGGGCGGCGTGATCAAGCTGGCTTCGGAGGTCTACGATTTTTTCTTCCAGGGCTTCCACGTCCGGAATGGTTTTTACGCTCCCCTCTCCCAGCCGTGTCCGCACGGCTCTTCCCTTTCTGTGTTCCCTTCTGTCGTTCTTGGACAGTTCTCCTTTTTCTCCTACTTGGCGGGGGTAGTAGCTAGCGTCCACCTTGTCCCATCGGTGTTCGTGGCAATTGTCGTTAAAACAATGCTCCCAGCTCGTGATTTCGTGATGAGCCCTTCTGGCTTTTCTTCGACGAGGTTGTTGTGGGGTCCAGTCATCTCCTGGGTTCGCTTCCATCTCCTGTCGCCAGTTGTGGTTGTGGGCGACACTTGGCTTTCTCAATCTTCTGGTGAATTGTGGGTACCAGCCTGACCGTTGTTTCTCGCCTAGATGGATTTGACATCCATCTTCCGTGCAGTCCGTCCAGTTCCTGGAGGCGTGTGCCAGCTCCCTCTTTGATGAGCCCGAGTATGCCGGGCTAGTGGGGGTAGCGTTTGTGGCGACGCGCTGGGCTTCATTCTATGGGGTGTGCCAGCGTCGTTCTTGTTTGACGACGGGGGGAGGTGCGAAGGACGATCTCTTGATCGTGACATGTATCCACTCCGGGCTTTCCTGGGTAGCGCTGGTGGACTCGTTGGACTGTGTCTTCTGCATTGTTGAAGTTTTCTGCGGGGTACCAGACCTTATCGTGTTCTGGTGAGTAGCCTTTCCACTTGGCTCGGTATTGGAGCTCTTTGTAGTGGAGTCGAGAGTCGATGATCTCGTCGAGTTCGTATTCGTTTTCTCCTTCTATCTGGATAGGAGGGGGGGGTTCTTTGTTCTGTGAGGGGAATCAGTTGTCTTGGTAAGGTTCTAGGAGGGAGATATGGAATCTGTTGTGTATGGCCATTGAGGGTGGTAAGGCCAGCTTATATGCGTTTGTCCCAATCTTTGCCAAGATTTTGAATGGTCTGATCTTCTTGTAGTCCAGTTTCTTCGATGGTCTTGTGGTCTTGATGTTTCGTGGCAACAACCACACTATATCTCCTGATTGTAGGTTCGGATTGGGTTTTCGGTGTAGATCGTAGTATTTATTTTGTCGTAATTGTGCGGCCACCATCTCGTTTCTTAATGACTCATGTAATTGAGTCATTTCTTCAGGTTTGTTCCGCTTTCAGTGTATCAGATGACCGATCATCTCGTATTCAGGCTTGATTCCACAATTTGCAAAGAAAGGGGTGTTCTTGATGGTCTCCTGATACCCGTTTTTGTACGCGAATTCTGTGAGTGGTAGGTAACCACACCAGTCGTCCTGTTGGTAGTTGATAAATGCTCGTAGGTATTGTTCCAATATGGCATTGGTTCATTCGGTCTGTCCGTCTCTTTGTGGATGGAAAGCCGTGCTGAGTTTTCGTTCGATTCCTAATTTCCCCGTAGTTTCCTTCCAGAGGTCTGAGGTGAATAGTCTCCCCCTGTCGGTGATGATATTGTGTGGTAGTCTGTGTAGCCTGACTATTTCCTTCATGAAGAGATTGGCGAACTGCCGTGCGTCCAGGTCCTTTAAGCCTGGTATGAAATGGTTCATTTTGGTCAGCCGATCGATGACCACCAGTATGGTGTCATATCCTTCTGATTTTGGCAGGTCCGTGATGAAGTCCATAGCGATTTATTTCCATGGTCGATCGGGGGCTTTGTTTGACTGTAGCAATCCGTAGGGTGCATGTCGGACCACCTTGGTCCTTTGACATGTCTCGCAACTCTTTATGAATCTTTTGATATCTTCTCTTATCTTTGGCCAATAGTATCATCGACTGATGAGTTCGGTAGTTTTTGCCGTTCCGCCATGTCCCGCCTGTAGGGGTTCATGATGTTTAGCGATAAGAGTGGTTCGTATCCCTTCGTCCTTTGGTATCCAAATCTTTCCTTGATACCATAAGAGACTGTCCTTCCATTGGCATAGCCCCAACGCTATTCCCTTCATTTCTTTTCTTCCCTCGTCGAGGTTTCTTTTGATGTCTTGGATCTCGTTGTCGACGTTGCTTGCCTGCTGCATTTCTCCCTCGTCCTTGTCTTGGAATTCCTTGTTTCCAATACGTCTGGTTTCATTGCTTCCGTGTCTGGGATATCCCAGTATCGTTTCTTTGGCAGTAGGATCCCCACGTTTCGAGTCACTCTCTTGTCTCCTGCTGTGGATAGGTCGCCTTCTCTTCTTGTGAGGGCGTCTGGCTTTCCTCCTTCTTTTCCTGGTCGTTATTCGATTTTGAAGTTGTATTGACTTAGTTTTTGCATCTATCGTGCTTGTCGTTCGTTTAGTTCCTTCGTTGTCATGACGGTGACTAAGCTCTTGTGGTCTGTGAGGACCCTTATCGGTTTCGGATTTCCTCTGGTGTATCTTTTCCATTCGTGGAATGCCTGCACTATCGCCAGTAGTTCCTTATTGTGTAAGTCGTAGTTGCATTCGGCGTCCGACATTGTCTTGGATCGGTACGCAACTGGTCTCCATTTTCCGTCCTGGCATTGCTGTGATAGTATACCGGAAGAGACGTATTTCGAGGCGTCCGTTTCGATTTTGGTCGGTGCTAGGGGGTCGAAGTAGACCAGTACTGGTGCCGTACTGAGTTTTGTTCTTAATTCGTTGAAGGCTTGCTGTTCTTTGTCTCCCCATTCCCAGTTTCCAATGCATCGCTTTTTTGTTCTTGCATATAGTGGTTTGGCTGTCCTGCTGAACCCTTCTATGAATCGTCGGTAGAAGTTGCAGAAGCCTAGGAAGCATTCGATTTCCTTTATTTTCTTGGGGGTCGTCTAGTCCCAGATGGCTTGTGTCTTGACTGGGTCTGTCCTGACCCCTTCTTGTCCGATGATAAAGCCTAGATATTCCGTCTCGCTTTGCTGGAATTCGCACTTGGATGGTTTGACCTTCATCCCCGATTTTCGTATTGCTTCGAGGATATTGCTGACTTCTTTTCGGTGTTGTTGTAGGTTGTTTGAATATATTAGTACGTCATCCAGATAGACGATACAACACATGTCGATGTGTTCCACAAGGACATCGTGGATCCATCGTTGGAACACTGCTGGTGCGTTGCATACTCCAAATCGCATGACTAGATATTCGTATATTCCCAGTTTTGTTGAAAAGGTGGTCTTCCATTCCTCTCCTTCTCTGATGCGAATCTTGTGGTAAGCGTCCTTGATATCCAACTTGGTGAAGTACTTGGCTCCTCCTAGCCTGTCCAGTGCTTCACTAATGAGTGGTAACGGGTGTCGATCCTTCTTGGTGACTTCGTTGAGGGCCCGATAATCGGCGCATAGTCTGAGTTTGCCGCACTTTTTCTTGACGAACATGATCGGTGATGCCCTTCCTGACTTGACCCTTCTAATCCATCCTCGGCTTTCGTTCTGTTTGATGTATCGATGGAGCTCCCCCAGTTGGTCGTAACTGAGGGCCTATATTTTCTTGATGGGTACGGTTTTCCCCTCTTCTAGGTCAATTCCCAGATCGATACCGGGTCGGTGTGGCGGTACTGTGGTTTTCTCTTCTTTTTCGAACACATCCAGCAGGTGGTGATATTCTTGAGGGACGGTGTCCCTGACGTCCAGGTCTTCGTTGTTTTTCTTGTTTTTTATCGCCAGCTCGGTGGAAATGTTGATAGCTTGCAGCTGAATTGCCTTGTCGACTTCATCCCATCTTAGGATGCCTGTTGTCTCTCCTCTTCGGTATAATTGTCTGAAGGCTCTTGCCGATATCTCGTTGGTTTCCATATGTGCTTTGGCCTCCTGGCCCGTGACCCTCTGGTCCATGGTGGTGTCTGAGCTCCCGAACCCCTGATCCCCTCTCTCGGTATCGTCCAACTGAGTTACTTCTTGTAGCTCTCTCCTGTCGAATTTTTCGATGATCAGTTGTCCTATTCGGTCTCCTTTCTTCACTCGATATGGTTGGTCTCCCAGGTTGGCTAGGACCACCTTCACTTCTCCTCTGTAGTCGGAGTCTATTACACCTGCATTTGTCATGAGTCGGTGTTTGACTGCTACACTGCTTCGTGGTGCAATTCGTCTATAGGTGTCCTGAGGTAATCCAATCGCTATTCCTGTCCCAACAATTGCTTGCCCTCTGGCAGGACCGGCGGTTCCTTCGTTAGCGTACAGGTCGTGTCCTGCCGCTCTTGCTGTTCCCTTCATAGGCACTCTGGCCTCAGCGGATAGCTTCTTAACAATGACACTCTGGTCATTGGCCGTCAGGCCACTCTTGGTCGTAGGACCTTTCTTGGCCTGGATCTTGGATAATCTGGGGATGAGATTCTCTTCCAGGGCTTTATCTTCGGGTACCGCATATGTAATGGGCGAACTTTTGAGATACCAAGTCGTACATCGTTCACTGTTGAATGTGATCCTTTTGTCGTTCCAATCGATCGTTGGATTGTGTTCTCTTAACCATGGCATTCCGAGAATCACCTCATAGTTTTGGAGATTTGCCACTTGGAAGGTTGCCAATTCCCTATGACTACTAATGTCCATAGGTACTTTCGTCATATGGGTAACGGGACCCATAGCGCTTGGTTTTCCGTCAGGAAGCTAAATCTCCCTCGGCTTTTTTGCTTTGATCATCTTGATCCCGTGTTTGTTGCATACCTCTCTGGCTATGAAGTCTTCTGTTGTTCCTGAGTCGATCATGGCGTTGATAGTGACTGACTCTTTTTCGCCATGTAGTTGTATTTTGACCATGATATGGTCCTTGTCGTTATCGAGCGTTTCCGTGTAGTTGAGTGCCGCGTAGTAGTTTTCCATGATGATGGGTTTTCGTTCGGGTCTGTCCCTCAGACCATCTTTTACTGGGGCCAGCTGTCGTTTCCCGACTGTTCGGGTCCCTGTTCGACCTCTATTTCTCTGATCTTTGGTCTAGTTTGCCAAGGGGCGGTTCTCTTCCCGGGTTGCCAGCACTTGGCTTGTGCGTTGAATGGTTTGGGTCCATCTTTTTTTGTGCAACTCCTGGCCAAGTGTCCCGGTTGTACACACTTGAGGCATCGTTGTTCTTGTATCCTTCTTTGGAATTCTTCCCTTGAGAGGTTGAATCTTGGTCTTTTTCGCGTCGCGTCCAGTTCCATAGGGTCGCCGTAATTCTGATTGCCATTGTTGGTGGGTCTGTATGTCCCGTCTGGGTTTCGCGGTGTGGTGGTCCCCCTTTGGATGTTTTTTGTCGATGGCGATCCTTGGATATGCCTGACCGTGGCTAGCTTGGTTTCTTTCCTGATTGCCCATTGGGCCAGTGCTTCGAGGTCTTCGTATTCCTCGCTGCTAGCTCCCCAGGCGTTCTCTAATTCCGCGATCATCCCTCCTAGGAGGAGTTCTCCTCCAGATGAGTCGTCCAATTCGGCTTCGCTTGCCACCAGGCGGAATTCGTTCCAGTATTCCGTGACCAACTGTTTGCCTTGTCTCATGTTCTTCAGTCTGATCCTTGCTTCTCCCTTGGCGTCGATTACGCCAAATTGTCTATGTAATTCTGGCTTGAATCCCGCCCAATTGTCCCATCTTTGGGTGAATCTTTCTTCCGCGTAAGGTGTGATCCAGGTCCCCGCGTCGTCCCTTAGGAGGCTTGTTGCATATAGGATTTTTTCCTCATCATGTCCAGTTTGCCATCCTACCGTTCTGTAGTATACTATGAGTTGGGCTAGCCATCCTCGTAGCTTGTGTCGTTCTCCTCGATAAACCTCGCGTTCCTTTGCCTTGGGCTTCCTGGTTCCTCCACTTAAGGAGGCAATGCTTTGCCTCATCTGTTCAGGATTCAGGATCGGGGTTGCCTCCGAGGAGGACGCTCCCCCTTGTTCTGCTGTAGCCGCCATCGTGTTTCGTCGTGTCCTTCCCTGTTCTTCTGTTTCTTCTGATCCGATTGGTGATGGTGGCTCTGGTGTTGTAGGGCTTGGTGCCCTCTCTTCCATTAAGGCTCTTTCAAGTCCTTCTCCTAGTGATGAAAGGTCGAGATTTTGTGCTAGGGGGTCAATGTCGTCTTCGTTGTTGGTCTCCGTTTTCTCTGTTTGTTAGGTGCTGCTGGTTGACGCAACCAAATGTTACAATCCTCTCCTCTTCTGGTGATACTTGCAGCAGGTAACAGATAGTTGCCTAACGATCACTCCCTTCTCTGGCTAGCTGTTGCGATAGCTAAGTCCGCTGACTCCGATCTAGCAACGTTGATCGCTAGGCTCATATAAGACTGTCTGGTCTTGATTCTCGAACGTGTGATAGATAAAGATCTTTGTATTGAAAGTATAGTGTATGAAAGTACTTAGATGGTTGCGTGAAGAACCCAAATCTCCTGCGTCGAAGGTGCCCTTATATAGGGGTTCTTCCCTCAACCCTAGCCCTGCGTGACTCATACCCTCGCGTCACGCGACTCATGACTCATAGTGAGTCATTGTGTAAAATCCATCAGCTGACTCGTCCGAGTCAGCTCCGCCCTATCTCGCAACCAATCAAAACTCATAAAACAAGTCATGTGCCCTAACGGGGTCTCATGCGCAAAGCCCATGACCCATAACTATGAGTCATGTGCGAAATACATAAACCACATGACCACAATCGTGCGTCATGTCAAATATCAACCAATAACAATAAACCAATAACACACTATTGCGTCGTCATGTGAAAACCTATGAGTCAACTGATCTCATACTGTGAAAGATAACAAACCGATGACTAATCACTATTAGTCATGTGAGATCCTGCCTTGCTTAGTCACCGTTTGTGACACCATGCTTGATGGAGCGTTTATACCTAGGACAAGGGCAAGACCCACCCTATGAAACCTCGTCGATTAGCCTATGTAAATTCCCAAATACCTCTTTTCCATTTACACATTCAAAATGAAGGGATACTTGTCCAGGATGGAAATCCCACCAAGGACCCATTCCTGCCTGAACCGCCCACTAAGCTGGTGGTCGAATCGAGTGAGGAGGCATCCACAACCATGCCAGGATGGTCTTCCAAGGCGGGCCATGGTAGGGAGTGTTCATAGTCTCCAGTCCTTCTTACTACTCCACAGCGGGCTGTCTGGGGTGATTACAACATATAGTCAGTAATCTCATACCAGCTTAGAAGGGGGGATGGCAGATCAAATAGATTTGGTTTTCCTGGATTAGTATTAGCGTGATTCCTTCAACTGCTCATTCCAGTAATTGCCCATCTTGGTCTTCCACTAGCCGGCTTTAGTAGAGAGCGCCCTCTGTGTACTTTACCTGCTGGTGAAGCTGGGCGGCAGGTAGATGTTCCTTGACTCGGTTGATTCTGGGAATTGAGGACGGGGGGGATTTTGATAAGGGGTGCATTAGAGGAGTCACGACAACCTAAAACACGCAGAGGCTTTCCTGTTGGAATGAAGAAGGAATAAGAAAATCAAGATAGGGAATTATGCCGTGGACTGCAAAAGATGCCTACTGCCGGTTGATATAGAGTCTTGTCCCTATTCTACATTTACCCTGTGTCAGCCATCATGGGAAGCTGGATGGATAAACAAAGACAACCTTCGCCAGCATCTATGTAAGAAAGAGCCAGGTTGATAGATTGGAAGCATGAAATACTAGGCGGTAGTGGCCAATAGTGTAGAGGATAGGGCTCACCTAAGGAAAGGTATATTGTCAGAAATCATCACTGTGAGTCTATGTAGCTATCTTAGTTGGATAGTGTGTTTCCTGAGAAACCAGGTTTAGTCAGTGTCATTGGCAACTGACGGTTTTGCATATAAATAGCCCGCTGATTGCGGAGCAACTTATCATGCAGTAATTCCTCTCGGATGGTGAATCTAGTAGGTTTGAATGATGGGAAAAGGGGTACATCAAGAAAGAAGAAAGGCTTGAGGAGACAACCATCAGAAACCCCAGCATCCCACAAATTATTACCCACCTCCGCATCGACACCAATATTCCCACCTGCTAGCAAACTGGTATTCATGCAGCAATCTTGGCTTTTTCTTTCTCATTTGATGTGAATAAAGTACTGACGAGAGCAGTTTACACAGGTACTCCTCATGGCTTCTCAATTCCAATCATCAATACAAGGCAACAATTTTATAAGGGAAAACCTTTCATATACCATGAAATCTGAGTAAAACACAGTACTTTTATCCTGGATACCACTATTTTGAAAAAGCCACCACCCAAGCCTCCTGATTTCTAAAAATAATAAAAAATGAATTAATGAAAGACACTTTGACACTATACAATTTAATAATGAAATTAATAAATTCAATAAATGGAAATAGGAGAACTAGAAGAAGAAAAATAGAACATAGAAAATAGAAAGAGTGGAAAATAGAAAAAACAATCTAATAATATATAAATGGAATCAGAAAGGATATTATTCATATCCAATGGTACAGGGTCTGGCGTTATGCCCTTCAAGATTCCCACATGTTCCACAGTGTTGACGACACTCCTCTACTACTACTTCTCCATGAATCTGGTAAGTATACTCTAGAGCTGCAATGCCACGCTCACCACAGTGAGCACGTTTCTTCTTAGGCGGGCCGGGAAGTCGACTGGAGGTTGGTGGACTGATTGGACTATCCTCTAGATTCTCAATACTCACAGGCTTTCAATGTTACAAATAGGTTAGTCGCCAGGGTTGGATAGACAAGGTAGAAGGAAAATGGTCAATAGGAACTAGATGTAAATGAAAAAGCAATGTATAAGCATGTGCGCAGAGAGCTTTATTCTCTTGATATCTCATACGTGTACAAGATTTTGTATGTACTATCATAGCAAAAAAATCTTACCAAGCTTGTTTTATAATGAAGATATCAAGTGTAAGATAAGAGTTTGAATACGGAATTGAATACAATTAAGAATATCAATTTTTTCCATATTGTCATCAGCACCGGGTGCCTGTTAGACCACTTCTGCCTCGAAAGCTATTGATGCCCTAACTGGATTACTCTGTGCCCATAATCGACTGGTTTCTGCCTCAGTTCGGCAGATGTTGGTCAAAGGATGGCCTTGGAGAGGAAGCTCTCCTTGCTGAAGCCTTTTGAAAGGGGTAGCCATTGAGGAATACCAAATCTCGTTCATTAAGTCCACAACTGACAGTTCACGTTCTAATTGTATACTTTTGTTGTATGATTCAACAATATTTGCAGTCTAATGACTATATCATTTGCTGGGAAAGAATGACCTTACCCAAAGTTGTTTGTCAACTCCTCCTAAGTAATTGGCTGCTGGTGACTTAAGCTCTTCCAAGGCTAGTAGTCTTGATGCATAAACATTCTCAGAGTGGGCAATGGCAATTCCCCATAAGTGTTGTTCCGTCAAGCTTGTTCCAAACTTGCTTTCAAAATTTTGACAGAGATGAAAACAGCACTGAGCTGGAACAATACCTTCACCTAAAACAACCTCACTATGAATTAAACACTTATCACGATCGCTCACGATAGTGGCATCCATAATTTGACGAATGGCATACTTAGGATGATACAGAAAGCACGTCCAAGAGTCGGTCTTTGGTCTTTCCACAATCGCCGAGGCAAGAAGAATGATATGATGTCACAAACAGTGACTAAGCAAGGCAGACTCTCACATGACTAATAGTTATTAGTCATCGGATTGTTATCTTTCACACTATGAGATCAGTTGACTCATAGGTTTTCACATGACGACGCAATAGCGTGTCATTGGTTTATTGTTATTGGTTGAGATTTGACATGACGCACAATTGTGGTCATCTGGTTTATGTATTTCGCACATGACTCATAATTATGAGTCATGGGTTTTACGCATGTGACCCCGGTAGGGCACATGACTTGTTTTATGAGTTTTGATTGGTTGCGAGATACGGCGCAGCTGACGCGGACGGGTCAGCTCAGGGATTTCACACTATGACTCACTATGAGTCATGAGTCGCGTGACGCAAGAGTATGAGTCACGCAGGGTTAGGGTTGAGGGAAGAACCCCTATATAAGGGCACCCTCGGGACATAGGATTTG
>Ga0307507_10012580_pt1 | contig 10432 bp, 11 predicted proteins | sample 7_EM_MG_FD_207223 | JGI IMG/M metagenome (GOLD analysis project Ga0307507, IMG submission 207223) | Populus trichocarpa ectomycorrhiza microbial communities from riparian zone in the Pacific Northwest, United States - 7_EM | ecosystem: Host-associated > Plants > Roots > Unclassified | place... | reverse complement strand
GGCCAGCTTGGATGCAAGTTCCCTGTAAAGGAGGAAACCCGCAGTGCCAGCACCAACAATGACGATATTCGAGGTTGACATGGTGTACGGGTTGAAAGGGTAATTTGGGGAGCCTTACGTGCGAATGAGCTTTATACGAAAGAAGTCATAACATCTATTTCAATATCACCATTGTGATGCTGCGAAATAAACAGATGTAATTCACATCAAAACCATGCCATTTGCGGAAAGTCGGTTTGTCGACAGCTTTCTACAACATAATAGAGGTGCTGGTGAGAGTCCATTGTATTTTAATTGTCGATTGAAAAGTAATACACTAAATTATTTCCCTGCATGACAGGAATTCTTGCAATAATACCATTCGGTATGAAACTGCCGTACCTTGTACCTGAACGGAGATTTTGGCCCGCTTACGTTGTAACAACATGGCAATAAGAATAGAAGATCGCCCACGTTCGAAACTTGTAGTGATTATATCGGCTTGGAAGTAACGAACACCACATCGATATCGACAAGTACAGCAGATTGCCAGAACCCATCATGCAAATGTAACACCTTTTCGCACTTGTCCGACTTCGTTGTCACTAGTAGTTCTAGCTTGAGCCTGAGACGATGCGTTCATTCGAACTTTTCGAGACTTTGTCCTGTCCCGCTTCGCTTGCTTGACCCGAGCACCTAACGCATCTTTCCGCTCTTCCTGCATGCATGACTCTTGTGAGATCGTTCATTCATATCATGATGTAGGCTAGCGTACCAGTCTAGACCGCGTTTTCGATGAAAGACGAAGGTCACGGTATTGCTTTGTTGCCTTGATTGTTATGTCAGGCAACGTTCCACAAAAAAGGTTCATTTGACCTTTATTCTCTCAGTTCTCTTCGAAGATTTTTGCTCTTCTGCATCAACTATCACCGCAGCTAAAGAAAGGGTCTCCTGTAAACGTTTTAGTAACTTGAACTATTATCATTTGAACCCATATGTAAGTGACTCACTTGTTGCGAGTCTAGAAACGTTTTACGATGTCTGGCTTTCTTCCGATAAACAGATTGCTCTTCATGATTCTCGTGTTTGCCTGGCATGATAATATTTGTCACGGTTTTCAAGTTGGACTGTTGGGGGTAAGAGTGCTCATAGGTTCAGGTTAGGGTTTAGTCTGAAGCCTCCAATTTAGAGTTCACAACCTCACATCCTTCGAAAGATGCTGAATCTGTTGGATGGGAAAGGCCCTTACTTGACTCGGAAAAGATGTCTTCAGCTCGCTGTCCTGTACCCTTTTTCAGGAATGAATGTCATCCTGCGGATTGCGTGTATGAACGATCATGTTAGTTGACTCTGCGAAAGTACTGCAATAGAGCACACTCCAGCGTAACCCTCAAGGTTGTCGTAGCACGAAAATCAAGGGAACTCGACCGCGAATTGCATATCTTAATGAATGGTACAAACCTTTCATCCCATTCATTACACGGCGGGCAATGAGCTGTATTTTTTGACGCGTGAGTGAACTGTGAGTGAGCTGTGAATAAACAGTGAATAAGCATTGAATAGACAGTGAACGAACTGTGAATTGTCAAAAAATGAAATCGCTTGTAGCTCCTAATGATAAACTCTGCTCAAGACCTTCTTTTCCTGAATTGTCGGCTTGATGTAAAGAGGCTTCAAGAAAGCCAAACGTGACTCCCTTTTTAAGAATGCGCCCCTATTAGCCTCAATTATCAAGGTCACTTTTCTAAGTTTTCTTGGTGGCTCGAGCTCCACCTTCACACGGATTCGCTCCTGCTAAAACTTCTACAATCTCTTCAGGAACTTATCAAAACTACCCACCATCGAGATCGCAAACAATGGCCTGTGTCCGTGAGTTTTCCATTTCCACAATCCCCTTGTAAAGCTGCTGCAAGGCAAACTGAGCGTGCATTCCTTTTTATGTAAGTACGTGTGCTGTCGAGTCCCTAACGCTAATTATCAAGGTCACCTTTCTTGAATTCTTTCTTGAATTTCTTGGTTGCTCAAGGACCTTCGCTCATAGTTGCTTCAAGCTGCTGAAAAGGCCCACTCGTGGCTCACCTCATCACCACCGTCCACATCACATTTTCGATGCTCAATTTTGAGTACTTCACCCATTGTATGTTCGAGCACCACCATCACGACCACCCATTAGCTGGTCCTTGAAAACGAGTTGAGCGCACTACTTCCATTCCAGAACAACGACAACAATGCAACAGATGGGCGGACATACGAGGTACACAGCGTATGCTTGCATTTTTACTAATTTCATTATGTCTACTCACCACCCCATTCCAGAACCACAACGAAGCAACAGAAGGGCGGGCATACGAGGTACGCTCGCATTTTACTAATTTCATTATATCTACTCACCCCATTCCAGAACAAAGCCCGAACAACTTGAACAGCAAGGGCAACGGATGGGCGGGCGTACGAGGTACGCTCGCATTTTTCGTTCATTTTCATTATACCTACTAATCTACAGCTGTATTTGTTGTATAGGCTACAGTATAGCAATGAAATGAATGGAAAGTTATGGAATTGGTTAACCGTTAATATGGGCATTCGAGAATGTTAAACTTCAACGCTTACAGTGGGCAAATAGTGGACCACTTTGTACTCGTGCATATCGTGAGAGTGCCGGCACAGTTGCAGTTTCTAATTAATCATGTCTTGTCCACCATTTACCTGCTTGTACTATGACTCCCGACCCATTCTGAAGTGGTCTCCAGCGCCTCTCCAACACTAGTTGACCAGGGTCAGACAGCCTGTTAATAGATATACCTGAGCTGTAATTGGGTATATGACGCTTACATCTTCTCGTTTCAGTACCACACATATCCTGAATGGGGTTGTTGAAAGCTCGGTCACCACTGAGAACCAATTGGAGTCTACTTGCCCATTGTGTCTCGGTGGGAGAGCAACTCAGGCTCAGCATGCTGCATCATTCACAGGATCGCGAACTTTGGTAGAGGCCATACACGTACATTTGCGAGTCATCTGGTATCATTTGAACTTAACTAATAGTAGCCTAAATACATGTATATCCAAATTTTGGGGAAGTAGAAATGATAACCTGATGATGGAGAATGATTGTAAAGGATGAAGCTAAGCCGGGCACAGGAGGTGAGACGATAGGAGATAAATGGTGAAAGCTAACCGTCCCTCTTTGCTGAAATGGCTCAGCGCGTCAAGGGCAGAGCGTCCATGGGCGACGGTGTTCCGACCGTTCCTTGAGTCGCTTGCCGGCGACATGAAGACTTTGTTGGCCGGATGGGGACCTGTCACATTGCACCGTGTCTTGCTGTGGTTGTTGTGTCGCGTCTCAGGTTACGAACGCGAAACGACAAGGGAGGGAAACCCTGTTGCGCAAGAAATTGAAAAGGACACGATGGAGACTTGGGGGAGTTGACCTCCATCGCATCCTTAAACACCTGTAATCAAAATTAAACTGATCAGAAAGAAAGAAAATTTAAAAGAACTGAACTGACGGATGCGAATCAAAGACAGATCCTCCATCTCAAGTGACGCAAAGTCTATCAGAGCTTAGGGATGACGCGAAGTCTAATCTCTGCTTGGCGATGGATACAAACACCTCTCGTTGCTGTAGGTAATTCTTAGTTAGAAAACAAAGAAAAAATTAGCAGACGCACCTTGTACGCCCACTTTCTCGAGCCCTCCATTCCTTGTTGCAGGCTCAATTGCAGTCTCGGTGTTCAATGGATGGGTTGCGTTGGGTGCAAATCACCCTCTTCCTCTTTTTTTCAAGTGACGGCATGGTGGTGGTGGGTGCAAACGTCCCTCGTCACTTGTCGTGTTCTGTATCATTTCTCATTAGCATTTCTCATTAAGGTGATAATAACATTATAAAAGATAATGAGCGTACCTTGATATGCTCGCCTTCTCCTCCTGTTCCCCCGGCTTTGGCATCAGCGGGCGTGTCCCTTCGTGTCGTTGTCGATTTCGTGGATGTTGTGGTAGAGAGCTGGAAGTCGTGGGAAATCAACCAGGTGTACTGCCAGTGATAGCCCACGGAAAGATGATTGCAAATCGAGCCTTCCTCGGGTTGCAAGTATGTACTTAATTATTAGCTACCTTACGGTGTATTCTGAATTTGTCGTCATCACTTACAACAGCAGCAGACATCCCAGATTGTCTCGCTCAGTGGATGAGCGACAGCAATACTCCGGAAATTCACACTCCCTTTGCAGTTCACTCACGGGTTAAAAGGTTACAGCCCATTGCCCGCCGTGTCCATAACGGTTGTTATCGTCGGTCATGCATGTTGCCCTGTGTGGTCTAATTGGTGTTGAGTGACTCATTACATAATTATTAGCTACCTAGAGTACTTCCAGAATTGTCATTATCAGTTATGACAGCCTGGATGAGCGACAACAAGTTCACTGCATTCACACATCATTCACAAGCCATTCACAAGTCATTCACAGCTCACTCACCCGTCAAACGATTACAGCTCATTGCCCACCGTGTTAAGATATGCAATTCCCGGTCACACACTCCACAATTTGCTGATGCACCTCCTCGGTTTCTTCTACCATGTCGGGCCCAAATTTTCGGCTGACTGCTCCCTTGCACGGTTTCTACTTGCAGTCGGTTGACTTCGTTCCATGAAAGGGGTGCCAGATTATTTATCAAATTCGGTGCTCAGTATACCCACAACGAGAATATAGCGCGAAATTCGCACTAGATCACTGATCGTGGTTTCAAAGAAAATATTACACTCAATCTGAGACAAATTCATGATGCATGAAGGTTTGTTTCGTTGTTCAAATGATGAATGATCCTATCCCTCGCAGGTCATCATCAATGCATGGTCGCACGATTGAAGAATTCAAAGTGGTCGATAAGATGGTGTTCCGATGAGATTGTGCTTCCCTCAGTGTGAGAAAAAGGGCTCAGGTTAGGGTTTAGGGTAGTTCTACTTTCGAGTCTTCTCACAAATGTTACCGATGAACGACCTTGAATTGCCCACAATAACCGTAGACCTGGTAAACGCAAACCCCAGGACTTTAAGACTCGAGCTCAGTTATCCTAGGTTTTGGATCGTTTCACAGCAAAAGATGTCCTCCACGGAGTTTTACACGCAATCCTCTTCCATCGCTTATTCGGGACCGTAAAGCCACAAATATTCGAGGTTTTGGATATTTCAATAGTCAGCCAAAAACACTGGACATATATACGGTGACAGTACTCACCCACATTTAGCCAGGTGTTTCTGATCCAGAAACTGAGCGACTCGTTATTGAAAAGGTGGAGACATTTTGGAGGGGAATTGAAAGTGGGGCCAGCAAAAGAGGGACTGTAAGTCTTCATAAATCCGCTACATAAATCATACGAAAGCTTCTCAGATCATCTTTACACTATCGGAAAAGAAGCTGAAGAAAACTTGGTTTACGATAGTCGAGGAGGACGTCCCTTGGGAACAGTGGTATTCCATTCATATCAACCCTGTTGCTTTCTCACTCATGCAAAATCGCAATCTAGGGTAATCAATGCCGAGCTTCGGCAACCCAAAACTGATAAAGGTGGGTACGATACACGTCTTGATCTAAATCGTATCACGAAATTATGATAGATCGACAAACCTTTCAATTTAACCTTACTTCCACACTTGCGAAGGCCATCGAGGCCATGATGACCTACACGTCCTCTGAGAGAGGGCGGGCAGTAGTCCCACCGATTACAGATGCAAAGGGAATAACCCCTTTTCCGTTCAAGGTCGTCGTCAAAATTGGGGACACCGAAGTCGGCTGAGTCCGATGCTCTGCATCCAAGGGTGGGATATTGGACACCTCTGCTATCCATAATCATTTGGATCAGCCTACCATATTCGCAAGTATAGCAAGGGTTCTCTAGATATTGGGCAATGGAGACATTTAGATATTGCTGTCGATGCTGACTCCGAACATTTGCCACCATCGGACATTCCCCCACGACAGGTAAGGTTTCAATATTTAGTCGAAGAAGATTACTTGAATGGTAATATCATCTCTGAGCATGCGAAGTAAATAACGGGCACAAAACGGAATAAAGAGAAGCGAACCTAAATCGTCTCCTTCGCGACCCCTCCATCATGTACAGAGCCTCAGACAAACCGCGATCAGCTCCACCTACGGCATTGCGTATTACGTGCCTCGCAACATTCGTCTCGTCTTCTGCAACGGATATAAACCGTTTCTCTGTCCGCCAGTACTTATACATCACCGTATTGTCGTTGTAATCTGCTGGAAATATGACTGGCAGCTCTGATGGCCCATATGTCTCTCTGGAAATACATTTAGGGACATCAGATTAGGGACAGGCTTCGAATGACCTACTCCTTTGCTACTATGGCATCTGCTTTGCCTCGTCGCGGGAACTTGATCACGGTGCTGGGATAAACTTTGGTCGGTATAATGACCTCCATATCTTCTTTTGCCAAACGAATGTTCTCCTTCGCCCCTCTCTCCTCCAGCCATTTTCCGATCAATCCAACCACTTCCTCGTTCGTCAAAGAATCCCATAAGCCATCCGAAGCCAGAACAAGAAAGTCCCCCCTCCTCACACCTTCAAAAGTTGTCACCTCCGGTTCAGCAGTGAAATACGGAGGAGTCTTTAACACATCCCTTGGCCGGTCACCTAAGCATTGCTGTGATAAGCGGTTCTGAAGCGCCGCAGACCATTTCATAACTCCATCGCCAAAAGCACGAGCGGGACCCCATCCAAGAACTCGATTGTTTTTAAGTAGTTCCGGTTCATCGGGATGCAAAGCGGTTAGACGTTCGGCCTCCTTTGGATTTTTGGCAGTTTGATCGAGAGAGAGTTGATGAACTTGATAAGTGTATTTTCTCGTATCATCGGTTGCCGAGGATTGATTCACAGCCTTCTTTCCTTCTTCTGGAACGTTCATCGGAGGGACAAGAATGCGACGACCTAGGACTGCACGCGAGTCTCCTGTCACCGCAACGTGAAGAGTCCGTTGCAGATTGTTGTATATACCTAATATGGCACACGAGCCTGCATAAGCCTGCTTGAGTAATTTCATGGCCTCAAGGCGAAGCATCGGCTGTCTATTAGAGGCTAGGGTGGATTCCTTTCCTTCATTGAGAGCGCGATACTCATCGACACTGAGCCCAAGAGCTAGTCTGGTTGCCTCGTGAACTATCAAATCATCCATTTCAGTGAATGCTGCCTTTACTGCAGAGTGAATTTTATCTGTCGCCGGCCAAGGGTAGGGCGTTTCTCCAGGATGGCATTCTGGTGAGGTGCTAGCACACTTTGAGAAGACATCAGCTAGATGAAGAGAGACGACTTCGGACAGGTCTGCTGCGAGCCTATGTGCCGTGCTCCCTCCATTGTGTCCGTCGAAGACACCAAAGAACGTGAAGCGTAACGTAGGGCAGAAAGCCGCCGTATATAAAGAAGAGGCGTCTTCGCTTGGGTTATTCCTACAAGGATGATATTGGGCAGTCAATGAAGCAAATTCTGATGGACTGACGAAGGCAGAGCGGCAACATCAATACGATATATTCCATTATCCGTCCAGTCGGGTATAAACATATCCTGTCGATGTATGTCTTGCTCGAACGCGGATGAGAGATCACAATGACTGGGTTTTGTGAACGTCTGGTTAAATTCGTCAGAGTCGTTGTAGGCCAAGGATGATTCATGGTAAATAGTGAATGCTATTGAAGCACCGATTCCGAGGAAAGATAATCGCTTTCGCAATCGAACTGAATTCTGTGACAAGGGAATATTTCCACAGCATGCCAGACGCTGGAATATGAGCCGTGCGTGCGATCTGGTAATCAGAGAATGCAGCATGAAAGGAGAGAAGTGTTCAGAAGCGGGCCGTAATATTGTGACGATGCACATGCACGTGTAATGCCCTTCTTTCTCTTGTCTTTTTTCGACTTTTATGTTGATGCAGTCCTCAGCGAATTCACCCCCAGAGCTGATCTACCAACAACATCGTCGCAGGATGGCAGTCGTTTCTGTGGTCGCAGACTGATGTTCGGTATTGTATGGGGATGTCTGTCTACCATATTCCTTTGCGCATGGGTCTCCGTGCATCCGAACATACCCAAGCAACGAGAGGGCATCTTCCGGCGCTTTCAGCTGCTTTTCTGGATGCTTGTGGCACCTGATTTCATTGTTGTATTGGCTTTGAGGCAGTGGGTGGCTGCAGGTCGGATTGCTCACATCTACAATGACACGAAACTCAAGGCGTCCAAACAACGTTTGTCCCCAGTCGGCCTTCTTACACACACTCTTACTTCCTCTATTTTTCTTTTCTAGTTCCAAAATGGACAAGAACGCATGGTCATTTCATAATCATGGGTGGCTTGACCCTCATCGGCCCCGAATCAGAGGAGAAGGATGCCAATCAAAAGGAACCCAATTATTCAGATCCCATTGGTCAAGTCATGTCGTACGAGCAATTCCTACACTTTGTCAATGACCCATCCTTCGATTTCCCAATTCTCTTGGAGGATGATATAAACGACAGAACCAGAGGCGACATCCTCTCGAAATCCATTGCCGTTCTCCAAGCAACTTGGTTCGTTGTCCAGTGCATTGCACGTGGCGTACAACGGCTCGCGGTGACCGAGCTTGAGCTAACTACGCTCAGCTTGTGTTCTGTGAGTTTGATTACTTATGTCTTCTGGTGGCACAAGCCACTGGATGCGAAGACGCAAATTCGAATCTACCTGAAACCCGGACAGAGTCCTTTGAGGAATGATAGTGATGCAACTAGTTTTGTGAGTCTCCATGTTTACAGAATGGTTTGATCGATAATCTCATCTGCATGGATAGGATTCAACGACAGGGATTTGGGGACAACAGGCTCGTCGCCGCCTTCTGAATCAGATAAAGGATACCGTATCCAACATCAGGGCCTCCTTCCGGTTTGACCGCAAGGAATCTCTGATTGCATCCATCTTGTCCGAACTCTTCTTCCTCCCTTTCAACCTCCTCTACCTTTTTGCCGTCCTTCTCGCGACCCCGATCTTCCTTCTATTCTCCGGTGTGGCAAACATGACCTTGACTACAACAGTGCCCTCCGGAGCTTCACATGTTCCACCCGCCTACACACCGGACACGGGCGATGCCGTTCCACTCGCCGTCTTTGCGATTTTCGGGGCTGTATTTGGTGGAATTCATCTCATAGGATGGAACTTCACGTATCCGACTCTCGTTGAACGAACGCTCTGGCGGGTGTCAGCAATACTGATCACCGTCATCCCTACTTATGTCATTCTTACTGAGAAATTGTTAAGGTATCTATCAGGCACTGTGAGATGGGGTCAAAACCACATCTTTGTCCTCTTCCTGAGTTGCATCGCGGTGTTTCTTCTGATGATTTATATTTTTGCACGGTTTTCGCTTATAATCCAGTCGGTTGTTTCGTTGAGGAGGCAGCCGCCTAGTGCTTTTCACCCAGTTGATTGGGTTACATTTTTCCCTCATTTGTCATAGAACTCATAGGAAGAAGATATTTACCTGATACCCAAGTAATATGGAAAGTTTCATTCATGTATTTGGAACTAAGGCGACCCTTCAGGCCTACCGTGTCAGCAGAAGGATGAATGAGAGATGTATGCTAAGATATTCGGAACAAAATCATTTCCTCACGATTGAAAGGAACCAACGAAGTGCTTCTAGCCTGGCAAGCCATGCATCATTGATGCATCATGTGCTTCTTCGAAACCAATATGATCAAGTCACGGTCAAGTCACGAGTTACTCGGACGTCCGAACGCAATAAGCTTGGTATCCCTTTCACTGTATACTCATTTTGCAGAACTTGATATCCTCGTGAATTTCGAGGAAAAAAATGCCTGAGTAAGGTTCTAGTTGCCTCACAAGTGTCGACCCATAAAAATTTGTTTGATTAGGCGACACGCTTTCACCGAGGCTGACGATGAATACCTCGCTGAGTTTATCGCTAAGAACAACCCTGAGATATTAGGCAGGAACGGGAATAAACTTTATATAACTCTTGTGGAAAACGTGAGTCTTGATGTTATGCTATTCATGCACTCTCTGAACACAGTTCAGCCGAGACAATGGCCATGGTCGAAATCACATCCGTGGCAATCCTGGCGTGAACGATATAAAAAGAATACAATGTGGTTTGACCGAAAGATAATATCCTACTCAAGAGAACAAAAGGCGGCATCTGATTCCAAAAACAAGGTACGATCTCAATGAAGAACATTCTGCTACTGGTTTCTGATATCTGGTAGGTCTCAAACGAGGCAGAGGCTACCGATCAGGCTGAAGGACGGACTGCGAAACGCGAAGAGCCCTCCAAAGCAACTGATATCGCCGAACGCAAACGAAAGGCGCCAATAAATCGACAGACTTCCACGAGTATGGTTGGCGGAGATCTGACTGGCGACAGTGTAAAAGTGTCTAAGGATATATCTACG
>Ga0307507_10012579_pt1 | contig 10432 bp, 3 predicted proteins | sample 7_EM_MG_FD_207223 | JGI IMG/M metagenome (GOLD analysis project Ga0307507, IMG submission 207223) | Populus trichocarpa ectomycorrhiza microbial communities from riparian zone in the Pacific Northwest, United States - 7_EM | ecosystem: Host-associated > Plants > Roots > Unclassified | place... | reverse complement strand
GCGCTTTCTACTAGATATCGTGCAGGCGTACGGAGTAGATATACTCATTAATTATAGAGCTGCTTCTGCGGATCAATTTAACAGTATTTCTGAGATAATAGCTATTATAGAGTGGTAGATTAATTTTATTAAAGTAGCTAATCTAAAAATTTAAAGAAACCGGATAAATTATTAACCGAGGCCATTAATCAATCATTAATTATTTAACCTCGGTTTAATTATTTAATTGGCTTAATTGATATCTAATCTCGTATTTAATTAATTGGACTGACGCTTGGACTGATTGAACTTCCAATTAAATCTGTTGATTGTTGGCAGCACTGGACTTTGCAGAGCAAGCCACTAAGGATCACTCTGATACTACTAAAGGTTTATAAAGAGGAAAGGCCTTAGTATATAATAGACGCTTAAAGAGAGCCAGGACACTAGTGGATAAGGAGACGTCCTGTAAGAAGCCAACACCTAAGTGCTTAGCGTGCGGAATACAAGGACACTCCATTTGGGACTATTGGTATTTATTTAAAGATAAAAGACCTGTAGGAGTTATAATAGGAGATGTGCGCATTAATAGGGCACTAAAGAAGGTAGAAAAGAATAAGAATCTTACTAACCAAGTTACAAAGATTAGACTTAAAGAATAGGAAGATAAGGCTTAATAATAATAGGATAAGAGCTAGGAAGTTAAGATTAAGGGAGAAGCTAATGCGATATTCCTAGAATCGTATCACACCGGTTAACTCCATCCACTAAAGCTATTAACTATTCTTAACTTAGGAACCACTCTCTACATCTTTAATAACCTTTCTTATTTTTATAATTTTAGGAAAGCTCTAAAATATAAATATGTCATCGCCGGCAGCTTAGAAGTGCCTATACTAGGCTACAGCAATGTTACTGTCTAAGTCACAAAACCAGATAAGAGTAAGGGAATCCTATATCTTAAGGACGTTGCCTTTTATACGGACTTTAATACAAATCTAGTGTTATTCCATCTACTTTAAAAATGAGGGTACTACTAGGACAATAAAGGAGACAACAATTTTCTAGTTTAGAAGGATAACACAATCCTATATTAAATAGAAGAACGTCACAGATAATAGACTATTAAATACGTCTAACTAGGAAGTCAATTAGCGTTTAATATAAGCTAATTACTACACTGTTAACAGAAGCGCAGAGTATCATTAAGAGATATTTATCTAGATGCGAAAGGTAATATATAACTATGGCATCTGTGTCTAGGTTATCCAGGACCTATAAGCCTTCATTATTTAGGTATTAACGCCCTAGGAGTTAAGCTTTAAGGCCCTAAGACGACGGAATGTTAACACTATAGTCTCGCTAAAATTAAGCGTTAGGTCTTAAGAAGGTTCTTAAAATAGAAAATTAATAAACCCTATCTTAACCTCTATATTAACTAGACTAACCTTAAGGAAGCGTATACCGGATTTATATAAGTTATGCTTATCCACAACACCTTCTTAGGAAGATCCTTCCCGTATTTTATAACAACGCATAGCAAGAAGAAGGAGACACTATAAGTGCTTAAAGATTTCACTTAATAGATTTATCTGAGGTACAACCTTAAAGTCAACACTATTAGATTAGACAACAAGCTAGGGAGAAGAAGAACCCTCAAATGGCTATAAATGTAAGGGGTTATATTTAAGCCTTTAGCGCTATATACCTAAGTATAAAACGGTACCGCCAAACGCTTAGGGGGTGTAATTATTAAGAAAGGACGTATAATAAGAATTGCTGCTAATCTACTATATGACCTATGGAACGAGATAGTTAACTATACAGTGTACCTTCAAGATCAAACGCCACAGGAAAGCAATGGATGGAAATTGCTATATAAGAGGTTCCATACCTACCTAGCGAATGGGAGATTAAGAAAACCGCAACTAGCGCACCTGAGAGCCTACGGCTGTAGGGCATACGCGATAACGTCGGATGCCTAGCTAAAGAAGAAGAGGCTAAGTAAGCTAGATCCGCAAGCCCATATCAGCTACCTTATCAGCTATAACTCTACCAATATCTATAGGATCTAGATCCCATATAAGGGTATCATTATCTCTACTAGGGACGTTATCTTTAATAAAAAGACGTTCTTTAACGGCAAGCAAATGGACATCTTAAAGAATCTACATGCCGAATTAGATACGCTAATTAAGAAGATTTAACTCCCTAATACCCTAACTAAGAACAAGGTTCTTCTAGAAGATAATAATAAAGTATTTAATCCGTTAATTTAAAAGGAAGACAACAACGTCAATAATAAGCCAGTTTAAGCCTTTAATAAGTTAGCAGATCTTAAGCTTGTAAGAGCTCTTAAAGATGCATATTATATGCTACATCCAATAAAAGAAGACAAAGAATCTCTATGTACCTTTTATGTTAAGTATCCTATAAAGTTAGATATACAAGGTACTAATTAGGACATTGTCAGCTAAGTAGGAGACAGGTTTCACACTTAGGGAGTATTTAATAACTCTATTAAGGACTTATTTAAGGAAGCCTGCAATAACAGGTTTAAAGACTTTATTACTAAAAGGATTACATCAGCCTATTACGGCGCCTTCTTAGCAGGAAGGAAGTTTAACCTTAACAGTTAACTTAACAACAGTAAGCTAAAATTAGGTAGAATACGTGATGTTAGATTATATAGGAAGAACTTACCTCTGCCACCTCAGTTAATCCGCGACCTTAATATACATCCTCTTTAAGATTAGTTCTAAGAAGCTTAACGAGCTCACCTCCAATCCCATTATCAAATAAGGTCGTTTTAAGAAACAGATAAGAAGCACATAAAGGGATAGTAGGTCCTTAGCTTAATATAGGTGTTTATCTACAAGACAGACAAGTATGGATTTCTCCAGAAATGTAAGGCACAATTAGTAGTCTACAGAAATTAATAAGCCCCAGGAGACCTACCTATAAGAGCTACTATATTAGCTAGTATAACCTTCCAAACACTTATGGCGATCACCGCAAAATTTAACCTAAAGACGACACAGATAGATACAGTCAATGTGTTTATCCATTGTGATCTTGACAAGGTTGTCTATATAAAGCTACCGCCAGGGTTTAATAAAGGAAAGATAGACAAAGTACTACGCTTAAGAAAAGCCCTATATGGACTATAACAATTACTACTATTATAGCAGAAGAATCTCACAAGCTTATTAAACAAATTGGGTTTTAAAGAGGTACCTTAGGAGCTATATGTTATGCTAAAAGGTGGAATAGTTATCTTCTTTTACGTCAATAATATTATCTTCTGCTACTAAAAGATAGATAAGAAGAAAGCTTAAGAAGCAATTAAGGAGCTAAGCAAGGAATACCAGATAAGTACCCTTAGCGAGCTAAAATGGTTCCTAGGAATCTACATACTACGCAATTATAGCCAGAGGCTCCTATAGCTATCCCAAAAAGCCTATATTAAGAAGATAGCTAACCAGTATAAGATAAATCTTAGAGGGCGTCTTCCAGACACTCCTATAGCAGAATCGGAACTCCTCCCTACTAATCACCAATCGATCTATCTGACGCGTCCGTCCCCTGATATAGACCTATTAGTCTACCCTAGATCCCTACTAGCCTCTATAATACTATATTAGAGAAAATTAGGTTCAGTACTCTATGTAGCCACTATAACGCGTCTGGATATTGCGTTTGTAGTATTAAGGCTAGTAAGATTTAATCAGGACCTAAGCCAAGAGCATTATTAAGCGGTAGATAGAGTTATCTAATACCTATATGGTATAAGAAGCAGAGCAATCTGTTATAGAGGAGATAAGAAAGGAATAAACGGTAGAGGGAGAGACAAAGGAATACGCAATAAAGGACGAGACAACAGAAGAGACGGTAAAGGTAAAGCGCAATCATTTATCTGTGCCAGCAATGCATTATTCGCAGATAACTCTGTTAACAGAAAGAGCTTATAAGGATACATTATAAAGCTATTTAGGGGGCCAATCGCCTGGAGAGCAAATAAGCAGAGTATAGTTATAACGTTAAGCATAGAAGCCAAGTTGTTAGCCCTGTTATAAATAGTAAAGAAAGCTATCTTTACCAGTAGGCTATTTAAAGTAATAACATTATGCCTAAATAAGCCCTTAATTATTAAATGCGATAATACCTAGACGCTTTAACTAATTATAGAAGACATAGCAAAGCTAATTATAAAGCTCTAACATGTTAACATCTATTAATACTAGCTATGTTAGGAATACGTAATAAGATAAGTATGATTTTAATAGATAGCAATAAAGAAGATAATCGCCAGTGGACTTATAAAGGCCCTGCCCAAGCAGAGGTTTTAAAGCTTTATTAATATAATTAGGATAGTGGATATTAAGGAGCAGCTAGATAAGGAGAAGTAATTAGAGGACCTAAGGGATGGTATCAGAGCAAGACAAAAGGATTCAGATAAGATTATAGTTTAATTAACTTATTAACAGACACGAGAAGGTGGCTAGCTTTAACCTTAAAGAGCTTAAAGCTAAGGGGGTGTATTAGATAATCTATATTCTCTAAGGCGTGGGACACGTGCACAAGTCACGTACATGGGGCACGTGCATTATAAATCTCTTTATAGAGCCCTAGGGGCCCTAGGTCAAAACAAAAAAGATATTAATCAACGATCAAGTCAAGATCATCAATTAATTAACCCATTTCATTAATAAACTGCTCTATACGAACTTTGTGACAGTGTCCATATGGACCCTAAAAAAGTATGCATAATTACTAGATAGTAAACCCCTACCTATATTAAGGACGTATAAGCCTTCCTTAGTTTTGCTAACTTCTATTAGAAATTTATATACAACTTCTTAGGTGTTATAGCACTACTTATAGCAATAATATAAACAAAGGGCCTTTTCGCAAAAGGAAGAAAAACATATTTATATTTTATCTAGACGCCTAAATGCAAGAAGGCGTTCTAAGACCTAAAAGATGCGTTTACTAAAGCACCTATCCTAGCTTACTTTATACCAGAACGACAACTCTATCTTAAGACTAACTCCTTAGACCACATTAACGCGGGCGTCCTCTTTTAAATAGGCAACAACGGTTTCCTCCACCTAGTTATATTCTACTTATTTAAGCTTACACTATAAGAATATAACTATAAGATCTATAATAAGAAACTTCTTATAATTATATAAGTATTTAAAGAATTCTAACTAGAACTCTTCTTAGCAGAACCTAACTAGCCAACTAAAGTCCTTATAGATTATCGTAACCTTAAGTACTTTATAACCATAAAGCAACTAAATTAATACTAAGCACACTAGAACAAATTCCTCTCCGGTTTTAACTTTAAAATTATATATAGACTAAGAGTACAAGGTACTAAGCCTAATAGCCTAACACGCCGTTTATAAGACCTTCCTTAGTTAGAAGATAACCCTTATAATTAATTCTAACAACAAACGATCCTAAAAGCACGAAACTTAGCCCTAGGTATACTACCCAAAATAGAACCAACCGCCCCTTAGCTTTATACCATAGAACTAAAGTTACCCCCTAAAATTAACAAGCTTATTACCGCAGTATATAACACCTCTATTAACCCATTACTGTATTAACTAATTACCGCAAAGATTATTGGCACCTATACGCTGCCTACCAATCTTAAAAGCTTAGGCTAGATTAATATAGCAGCCTTAAAAGTAAAAGAGAATAGGCTCTATTATAGAGGCCGTCTATTTATCCCTAACTTAGAAGACCTATAACGGCAACTAATCTAAATAGCCCACAACCTCTAATTAAGCGGCCATTTAGGCAAAGGAGGAACCTATAAGCTCCTTAGCTAATACTACTTCTGGCCTAAAATAATAGACTTAATTAAACACTTTATAAGCGCCTGCCACAGCTATAAATATGCTAAAGTATTTCACATAAAGTACTAAGGACTGCTATACCCTCTACTAGTACCTATACGCCAATGGGCAGATATTGCTATAGATTTTGTTATTAACCTACCGCCTTATAAATAATATAGCTAAACCTATAAGAACATCCTTATAATAATATACCAACTTATAAAAGAACGCCACTACGTCCTAACTAAAAGTATAGCTATAAGCAACATTGCCAACGCCTTCCTCCGTAAAGTCTACTAACTATACAGGTTACCTAACTCTATTATATCTAACCAAGGCACACAATTTAACTCTAACGTATGGAGGCGGATCTGCTAACGCCTTAGTATCTCCGTTAAGATATCTATATCCTTTTACTATAAAACTATAGGACAACCGGAAAACGCTAATACTAGTATAAAGGCGTACTTATAATAGGTAGTTGCCTATAGTTAGGACAACTAGGTAGACTACCTTCTACTAGGTAAATTTACAGCAAATAATTATATCTTAGCTACTACAAGACTTACCCCGTTTTTCGCAAATAAAGAATATTACCTATAATCCAGTATAGAGCTACTAGAGCCTATTAATAAGAAACTGCTATATAGAAAACGCCTTAAGATGCTACTTGCTAATTAATATGCAGACTGTATAAAAGACCTACTTAACTACTATAAAGGAGAGATGGCCTAGGCCCAAGTAAAATAAGCTTACTTTGCTAACCGTTATAGAACACCACTACCTAAAATACGTGTTGGCGACTAGGTATAGTTAAATACATATAATATCTCCACATAGAGACCTATAAAGTCACTTAATTACAAGAACCTTAGCCCCTACTAGATTAAACGAGTTATTAATAGAGGAGCTATATACGAACTAGAGCTCCCGCCTACCTTAGCCACCTATAGGATATGGCCCGTGTTTTACCTATAGCTACTATACCTTTACCAGCCTAACCCTCTACTAGGACAAATACAGCCTAAACCCCTACTAGTACTAATCCGAGATAAGAATAAAGATAAGAACCATAAGGAGTGGACCATTAAACAAATTATTAACTCTAAATACTTTGGCAAAGGCAGAGGACGGCGGCTTTACTATAAAGCTACCTATATAGGATTTAACATAGATTAGCCGGAATGGTAACTATAGGAAGATTTTAAAAACATAAAAGATCTAATTAGCAATTTCCACTATATAAACCTATAGAAACTAGGCCTAAGCAAAGATTTTGTACCTAATCCCCTATAGAAGCCGTTACAGCCAAATCGTTATATATTACTGTCATATAACTACTCCAATGAGATATTAAGGAACTTTAACTGCCGGTTAAAGTTGTCTAATTAGTTAGATTCTAGACGCTAAGGAGAAGCTAGCTAATTAGGATTTTCCATCCCCGGGATAGAAAATCGCTATTAGCTCGCTTGCTACTAGCGCCTTAGCAACACCCTTGTACCTTACCAAGTCCCTAACAGCCTCCTTCCCCTCTATAGCCTAGACCTTCGCATAGTAGTAACCTACAAGCTTTAAGTCAAAAGCACCTATACAAGCCCGTCATACCTATAACGATATTTCTTCTTCTAGATACCCTAAGCATTTCCCCCTATATGTATATAGTAACCATAGCGTCGCCAGAGCTCCGCCTTAATAGGAGGGGGGGTAGTGTTACGGAACCCGACCGTAGGGGCCTCCATAGGAGAACCCCGTGCTCTCGCGTACACCTCGCGTACAGCTTATGTCAGCTACGCGTAGGTATATCACCTCCTTACGCCCTCGACCCTTACAATCGATCGCGTAACGTCTTATAGACTCCCCGAATACATATGCTTTGTAGCCATTGCCCGCGTTCCGTGACAATTAACTAGTTAATCAATTTTTATATAGTTGTTATATCTTTTATAAAAATTATTATATCCTAGACTTTAGCCTTAAGTCCCTATTTATACTGTGCCATAAGCGCCCTATTATTCTATTTAACTTATATTACTAGTGTTTAAAACTAAATTATGTACTTAATTGCTAAAGTACATTATATTAAATTTTAGAGTTTTCTTTCTACTATAGTTGTTACTTCTAGGTCTCTAAATATCTGTGTTAACCATTCTATAAACCCGTTTTAACTAGAAAACATATACCATACTTCTTGGTTAGTAGTTAATATACTATTTACCTATATTTCCATAAGGTAAGGTTTAAACTATTTAAGTGCTCTCCCTAATAGGAATAGTTTTGTATATACCAGTTAGTCTATAACCGTTACTAGTTTTACTCCTTTCTATATTACCTTAAAGTGCATTTATATAAGGAACCCTTTAAGTTTTAACTTCTCCTCTAAGAATTGCTTAATTAAGGGCAACTTAACCTTTACTGCGCTAATGCCATTAATTCTATCTTTAAGTGCTTTATTATTATCCTATAGTCTATTAACTATTTCTTATAACTGTCTAACCATAACTAGTTATAAATTAGTGTCCCTTATACTGGTGTCCCAACTAGTATCTAAGGTAGTTACTACCGTTAATAGCGTTATAACTAGTGCTTTTAGTAGCATATTGTTTAACTTTATTAATACTATAACTAGGTAGTAAATATATAACAAAGCCTTATAGGAAATACTACAGTAGACTTATTAATAGGCTAGGTATATAAGTAAATAAGAAGTTAATAATATAATAAATAACTAGTGGAGTAGTTACCTAATAGATTAACTTTAATTATATTCTAAGATTTACTATAAAGAAAGGAACAATCTAGGTAGGGACTATAGTCCTTTAAATATATAATATAACTCCTATAAAATACTAAGTACATAAGGTACATAAGGTACGTTTAGTATATACCGTTTTTTACAGATTCTATATATTCTATATACTAAAACGGTAACGTAATCTGTTATATAACTTGGTTACCCCTTATCCCATAGTTTAACTAGTTCTAGCGCCTTCCGCGCTTCCACTACTAGTCCGTTTATGTCCTCTCTAAGTAGCCGTACTACTGTTAATATAAGGTCTATAATATTATTAACTTCTTATTTACCTATATACCTAGCCCAATAATAAGTTCACTATGTTATTTCCTATAAGGCTTTGTTATAACTTTATTATAGAGGGCTTTTATCTATTACTAAGCCTCCCTTTCTACTAACCATTTAATAATAACTACTCTTATTATAATTACCTTCTTCTAAGCCTCCGTAAGAGCTACTGCCTTAAAATTATACCTTTAACATTACCTAAGGCTTAATTACCACTATATACTGCCTTTAAAAGTGTTACAGAGCGAGCATAAGCGGTGATAATATATAGCGAAGTAGATATTATTAAGCTATGTATATAAACTACGTAATGAAGTTAAGGCGTTGCGTAAGGAGAGAAGGTAAGGAAACGGGAAGAAAGGGTATATATTGTTAGTTTGGTTGCTTGGTTAACACATGCATAGAGCAGAATAGGATTTAAGTAGCGGTCCTAGCAGAACTTGGCAGGATTTAGTGGACTTGGCAGAATATAGCAAAATGTGGTAAATTGCTATAGATTACCGGCAGATTGCCATTAGATTATTATTTTGCGGTTAATCTTTTCTTACTATGTTAGTAGAAACAGGTGGATATAGGTAAATATATGTAAGGTGTTATAGAGGTGTCCCATAATAGTACCCCCCCCGTTAAACTTGAGCTTCTGCAAAATAGGGCTGTGGTAGTTTTAGGTGGAGTTTGTAAAAGTCTTCTGCGGCTTATATAAGTCCTATAGAGTTAACGGGTTCCTATGTGGGCTTAGTAGAGCCTCTCTATTTTATAAAGTATATATATTTGCGTTTCCGTTTATTATACTTAATATTATTAACTCTTTTAATAAAGTACTTATCCTTACTATCTACTTTAACTAGTAGGGGAGGGTCCTAAATCTGTTTAGGTAGGGCATCTAATATAGAGGCGGTAGGGTGGAGGACTAATATATAGAATATAGGGTGGATTTTAATTGTATTAGGGAGCTTTAGTTAGTAGATATAGGGAGAGATAACCTTTTGGACCTTATAAGGGCTAGCGTTCTTCTAATTAAATTTCTTAGTAAGTTGATTTATATTTAGGTTTCTTATATCTAGCTAGACGAAGTTACTAATTTAATAGGCCAGTGCTAAGGTTTAATTCTTATTTACTACGGCTTTATAGATAGATTAGGCCTATATTATTTTATTAATAAGAAACTCTTATAGTTCTTCTATCTTCTTTATAAATTTATTTGCCTCTGTAACTTATAAGGCGTAATAAGCTAGGTAAGAAACATTACTAAAGGGTTTAAACCCTATTTATAGGTGCTAGCTGTAGTTAGCTAGAAATAGGAAGACCTTTATAGTTTCTAAGACGGAGTTATTTATAGTAAACTCAGTAAATATAAGCTAGTCTATTTAGTTGTCTTATAAACATAATATATATAACGTATTTCACGGGTAAGCTGGTCAAACGGGTGAGCTGATCACTTCAAAAACACACCAAAAAATGGAAAAATCACACTTTAATATCTTAACAACCACTTAATAATAAATTTTAATAATTTAAA
>Ga0307507_10012578_pt1 | contig 10432 bp, 6 predicted proteins | sample 7_EM_MG_FD_207223 | JGI IMG/M metagenome (GOLD analysis project Ga0307507, IMG submission 207223) | Populus trichocarpa ectomycorrhiza microbial communities from riparian zone in the Pacific Northwest, United States - 7_EM | ecosystem: Host-associated > Plants > Roots > Unclassified | place... | reverse complement strand
GGATGGGTCAGTAGTTTACAGCTCATTTATATAAGATAAGATAAGATAAGAAATATTCTCTTTTTTTCGCTTTTTTCCTCTTTTTATTTTATTTTATTTTATTTCTTCTGGGAGCAGCTACAAACATCGCCACCCTGCCTTGGAACTTGCTAGGCACTTAATCTTCACGCTGCTCGCAGGGTTGGATCCTTGGCTTTGCTACAGAATTCGCTGACTACCTGCTTTGGGAACTGGTGAGCTGAGGCCCTACGGGGAGGGATGATTCTAAGAAAGGGAGACCGTTCAATTACCTGGAGTTCAGCGGCAATCCAGAGGTACTCCGGCCACTGTGTCGATGGTAGCCTTAAGAACCTCGTCAAGCCAACAATGTGACTCAAGGCTCTTGCAGAATGAGCCGAACGAACTTTCCTCATGTCTTGTGAGCACACGGCGCGAGACCGAAGGGATCTGGGGGTTGAGAATAACCATTGGCAGCTCCTTTGATATAGATGGGGTTCTACGGCGAAGGGTGATTGACGCCTGTCTCATTCATCTCCGCGAAGACCAAGTCATTCCGCAAGTTGAAAGACCAAAGTCTTGGGCTCCGCGTTAATGAAGAATCACTATGTAGCAACTTGGAGACCAGGTTGAACGTTGATTCCTTGAATGTTTTTGAGCTGACCTGAAACTCTAAAACTCGGACTACTCTGGCCTCCATATGTCAATCGAAAACTATAAGACTTCTTCTGTCGTGTCTGTTAACTTGAATGGTTGATTCACAGGCTACAGTTGTCAAAGATGGTGGCCGTTGAACGAGCAGCAAAAATTTGGCGAGCTAACGACGAGCTATTAGGGATAAGATATGAAACCAGTAGAAAAGACAGGGATTACCGTGCGCGAAATTGGCAAGACTGAATATCATATAGGCAATATCATCTGCTTGGGATTCCCATGTATAGTGGTTTGGAATTGGCTGAGACTTGACAGTATGATACGAAACTCCATTGCTTCCTTGAGGTCTTTTGTAGAAGAGTGATAATCAAAATAGATTGATGTCGTTGAAGTACAAACGAAGTATTTATACTACTAAGTACTTATTGTAATATCAAAGGACCTTGCAAAGGTCAGTATACAGGTCAAGTAAATATAATAGGGGTGTTCACAGTTCTCATTTTTGATCCATTTTTGATCTCATTTTTGATTTCATTTTTCAGAAAAATGGGATGAAAAATGGAGCCAGAAATGAGGTGAAAAATGACCGAAAAACATCCATTTTTCAAAAATGGACATCGTGTCTGTTTTTGACACATTTCCATTTTTCATCCATTTTTCGTCTTCTGTTTTTCAAGTTGCCGAAGAGTATTTCAGCATTGTCCGTCCTTTTTGTTGTTGCCCCATATGGCAATCATCTCATTTTGTTCACCATCCATATGATAGAACAAGCAAAAAAATTAAGATAAAAAACTTTTAATGGACTGAAGACCAATCAGTAAAGACTCAAGGAAGATTTGAGGCTGACAGAAGGCATTGGGGAAATGATGAGATAGAGCAGGGCCTGCCGCGAGATGCAGTGTGGAAGTGCGGAGTGGTCTACTCATGCCACTTCCCTCTTTCTTTGGTTTCTCACGCATTTAGATTTTTGTAGCTTTTTCTTTTTTTATAGGAGGTTTAAATCAATTCGTCACGAGCTCGACTGGTCGAGCTAGTGACTTATTTCTCACACTCGGCTACTTGCTGCAAATGCCTTCAACATACGACATCATTACTGGCAGTTCGTAAATCAACTCTCCCCCTCTTATCGTTTGAAGGGTCGGTTAGGGCTTTGTGCGTTCAAAATATTCTTTTCTTTTCCTTGATTTTATTTTATTTTATTGATCTTTTTCTTTGTGATTCTATTATTTACGACGATTCTTTTCGAGACCAAAACCACATTCAAGAACTAGATGGTAGGGTTGAGATGTCGTCGGTTACGAAGCCCGCACTGAAGGGGGCAGTTGTGCACGTAAATTGGCCTCTCATACTGATGATAACTCCCCGAGCAATCCCTAGTTTGACAATTTGGTGGAGGATTTGACAGGATGCGTCAAGAGCTATTTTTATTTTTACTTGACTTCTTTTCTTCTCTTCTATTTTTAATTAGAATTCTTCGAGAAAGGCAGCATGCGAGAATGTGCAGATGCCTTGTGATTGTTTGTTTTTTGTATTTAAGGGTGTCCTCCCACCTCGCGAATGGAGCAGATTCTTCCCTTTCAAAAAGTTTCTCTCACTCCTTAAGATTTCAAGTTTTTAAGTATTTCCTCAAGAACGACTACAACTTTAGACTTCAAGACTTTCGACGTACTCTACTCAAGTTCTCACGCCACTTCTTCGATGCTCACCTTCAAGCATCTACCCTCAAGATTTCCAGAAAAAATGCGCGCACTACGCTGGCTGTCAACCACTGAGTACCAGATCCGTTCACTCTTTTGTGGACATTTTTATCTTTTTACTCCTTGTTCTTCCTTTCGAAGTAGACGACCTGATTTCTGTTTCCTGTCGAGAACTTTCGTTCTTCCTCAGTGGTGACCGAGACAGGGGACAGGTTTTCCGTTCTACTTCCTCACACAGTATCAAAATATTGTTTGGTACAATCCATATCATCATTCTTGTGCTGAAAACTTGGTTTTAGGCGCATACAATCAATAAATCTCCTGATTCGCACTTTGGTACAGTTACCCTCATCATTTTTACACTGAACGCTCTGTTTTCAGGAGCATAAATTCAGCATCTTTCACTCTCGATTGTTCTCAAAGTGTTGAATTGTTCATTCGTCCGCATATACGCTAAGTTCCTGTTTCAATTATCCTTCTTTTCATTTTTTATTTTTCTCCTTAAACATTCATCATGAGCCCTACCAACGATCCTCATTTATTGTCTTCCAAGAAACCAGTTGTTTCTTCTTCTTCTGATACTAGTCTCAATGCTATGCTAGGTGTTCCTATGCCTACTCCGGGGACGCCGGGAGCTCCCAAGTTTAAAGGGAAGCGTGTTTCGGATTTTTTGGACGCGCTTGAACAACATGCAGATAGTGCTCGAGTTTCGCACATGCTTTTACCTGGATACGTTCTTAGATATTGTCATTCGAAAGTTCAGATGGTGATTGGCTCGTCCTTGTTACTGTCTGGAGATGACTGGGTTGCGGTGAGGGTGTATCTGGATGACCTTTATGGGTCAAACGATTCCATCCCTCTCAACTCCCCAGATCGATTATGTCAATGGTGCTCCAAGCATGGAGAATTGGGTAACTTGACTTCTCGCAAAGATGTTGACAAGTATTACCGGGATTTTACTGCTTTATCCGCTGACTTGGCTCCTAATAAAATGTTGGCTAATGAAGTTCATCTCTGTTTTTACAGAGGAATTCCAGCATCTTTGCGTGCTAAAATCAAGAAACGTATACCAGCCGCGAACCTCAAAACTTCCTCACCTCTGACAACTAAAACACTCATTGACTTGTTAAGGACAGAATTTGATGATGAAGACCTAGACGCGAAGACCACGTACATAGGCGTTGACTTAGACTCCGAGTCAGATTCGAGTTCGAGTGAATCCGACAAGGACATTGACAAGGTCATCTTGACGAAGAAAAAGAAGAAGCCCTCAAAAAAGGTGACTTTTGAGAAGACTGTTCCTGCAGTGCTGATAGTCGAACCAGTGGACCTCAATCCCGTAGACCACCTTATGAAACAGATGGAGGATTTGAGACTTGCTCATGCTGAGTTTCTACGTTCTGTCAATATTGCTCCAAACCCTAATCTGACGAACCAACAAATCATGAGAGAAGCTAGGTGTTTCTTTTGTGACAAGACTACGCACTGACTTGGCCTAAAGTTTTGTCCAGAAGTTGAGGTATGTATCAAAGAAGGATTAGTTGCTTACACCCCCCTTGGTAGGTTAGCGCGTCCTGATGGGTTGGAACTTCCTCGCGCTTTTGGAAGTGATGGTGGAGTCGTGAAGGTCTTACAGGAACAGCATGCCGCATCGAGTCATTTAAAAGGTAAGGCCCGGGAGGTTTCTAGAGACCTACCTCCCCATATGGCCAACTACGCCAGTCTGTTGTTTGATGGAGAAGAGGTTTTGACATCTGAAGTCTTCAACGCTTCGCCTTCTTCCATTGTTCCTGAATGGCGGGCATCCCCCTCTTTGACGTTAGCCATGACTCGCTCTCAAAAAGACAAAGAAACATGCTTTGACCCTATCAAATGCCCTGAGAAGCAGCAAACTGAAGCTAAGTCTGTTCCTAAGCCAAAAGAGAATCAATATAAAACTCCCATTCCAACGCTTAGTAACCTTAGGCCTGCAAATGCTCCTGTACAGTCAACGCCTCAAGCTTTCAATTTACGACCTCCCGCAGTACAGTCGACACCTCAGGCGTTCAATTTGCAACCTCCCACAGTCAATACAGAAGATGCTTTCAAAAACCGTCGCATCGCGCCATCAAAGGACAAAGATGTAGAGATGAAGGAGGCAAATACCAAAGCTAAGTCAGCTCCATCATATCATTTCACGTCAGACATTCAAGAAATGTATGATCTAGACAAAATTGTTCGAGAGAAAGTCAACAAAACATTGGTTCATCTTGAACTAGGCGAGCTTCTCACAATTTCAGCCTTTCTACAAAAATCGGTCAGCAACATGACAAAGACGCGTCGAGAATACATTTCTAAACCTGTAGTGGCAAACGTCGTGGAGGTACTCGAGGAGGCTGAATGGGCGGAGGAAGAAATTTTGTCCTCGGAGTTGGTTGGAGGATATGATTCTGACGATGAAGAATACTACCGTTCTCTTCCAGAAGCTGAGTCCTTCGTGAATTCTAGTTTTGTTGAGTCACGCGTTGGCCTTGAATTTGATGAATCCACAGAATCCAAGGAAGATATTTTGATACGCTACGCTTCCGCAGCAAAAATCCATCTTACTCCGCAACTGCTTTTTGCAATGGTCACTGGACGTTTCCGGGGAAAGTTCGCTGGACTAGACACTGTTTTTATGATTGATACAGGGTCTGAGTTAAATTTGATAGGTCAAGAATTTTATGACAAGATGAACTTGGCAATAGACCTCGACGGAACACGTTGGTCTCTCAAAGGGATTAATGGACGACCTGTTCCTCTTGGCGGTTGCGTTCGTGATGCCGAAATTAAGATTTCTGGACGAAGGTTCGACCATCACATTTTCATCAGTCGAGAAGGCACTGGGAAACAAGAAATCATACTGGGCCAACCTTGGCTTCAATGGTACTCAGCGATGATTCAGTATACTCGTCAAGGATCGATGAACATGCACATTTGGCAAGATGGTGATGGTGATAAAACTGATGGATCTCGACAAGGCCCTTCTATTCTCATTCCTCTTTGTACCCCAGGCGCTCCTCGTAACGCAGCTACGCTCAACCTCGACCATCGTACAAAAATTGAAGAAGTTGACGACGTTGACTTGGGAAAATAAGGACAGACGCATATCCCAAGCCTGGACTTGACCAGGACGTGTCTGTTCCGACCCTTGGGCGTTTGCTTCACGCAATGATGGGAACTTATGGCTTTGATTTTCCTTCTTTCATTTCCGACTTAGAACCTCCAAAAGCTTATGATTTGATTTTGCAGAATATTGCTCATTGCTCGCCTAGAACTTCCAGACCACTTCTTACCCCTTGGACTCGATGCGCCCTCATCTACGAATCAAATCCCCTTCAGACGCGAACAAAATACAAGACCATTGACAAGAAAGTTCGACCTGTTCCGAGTTACATGCCGGATCCAGCTGGGCAAGCGTTTCGCCCTGTAATAATACCCTCACTGCCTCCACTTCCTTTAGATCCTCTGTCTCTTCAAGATTTTGTTCCAACACAGCGCCTCTCTCTCGATCGCTTAGAGAAAATTTTGACAAGTGTACCCCAAGGATTCTTAAAACCTTGAGAAATTGACCTGTTGGTTTTTGTTTTACAGACAAGACAACAGGCTTTAGCTTTTGAAGATTCCAAGCGAGGGACGTTCTCTGACGAATACTTCCCAGACTATGAAATACCAGTAATTGAACACATCCCATGGGTTCAAGCTCCTATCCGCATCCCAAAGTCCATCAAAGATACCGTACGTCAAATGCTCCTCGATCAAAAAGCGGCAGGAAAATACGAGTACTCTACGGCATCTTATCGTTCAAGAATTTTCACTGTTAGCAAGCCTAAAGGAGGAATCTGTTTAGTAGCGGATGTCCAAGAACTCAATCGAGTAACAGTGCGTGATGCAGGTTTACCTCCTAGAACTGATGACTTCGCAGAAAGCTTTGTTGGCCATGTTATCTAGGGACTGGCAGACTTGTTTTCAGGCTACAACGGACGAAAGCTAGCAGTAGCCTCAAGGCCTCTCACGATGTTCAGTTGCTTGTTGGGACCCCTCCGTTCATGTGTACTACCTCAAGGCGCAACTAATTCGTTGCCAGAATTGCAGTGCTGTACGACTCACATGTTGCAAGATGAAATACCCAAGAACGGGAATGTGTTTGTTGACGATGTGGGATTGAAAGGTCCCACGTCCACGTACAACAAGGCTGAGATTGCCCCTGGCATCAGGCGCTACGTTTACGAATATGCTTCCACCTTCGACAGATTTCTGATGCGCTTTATAAAATCAGGTATCACCGCTTCTGGAAAGAAGTTAGTTCTTGCCACCCCTCACTTACATATCGTCGGGACAATCATTTCAAAAGACAGATGGCACCTCGAACATGGTCTGGTAACAAAAATTCTGAACTGGGGACCATTAACGAGCATCACCGACGTTTGTTTGTTTCTTGGAACAGCTGGCGTTGAAGAAAATGGATATGTGGATTCTCTCTTATCGCAAAACCACTCACGCTCCTCACTAAAACTGCAGTGCAACGACAGTTCTTCTTTTCAGAAGAAGCAGAAGCAGCTCAAAATGAACTCAAGCGTCTTGTTTCGACAGCGCCCGTGCTCGTAAAGCTAGATTATGATGCCGCGAGGCTTCTTTCACATCAAGATAAGTTGCCTCAGGCCTCGGATCACGGACTTGTTATTGTCGCTGTTGATTCTTGCCAGAACGGTACAGGTTGGATTTTATTTCAGAACATTGAAAAAGAAAAACACCTGGTGATCTTTGGATCTTGTACTTTTAATGATGCTGAATCACGATATTCTCAGGCAAAATTGGAACTTTATGGCGTATTTAGAGCAGTCAAAGACCTTCGACATTGCATTTGGGGAATTCATATCCGTATCGACATTGACGCGAAGTTTTTAATTGAGATGGTAAAGCAGCCGGACCTTCCAAACGCGCCTATGACACATTGGATCTCATACATCGCCTTATTCGACTACGTGATGAATCATGTCCCGGCACAATCTCATGCAGGTGTTGATGGACTTTCTTGACGAAAGCGTGCCCCCAAGGATTCTGAAGACGAAGACGCAGAAGAATATTTGGATAAGTTTATGGGCTCAGCTTTCCTCAACTATTCCTCCCTTTCTTCTTCATCGCTTACAAACTTTTTATCCTCAGAGTCGCTTCACGCCTTCCGGCCAACACGCCTTGACAACAAATTTTTCCAAGATCTTTTGTTGACTATGCGAAGAACCTCCCGCACTCCTTATGCCTCATTTCACACCATGTCTATCGCTGACGATCTTTCTGTCCTAAGCGTTGTAGATCCTCCTCCTTCTTTGGCCGCTGAACTTCGGAGAATTAGACAAGCGCCTTTTGATCCTTCACTAAAAGATTGGAGCAAAGGATCTCTTGTTAAGCATTCTCTTCTTTCCATTACAGATGATTTTTCATATACAGGACATGAATTCGAGCACAGAAAAGTTTGTACCCCCATTTTAGCGACATGCTCTCTTGGAGAAGAAACTTTTACACTCAAAATGAACCAGTATCAATGCTCTTACATGTCGTCATTGAAACCAGGTGCACCTCGACCTACAGTTACTGATGAATCTGTTCTACCAGGTATTCCCGACCCCACGCTTCGAACGGACAATCGAATAAACTACGAGGATGTCCCTCCTTCCACCAATGTTACATGCGCTATGCATTCCTATGGCATCAAGGACCATGATTCACTGGAAATGTGGACAGAAATTGTTAACTACCTCAAGACGGATGTCATGCCTGACCGATGTGAGAACCCTGTTGAGCGCAAGTCGTTTGTTAGAAAGACAAAGAACTTTTTTCTTCATGATGGAGATCACTTGTGGAAAATAGAGCTCAAAGGGAGGATTCCTCGTTTGGTGGTAGTTGACATTGATCGCCATTCAGAATTGATAGCAGAAGCTCATAACGACATTGGACATCATGGACGCGACGCGACTTACAAAACTTTAGCAGAGTGTTTCTTCTGGCTGAACATGTTTGACCAAATCGCCTACTTCATTCGTTCTTGCAATATCTGCCAACTTCGTTCAAAGACTCGCCCCATTGTTGCCTTCAGTCCTACCTGGAACTCAGGAATCCTTCAACGTTTTGACTTGGATACAATACATATGCCAGATGGCTTCGGAGGTATGAAGTTCTTGTTACAAGCTACTGACCCCTCCATTTTGTGGGTAGAAGCACGTGCAGCGAGGCGTGCTAGTTCTGAAGCATGGGCGAAGTTCTTGTATGAAGAAGTATACTGTCGATTCGGGGGAGTTCTTCTTTGTCTGGTCGATGGCGGAACAGAGTTCAAAGGTGCAGTCGAGATTCTCTTCAAGCAATACGGAATCATCGCCATCATTTCATCTCCTTATCATCCTGAGGGAAACAGACATTCCGAGCGCTCACATCAAACTCTCGTCAATTCGATCCTTCGAGCCTGTGGAAAGGACGCCTCTCGTTGGCCTTTGTATCTGCACGCTGGACTTTGGGAAATGTGTTGTTCTACTTCACGAGTAACTGGGTATCCACCTTACTTTCTTCTCTACGGTCGTCATCCCTTCTTCGCCTTTGATTTCGCAGATAAAACATGGGACACACTAGATTGGCACAGCGTCGCCTCTACTGAAGACCTTCTCGCGTTGCGGATGCAACAAATCCTTCGACGTGATAAGAAGCTGGTTCTTGCTATGGAGCAACAGAAGCATGTACGTCAATGGGCTGTTGATGACTTTAACCGTAAGCATGAACATTACCTATCTTCTGGTTCATTCATTTTGGGGACTTGGGTGCTTTTGCACGAGACTTGGTTGGATTCTCAGATGGGCCATAAAGGAGTGTTGCGTTGGACCGGACCATATATCGTTCACAAGCAGTTACACGACACAACTTATCAGTTGAGAGAATTGGACGGGACGGTAATGCGAGGTTCCATAGCCGCTAACTGCTTGAAGATTTTTTATTACCGAGAAGAACATCAAACGATCCGAACAGTTCAACCTGCTGAGTACTCCCTTCACGTCGCTGCTTCCTCTTCATCATCCGTGCACGCTTCGACAGTTTTAGGAACTCTTAATCAAGATCTTCTACTTACTCCGCCTTTCCCCGTCTCTGTCAAAGTTGGCGTTGCGCTTCTTCCAGATAACCCCTCCCTTATGTTCATTCCTACTGTTAAACCTTTGTCGCTCACATCCACTACTCTTCACTATCGTTACCTCCCCACTATTGCAGAACTCAACCCCACAGACTACAACACAGTTCAATATGTTCGTTATACGTCTTCCTCAAGCATGGTAAATGAACGCGTTCATGAAAACCTCATCGAAACATCGACCATCAATGTCCTCGAGTCTTGGGCTCTCGCCGCACTCCCCTTTCGCTAAGTACCCCACTTTTCTTTTCCTTTTCATTTTTCTTCGAAACGATGGGGGCATCGTTTTAAAAAATTTTCCTATTTGTGGAAGTGCGGAGTGGTCTACTCACGCCACTTCCCTTTTTCTTTGGTTTCTCACGCATTTAGATTTTTGTAGCTTTTTCTTTTTTTATAGGAGCTTTAAATCAATTCGTCATGAGCTCGACTGGTCGAGCTAGTGACTTATTTCTCACACTCAGCTACTTGCTGCAAACACCTTCAACATACGACATCATTACCAGCAGTTCGTAAATCAACTCTCCCCCTCTTATCGTTTGAAGGGTTGGTTAGGGCTTTGTGCGTTCAAAATATTCTTTTCTTTTCCTTGATTTTATTTTATTTTATTGATCTTTTTCTTTGTGATTCTATTATTTACAACAATTCTTTTCAAGACCAAAACCACATTCAAGAACTAGATGGTAGGGTTGAGATGTCGTCAGTTATGAAGCCCGCACTGAAGGGGGCAGTCGTGCACATAAATTGGCCTCTTGTACCGATGATAACTCCCCAAGCAATCCCTAGTTTGACAATTTGGTGGAGGATTTGACAGGATGCGTCAAGAGCTATTTTTATTTTTACTTGACTTCTTTTCTTCTCTTCTATTTTTAATTAGAATTCTTCGAGAAAGGCAGCATGC
>Ga0307507_10012576_pt1 | contig 10434 bp, 9 predicted proteins | sample 7_EM_MG_FD_207223 | JGI IMG/M metagenome (GOLD analysis project Ga0307507, IMG submission 207223) | Populus trichocarpa ectomycorrhiza microbial communities from riparian zone in the Pacific Northwest, United States - 7_EM | ecosystem: Host-associated > Plants > Roots > Unclassified | place... | reverse complement strand
TTTTTTTAAAACATAAAAATATCTAGTGTTTTCTAGTAGAAAAAAAATTAAACCTTATAGAGATTGACTCGATGTGACCCAGTTGACTTGATGGGTTTAAAGACAACCCGAATGACCGGTAAAAATATAATTTGACTCAAAAGAATTTCAAGATGATATTTTTTTAAAATGTTGAGATGTTAATATATTGGATTGACTTGGATCAACCCGCTATGAGATTGTTATAATTCTATAAAAGTAAATCAAAACAAATTATAAAGCTAAATCTATCAACTTAATGTTATTGGATGAAATTGAAATTTTGTTATTAAAAAATGATAAAAAAAAACTGAGTTAACCTATCAAACTTGCAAACTAGGTCAAAAGACTAGGATAAACATATAAAAAGCAAATCAAAACAAATTATGAAGTTTATTTTTCAATTAACCCAATGTTGAAAGATGAAATTTAAAAAAACTTAATTAAAAATAGGACAAAAAAAAAAAAGATTCTCATCAACTCAGATTAACTCGCCAAACTTGCGACCTAGATCATGAGACCATGATGATTTTATAGAAAATAATTCGAAATAAATTATGAAGTTTAATTATGAATCAAGCCAATGTTGAATGATGAAATTAAAAAATGATAAAAAACCCAAGTCAGTCTGGATTAACCTGTCAAAATCACGGCCCGAGTTATGAAATCAGCTAAATCTCGTAGAAAACAAATAAAAACAAATTACAAAACTCAATGTTGAAGGATAAAATTAAAAAATACTAAAATAAAAAAAATAAAGCACTATTTTGATATAGTATTTTGTATGGAGGTTGGAGGTGTTTAAAATTATGGTGCAAGGTGCTTTTCATTTGAAAACAATTTTTTTTTAGATTTTTTTTATTTTTGATATCAACACATCAAAACTATCAGAAAACACTAAAAAAATATCAATATAATATTTTTTCAAGCTAAAAACACTTTTAAAAAACACTTAAAAGCAAAAAAAAAAAAATGGCACAAAACACTTCTTCATTTAGTTTTTGTTAATCAATTAAAAATAATAATGCCCTAATTAGTATAATGGATAAAATGGAACTCATGGTGTTTTAAATAAAAATAAAAGGGGCCAATTTAAAAAAATACCAAGTCTATCAACTAAACTTGGACCCAAACCCGACCCACCAAATCCCTCTTCCTTCTCAAAATTTCCCTAAGCAAAACAAAAACCCAACAACAAAACCCTACAGTCTCACCATCGCCACTGGACTCCATCGCTGAACACCCCCTTCTAAATGAAACACACCTCTCCCGTTTAAACACCGCCACGGCCACAACCATCACAGGAGGCTACTGCAATTTTTTTTAAAATGACGCTTCATTCAATAATAATCCAAAAGCTACTAACCACAAACGCCCATATAGGGCGGCGAGTGGCAGCCCACCACTTGAAAATTTACACTTATGGAATGCGTAATCAAATCTCCATTATCGACTCCGATAAAACTCTCATCTGTCTCCGGAATGCTGCCAGTTTCATTTCTCATTTGGCGCGTGATAAGAACGCAAGGTTCATGTTTGTGAATACGAATCTTCTGTTTGATGAGATAGTGGAGCAAATGACAAAGAAGATGGGGATTTATAGCCCAAGAGATAACATTATGTGGAGAATGGGTGGTTTCTTGACTAATAGTCATAGTCCTAAGAAGTTTAGATCAAGAAATAAAAAGGTTTGCCCTTTCTTTACAATTGGCTCCTTTTTCTTTAATTGAATTGTGAATACGAGTGTTCTTTTTTCTTTTCTTTTTTGTTAATTGAATCCAAGTTTTGGATTAATGGGGTTTTTATTTTTGAACGATTTTGAGGGTTAAGCTGCTTTTTTTATTTTTTCAAATTTCAAGTTTTGGGTTAATATTATTTAACGGTCCCTTCTATTCTTTTTGCTTTTAAAGCTTTTTTTTAATTGTTTGATGATTGTATTTCTTTTATTTGTGCTGTTAAGGTTTGTTTTGGGCCAATACAACCGCCAGATTGTGTAGTGGTGTTGGATACGGAGAGGAAGAGCTCGGTGATTTTGGAGGCTGATAGATTGCAGGTTCCCATTGTGGCTTTGGTTGATTCAAATATGCCATGGGAGATTTATAAGAAGATTGCGTATCCAGTGCCTGCTAATGATTCTGTTCAGTTTGTGTACTTGTTTTGCAATATAATTACCAAGACATTTTTGCTTGAGAAAAAGAAATTGAAAGCACTAAAAGGACATATTCGTAAAGAAGAGCGAGATCTTTCCACCAAAGAATCGAGGTACTATAGAATTTACTTAATTTGTTAACCTCTGTTGAGGGTAGTGCCTTATAAGGTGTGTTGTGTAAATAATGTTCATTGCAAGAGAATAATAGAAATCACTAATGCTGCGTTTTGAAAAAGATAGGAAGATCCTTGGTTCAGTTAATTATATTGTTGGGATCAATTATGGATGGTGAATGATGTACATGTACTGATTGATATGTAGAGAAAAACTTGGACTGGTGATGCTATTTAGCCTAAAGCAGGAAAATGGGTATAACGATCTATACTTGAGTGATTTTTTGCTGTGGCAATAGAAGCTCTAAGATGTGAAGGATTATGTTTTTTATTGGTTTGATTAAGACCACTGTTTTTAGTGTCATATGATTGTGTTTCTCATAAGATAATTTCCATCCTGATGTAGAAAATAGCTATAAACTCAGATGAGAATTCAAGTTTCGGCAGATATCTATTGTGGATGGTGTACTGCAGAGAATTCTTTAGGTTCTCATATATCTGTTAAGCGGGACACTGGTCATTTAAGATTCAGTTGTGCTATGGTGTGCTTCTGTTGCCATCTTTTATTTCTAGATAGAAGGCTATTCTCAAATTATGGTCCACTGAAATGGGTCCTGGAAGGAAAAAGTTAGGGCAGTCCTACCCTTCAGCATCTAGTTGCTGTTAAGATTCGAACACACCCTTTAGATTCCAAGTCCAAGACTCTACATTGTTACCAAAGAAGGGCTTCTTCTAGATGTTGCATTTGTCATTCTAGTTTAGCTTTTATTGTCTGTTTTGGGATGTGCAATATAGATTCTTATGATATAGTTCTTACTATTTTGATTCATGTATAAAGTACTTGCTTTTTTGCATTATAAGAGAAAATTGATATCATCTTTGGATGAGAGTAAGTTGTGGTATTTGTTTATGGAAGATATAATGCTGGTATCATGTTTGCTAATGTGTTTTTATTTTTAGTTTTTGTTTCCATATGGTTGTGTGTGATGGGGTTAATATATCATGTTTTTCAAGTTGTTGAGGTTATTAGTCCGAAATTTGATTATCTAGAAATGTTTGTTTATTATTGAAATTGGTCGAACTGGCTATTCATTAGAGACTTGGACTAAGAGAGCATACAAAGCTTTATCCCTTAGTTATCTGAAGTACAGAAAGCACATTAGTGCAAGGTTTTTTAATCCTATGCAGAGTTAGGGTATAATGTGTTCAATATACTGTTGGGTTCTTCTTGAATCGATATTGGGGTCGTGGCATCTAGAATTTAATATTTATAGAACTATGTGATTGGCTTTTCACTTGCGGTTTTGTTACGATCTACTTATGTGTGGTTTGGTACTTTGGTTGATATGACATTAAATTGTGTTTTGAAGCAAGGAAATTCAAGAAAGTGTGCAAAGCAAGAACATGAGCAATATCAGCTCTCTAATTGGTGAAGTGCTTGTTGTTCCTTATCAGAACTTAGCACCTGCTTCTAATGGTAATGGTTTTCTACTTGACATGGTGACTTGTTTAAATTAAGAAGTTAAAGAATATTTTAGTATGTTGTGTCCCTTTGTTCCTTTTCCCTCTTTGCTTGTATAAAAATAATTTCCTGGGTTGAATGCAGATATTGCAGAAATTAAGAACCTTTTGGACAAGATTGTCGTGGTGAAGTTCAATGACACTTTGGGAACAGCTCTAGGGTTTAATGGCCCCAAGTAAGCATGAATCCTAAACCTAGATATTTCATACTACATTATCTTCTGTGCATCATATAATTTGATCTTTTGTACTTTATTTATGTGGCTGTACTCATTTTTTTGCAGGTCTTTAATTGGAATTCGTGATGGTTTGACATCTCTTGACTTGATTGTTAATCAAATTCAGGCAAGATTTCTTTCTTTTGTATATAGGTTTTATTTTGTTATCTTTGCTCTGACATATCCCACTGCTAAATATCTGCAGTCTCTCAATTTGACATACGGATGCCATATCCCTTTGGTGCTTATGAACACTATCAGCACTCATGACGATTCCCTGAAGGTGATTTGTCCTTAGCATCTCCTCTTGGAACTGTGATCATATTCTATCAGAATCTACTCATTGAAGTTTTCATGTAGGCTTTGGAGAAATATTCCACATCAAATGTTGATATTCTTCCTCTTAGTCAGGTGTGCAATTTTACCCGTGTTTGTTTGTTTAACTATACATGCCAATAGAATTTGTTGAAGGCATAATTTATAGCTCACCTATACCATGATTGCATTTATGCAGGGCCAACATCCTCAAAAGAAATCTTCCAGTGGACAGAGCAGTGCAGATGAATTGTAGACTCTCACTACCTTTTGTTCTTTTAACATATTGAAGTTCTAAGTGCCCTGTATAAACTCTAAAAACCCTTGAAGTTTTTCCAAATTGTTCCTTAATGCTCAAAGTAAGTCAAGTATCAAGTGCTGCAGCATTAGAACTATTCTTAAAAATGCTAGCTGTTTTTAATAGCCCACAATGCTTTACTACTAGAGATAATCCATCTTGAGAAAGCCAGTATGATAGTTGGTTTTTTGAATCTAGTAGATTTCAACTTCTACTAATAGCTGGCTTGAGCACTCCTGTACCTCTATTATATCACTTTCATAACTTCAGCTCCTAAACATTTCTTCCTTTCCTTCTCATTCCCTCGTTTGTGGTTGTCTCATAGTTTCATATTGGTTTCTGAGGTCTGTTGTCTTGTCAAAGTGCTTTTAACGTTTGCTAGAATCACATTTAAATGACTAATTTTACTAGCTATGACACTTTCCTCTCCTAAAAATTCTTGGCTGCACCTCAACTTTTACCTGATTATTTTTTTTCCCTAAAATATTGACATTTCTAGTTTACTGTGCAGTGTTTATCAAATCAATCCATTTACCATTCTATATCTGCTGAACTGGGACATTCTTTTTGCTAATCTTGGGTTCAATCTCAATAATGTTTCTCTTATAAATTTTGTTATATTTGACCCTTCTTCCATCAAAAACTCTTGGAAGTGCTTTGGTGAAAAATACACTACCTCAGAGAACTCTCGCTACAATATTACCTTTTCAGCTTCTAATATGTTAATTCTGTCTTGAATTTCATTTGGCCATAGGGCAAAACTTTCCTGATGATTGTTCTCTCTCTATCTCTGATTTTTCCTTTTCTTTGGGTTTATATGAAGGTATCCATCTGATCATGCTGCAGCCTTCCTTTCCCTAATGAAAAGCAGCGGAACTCTGGATGTATTATTATCACAGGTACACAATTCTTAAGGATGTTACACTACTTGCTCATGTGCTTTGCTTTATTTCATGTTTAACTCTTGCAATTTCTGTTGTCAATTTTAACTGTGATCTTTTTATTTCTTGTCCATTAAGTTTTTTGGGTGTATGTTCATTAAAGGCTATTGATGCATTTTGTGTTAACTCATATAAGATAGCATTATTGATGCATGAGCTTGCAAACACGTTGTAAATGCAACATTAGCAGGTGACAAATATTAATTATCCTTGTTTAAAATGTTCATGGGCTACATTAACCAAAAAAACAAGGATAGGTCTCAAATAGGAATTTGAGGCTGAGTACATGTGTTGCCATTGCTGTTGTCCCTACTTCTTATTACATGATATATAAAAAGAATGTAATTCATTTATCTGAAATGGGCAATAAGAGTGCATGCTAGCAGGGAACAAATAACTGCTGTTCTGAACTTATTTTCCAGGGAAAGGAGTATGTACATGTGGTGAGCTCCGATAATGTAGCTGCTGCTGTTGATCCAAGTACCCTCTTCAGTTTGTTTATTTATCTCTTTTAAAGTCTTGCTTTTAGCTCTTTGTCCTTGTAGTTTTGATTATTTAATTTCTTCAAGTCTTATTTTAGCTCTTTAACTGTATGCCTTTTTGTTATTTCTTTTTCTATACTTAAGAATCATTTTTTTTTCATTTGTGCTCCTTGAATGTTGATTCAGGAATCATGAGTCATTTGAGCCAAAACAATATTGAATACTGTATGGAGGTACTCAAACAATGAAATTCTTTAGCACTGCTGCTTTGGCTCAAAATCTGTGTTTAATTCTTAATGATTTTCAGGTGACACCAACCACTTCATATCTTTCAAAAAGTAAAATGGTCAATCAGCAGCAAGGAATGTTTGAGGTGTCACCTTCACTTCCACTTCTTTTATAATGCTTCATTCTTTATTTAGACACTTTTGAATTGTGGTATGTTTGGATAATTAATAATAAGAATTTTGATGAATGAAGATGCTAAAAGATTCAACACATTTTCTTCTGTTTTTTCCTTAAAAAAATAAAGTACTAAAATTTTAGTAATTGGTATGTTCAAGGAATAAATTGGTATGCAGGCTGCAAATACAAGATGCATCTAAATTATGTTTATCTTGAATACATGTCCTGCTAAGCTTGCACATCTAAATTATTTTTGGCTGCAATTGTCAAAATCCTGATTCTAATTCTTATTGACCAATAACATATTCTATTAACTTAAGCAAAGGGCTTGAATGTCAGCAGTTTTGACACAACAGCTTTCTACCTCATTTAATTCTAGAGGATGCATTTATAATGTACCATTGTTGAAGATCACAATTTGGTTAGTCCTAAAATGGTACATGAATTACAGACTCTTCTAACATATTAAGTATTCATTGAGTGATCAGGCTGTTTGGTGGCCTTTAAATCAATCGGCAACCTTGTGTGTTTGGTGTTAGCTAACAATTTCTATTCAATATATGTGCCATGCAGCTTGCAGAAATAGCGCGAACACTTCCTAAAGATGTGAGTTCTGATTTTCGTTTTCCTTTCTGCCTTTGCTTTTTTGAGACTTGTATTTGGTAGAGGAGTGGATCCCATTGTTTTCTTCACTTCTTTTAATGTTAAAATCACACTGGGATGCCTAAAGTTATTATGATTAGCTTTGTTTTATGGCACAATATTCATTTATTGAACAGCTTTTTTTTTTTTTTACTTCAATATCATGATCATTCATGAAGTCAACGGAGAAGTTCAAGTTTATCGACACAAGAAGTTTGTGAGTTACCTATATTCTCCTATCAACTCCCTTGATAAAGCAGGCAACGATGCTTCACCCTGTAAATTTTTTTGTTTTGTACAGGTGGGTGAATTTGAAAGCAATCAGAAGGCTTGTAGATACCAATGCCCTGAAGATAGAGAACCTGTCTATTTCAAAGGTGTACCTTTATTTTACACACTGAGGGCTTATACTTATTAGATAAAAACCAAGAATTATTGAAATGATTTATTTTTAGGAAATGGAAGGTGATCAAATGGTTTTGCAAGAAACAGCAGCTGGTTCGACAATACAGGTATTCATATATATTTTTGTGTTTTGTTGAGAATTTTTTGTTAACTTCTCGTGCTCTATAACTAATGACTGCTGACATCTTATGATTTTTTTTATTGAGCCAGTTATTTGATAAAGCCATCGGCATTAATGTCCCTCAATTTCGGGTTGTGCAACTAAATGCAACATCAGACTTGCTTCTTCTTCAGGTTTTGGACATGACCATCTTGGCTATGTTATCATTTTCCCACTGAATAAAAATACTACCGATTTGAGATTTTTATGTATGTATTTCTGCAGTCAGATCTGTACTCCACCTCTGAAGGCATTTTAGTTCGGAACACAGCTCAAGCTAACCCTGCAAATCCATCTATTGAGTTGGGACCTGAATTTGAAAAGGTGACTATAATTGTTGCTAGGTTATTGCTTTATTTGTATGTTACCAGCACTTAATGTTCTTGTGTTCTTATCTCAGGTCAGCGATTTCCAACGCCGTTTCAAATCCATTCCTAGCATAGTTGGATTGGATAGCTTGAAGGTAGCTGGTGATGTGTGGTTTGGAGCTGGCGTGATTCTTAAGGTATTTTCATCTTCCAATCTTTCATTCGAATTTATGTAATATGTAGTTATGTCTTGCTGCCTCGTTTTCTAAAGTTTTTAAGCTGCATGTGCGAGGGTGGATTTTGTATTTTGTTTAAAGTGGACATAAAACTCTCATTTCATGTGCGCTGATTCATCCTGAAGTGTAGTGGAGAGCTGAAATATTTGTGTGTGCATGTGCGTGCATATATATATGGATACGAATTTTTATTTACACATTTATCAATTGCATTGTATTGTCGTATGTGTTTACAGTTGTTGTCCATGAATATTTACAAGACTAATTTTGAATGGTAGTACATATCAAAGTTGCAAACCTTTCTTCATTACCTTCAATTTGTTTTGAATGATGGACGGTTCATCTTTGGCTAAATGTTGTGCTTGTTTTGTTATTGTAGGGGAGAGTAAGTATAGTTGCAAAACCAGGGGTGAAACTGGAAATTCCTGATGGTGCAGTCCTTGAGAACAAGGTATATGATTGAAACTCCTGAAAGAACTTTTCTTAACGTAGAAATTAAAACAGAGTGAGAACTGTGAAGAAGGCATTAGTGATTGGTGAGGGATTGGTTGGTTCATCTTCCTTTTCTTTCTTTAACCTCTTCTTTTGTGGCTGTCCAGGATATCAATGACCTGTCAGACATTTGAGATGGATTCTATATACTTCGTAATTTTGATCAGAGGGCCAAAATTTGTAATGGGTGATTACTTGTATTCTCTGTTTGGTAGAAGAAAAAAACGTCAAAATGTGTAATAACAGGGCATTTTTGTTTCTGATTTTTGCACTTTTAACATATAAAAAGAAGAGCAGCAAACTAAAGGGAAGCTCTCTATTTATGCTCCAGTGCACTGGCATTTCGCAATTAATAAAATGGTGGTTCCAATCTTGCTTTTGCAAATTCAAAGCAGGAGCCCTATCGACTATCCTTCTCGAGTGAGGATGCACTTGTTATCACTATCATTCTCTCCGACCACCAGGTATATTGGGTCCTTGTGGATGATGGCAGCACAATAAACATTCTCTGTGAAAGTTTTTGACCTTATGAAAATTGATGCCTTCAAGTTACCAAGTTACTCCAGGTTAAGACTCTTGGTAAGGATAGAGGGGAAAATAGTGCTTGTTTAGATATAGTAACAAGGTTGAGCTAATCTAATTATCTTGATAAGATAATGCTATAGAGGCTTGAATTTTGTTTTTTAAGCAAAAAAAAAAATGATGTTTAGAAGTTGCAAATGCTATTTTTAAAATAAATAAATTTATGACTTAAGTTAATAGACATGATTGAGTAGATTTGATTTTATTTTAATTATATGATAAAATAAATAGACAATAATACTAGATGGATTAAGTTTTAAAAAATAATCATGATAACCAAAAAAAATAATTTGAAAGAGGATTAACGATGTAGTTTAATTTTGAGCTTATTAAATACAAAATGATGAAATTGGGTAAAAAAATCTAAAAAATTGGTTTGAGTTAACACGAGTTAGTGTGATAAATTTGTAATCCCAGCAATCAAGGTTGAGTCAATATGAGTTGTCTTGATATATTTGTGATCTAGGTTATGAGATCGGGATAACTTGATAGGAAAAAAACAATGAAAATCATAAAGCCTATTTTTTTTAAAAAAAATATCAATTCGAGTTAACCTAAGTTGGCATGACAAATTTGTAACCTCAGTAATCAAGGTTGAGTTAATCTTAGTTATCTTGATAAACTTGCGACTCGGGTTATGAGATCTAAATAACTCGATAGAAAGAAAACAATGAAAATCACAAAGCCTATTTAAAAAAAATAATGTCAACTCGAGTTAACTTTTCAAACCCGTAACTCAGGTAATTGGACTGGAAGCACCCTTTCTAGAAAAAACATGAAACTCATTTCTCAATCAATTAAATGTTAAGGATGAAATTGAAAAAAAAAATCAATTATGCAAAAGAATTAAAAAAGAAATAACAATTAAAAGAACGATGATCAAAATTGAAATACAAAACAAATTTGATATTTGATTGAAGGGTGAAATTGAAAAGAAAAATCAATTTAACAAAAGGCTAAAAAAACAAAATCAAAAGAATGAGGACCAAATTGAAAATATAATATATGACAAATTGAGATTGAATGATGAAATTTAAAACTAATAAAACTTTTACAAAAGGGTCAAGAACAAAAATTAGAAATCAAAAGATTAAGGACTGAAGTTGAAATACCAACAATAAAGAGGACTAAGTTGTACTTTTCGATGAG
>Ga0307507_10012574_pt1 | contig 10435 bp, 12 predicted proteins | sample 7_EM_MG_FD_207223 | JGI IMG/M metagenome (GOLD analysis project Ga0307507, IMG submission 207223) | Populus trichocarpa ectomycorrhiza microbial communities from riparian zone in the Pacific Northwest, United States - 7_EM | ecosystem: Host-associated > Plants > Roots > Unclassified | place... | reverse complement strand
TTTGATACTTGATATGTTTTATGTAACATTTCAAGGCTACCGTTTTGGGAGTCTTTATGGTTATTGTTTACAAGGCTCCGGTTAGCCTAACAAGTGTATTTAAGACCTGCTATTCTCCGGACTTAGAGAGGGCAGACTTCGACAGACAGAGTTTTCAATATACTTGGTTGAACAGTTACTTCTTCAGTTCGCTTCGAGAATCCAATAAGACCAAACATCCTTAGCTATTAGGAACTACTTGGTAGTTGTGATATAGTAAGAAGTTTGTTACAACAACTTAGTCTAAGCCTCCGGTACTTAGTCTCGTTATATACCGCACTTTGGTATAGAGAGTGTATCGTTACCCCGTCGATTCCCGCCACCACCCTGGAGGCGGTTACACTATGTATTTGTCCCACTAACGTCCGCTAGATTCCGTATCCAGTCCTGGTTATGATATATGGCTATAGAACTTGAATTGAGTGAAGCTTTTAGGCTTAATGATATTAAGTTTTACCATTTGATTCTTTTATTGAATTTATCTTTATCTTTATCTTGAGATTGAGTCTTTGGTGCGGTTGCAACCTTGGAATCTATCTTTCCATAGGGTGCCCCTCTTACACTGGGCCAGTGAGTCTAATGGAGTGTGTTTCTGGTGGTTAGCATTGGTTATAGGCCTCCAGGATTTTAAAAACGGTGGGCCCCAGATCCTGTTTCCTACCCCACCCGACTGAACAGCCTGGAGCGGGTATAGTTTTTTTAGAATTTGCTACCCCTACATTCGACCCCACCTATTCCCTAGACAGGCCCCTGTCAAATTAGGTTGTGAGAAATAGGACCCCATCCAGGGACTGAGTCAGGACTTGCCCCAGAAAGATGAGGGGGCTGGGGGTTACCCTAAAAAGAATCTCCCCAGCCCATGTAATAGCTGGGTCTCGTGGGTAAAAACCTGCCCCACTGGCACCCTGTCCCGTAACGAATACTACGGGCGGTCAAAGACTCGGAGAGAGTCAGCCGCTAATGAGTTGATGATAAGAAGAGTTTCCCTCTCTTGCAGTCATATTTGTGATAGTGTGCTGAAAGCTCTCCTATTAATGGAGAAAACCACACTCAAATCTTCCGATACCAGGACCTGGTATTGAGATAATTCTGAGAGGAGCGGGGTGCTTGCGAAGGTCAGCGTAGTGATAAGTGTTGTTGACTTATAATTATATCTACTTCACTATAACGTGAACAACACTCTACTCTGACAACCAATGATCCTCCAAGAGAAACTTGAATTGAGTTAAGCTTTCAGGCTTAATGATATTAAGTTTTACTGTTTGACTCTACTATTGAACTTTATCTTATCTTTACTTTTGTCTTTGGTTCAGTCACAACCTTAGGATCCATCTTCCTACAGGGTGCCCCCATTCCACGGAGCAGCTGAGGAGTGAGGGGCTTCTGTCAAAGTTCTAGCTGTTAAGTTATGAGGTACTAGGCCCTGGATAGTGGACTGGTTATATACTTTCTAAGAATCCTGAACTTTATGGGATTCAGGATCTATTGTATGCATTGGTTGCAGGGGGTTCCTTGATTTTTATGTGCCCTAGTGGTACCATCCGGAAACGTGCTTGCTGAAATCAAGCTCTTAATGAGACCGGTTTCCTATACTTTTGTTATCTAGGTTTCATATGGAATCTCTGTACCTATGGATTTAAATTAGACGACTTCCCAAGCTACTCGGACACCCCCCTTACTCTGACTACTAAACTTGAGCTGGAAAGTATCCTGTGGCAAACTGGATAAAGTGTTGCAACTGAAGGGATCAGCTGCTTGTTTCATCACAGGAAATCAACCAATTAGCATTAGTCAGAGTGGCTTGTGAAGTTGTCTATAGTTTGGGCGAGTGGTGGGACTATTTGTGAGAACCTACTGGAGGTTGACCCCTGAGGCTGGTGGTGTTATACCACATTAAGGTTTGGCGAAACGCACATCTTTAGTCGTATTCATACTTTCGTGGGTCTTCATGGGCCGGCCTACGGCAAACACTGCATTCAATATAATGAGCAACTGTGTAATCGAGTGAGCGCCTGTGAGTGAAATTGGCTGCCTCTCGGGTTTCTATTGGATATGGTGGAGATCGAGTGGATTTTATTATAGAAAATATTATTATTATTATGTATTTATTAATATCTGCAAGTATGTTAGAGACACCCGGGGAATAATATTTTTTTCCTTGTGCCTTAATGGTGTTGGCATAACTGCCTTAGATACGGGGCCGGGCCGAACTTGGCTGATTGGGGTAGCGGTTTTTTTGAGTTTGGTTAATGCCTGGGGACGAATAGGGTTACGTGTTTGGGCGTGGTAGCCGTTGTGCTTGAGTACGAATCAGCGGTGTGCATAAGTGACAAACCTACATAAGTCTTGAATCCCCCAGCATCCTCCATCACAAACTCTTACCAGGACGGTTTTTTTCGAAAAAGGTCTTTGCAAACTTTACCCGAGTATCCACATAAGGCGAGGCAAATAACAAACAGCACACAACAAGCACTACTCTTTGTTACGTTCCCGACGACTATCCCTTAGACTCCGAACTAAACGACAACACACAGCAGGTCTACTAAAGATGTGCTTTGGATTGGGTTTCCTAAACGGAGGCTGTTCTCCGGAGGATCGGGCCATATTAAGCTGGAGCGAGTTGTACGAGAACGAGGTTGGATTGAGTTGGGATGCTATTGATGGTGATATTCTCGTTCCTCCCCTCGAGTGTTCTGAGGAGGAGGAGGAGGAGGGTCAAGAGGAGTTACCAATTCGGACGCAGTGTATGATGCCTATCTCAGTTCGTGAGCACACCAGGAAGGAGAAAGTCAAGGAGAAGATGATAGCCCATGAAGAAAAACGTCCTCCGACCTCGGTGGTGAAATTAGAATATTGGCAAGATAGGGAGCCCCTTTGCCAGAATATATGCGTGAGTACATTTTCCATTGCATAACCGGATCCAGCTTATAACATCGTGATTACAGACTTGGTTCAATGCTTTCATCATTTCGGTCTTTGGTCTGGGGCCGCCGAGGTTCTTGGTGCTGTGCATGGAGATGATCAAATACGAGCAAATGCCAGCATATTATTGCCCTTTTCCTAACTTCGGCGATCTTCAATTCGGAACCTGGAACTGGATATGGGGAGGTTATGCGGATAGATTTGTTGATGTGAAAGTTCCGGAAGAGGTGCAAAGGATCGTGGGAAATTCACCCACGGCGGTATTAACGATGATGTTTTTTGCTTTTGTTAGAATGGGGTATAGTGATCTTGTAGGTACTAAGAGTTTTACATATGATTTACTCCACGGAGGGTGGAATATGGCTCTTAAAAGGCCACCGAAGCAAACGGAGCCCATTTCGAGCGTGCACGCGGATGGGGTGCCTACTGGGGATAGGGGCATGAGTGCCTCAAACGCCGGTAGGGATTCTTTTGCTAGTTGTTGGTATTGAAGTGTGTTGCTAATCGTGATCTTTTTAGACGATTACTCGATTGGATGTCTTTCTCCGGAATCTTCAGCTTCCCCGGGCCTATACAGGAATAGTGAGTTTGGTTCTCAAGTTTATAGCTGGCGCGAATCTTCGAGCGGGCAGCGTATCGAATCTAGTTATGGAAGGGCACTGGATTACTCAAATTTCGGACCCTTCAAGCTTCCGAAAACTCCTAACAGGATTACCGATCCCCCAACTGCTGAATTCCAGCAGGTGTTGCACAACGGTGAGGAGGGAGTCGAAAGAGAAAGACAGTGTCCTATAGGGTGGACTACATATGGTGCCTGGAACGTGTCCAACAAGACAAGGAAATGGAAGAGGAGCATATCAGCATCCCCGAGCTCTCGTCCCTTGGAGAGTCATCTATCTTCTTTGCTTTTTGTTTTGGGCGGCCCCCGGGAGCGTGCCGAAGAGCTTTCATTGAATTCTGGTTCAATATATAGAGCACTTGGTGACATTGGATCCAAAGCAAGAGATTCCTCCGGAAGCGGTGTTCAAATTTCAAGGACCATGAAGGGGTGGGTCAAGAACAATGCGTTAATGCCTATTAAAAATGGAGAGCAGTCAATTCGTTCGGGTTTCACACCTTTCCATATACCGGTCACCTCAAATGGCTTTTCTGAAATCCAGTATGGATTCGGGGTGGAGCAGGACGGGAGTTCTGCTTATGTCATAGGTGATTCTAAGTTGAGATTTGGATCGGGCCAATCTTTAGAAAACATAGGGTGCCAGGTGGGAGCATATATTGGACTGGATAAATGTGCTATCTGCCAAGGGGGCTGGACTTGGGTGGGGTCCCCGGGGGTGGCGGGGTCCGGGGACGGTTGCGAATGGGTATTGGCAAGGCTATCGTGTGGGCATTGGCTCCACCGAGTTTGCCTTGCTATTCGGTTCCCACAGATAAGTTTGGCTGCAACCTAGCTGTGACCATTGCTGACTTTGTCTCACGGTGAATGCAAACGTCCTTGCTATAGGACGTATTTAGGCCCCGGCTTGCCGTGGGCTAAGCGTCGGATTCGAGAGAGAAACAGTCTAGGGGGGCATCTGAGTGGTTCCGTCTCTAGAGGTTCTGCTACGGAAAATATCCCTCATGCGGCACACACAAGAATGAGTTCTGAGGGACCGATAAACGCAAGCTACACGAGGTCTAATATCTCCGAGGGGAATCTAAACTCTGTAGGTTCTGATCTGATGCGATCGAGTGCTGCTTGGTCAACAGCTACCGAGAGTACGCAACCGACTGTTCTAGGGCCAAGGAGAAGCCTTTTGGAGCTCCAATCTAACAATTATGTCACGAATGACAGTCTAGAGCTCCCTCATCCTGTTGACTTCTCTTCGCTTGGAAGACCTCAGCTAACAGCCCCTCCGAATACCGATTCTTTGGAATGTGAATATTGGGAGAGATATGGCATAGAGATTGGCGAAGAGGGTGAAGGTGGCTGGAGAGACTTGGGGCAGTTGGTGAGTGAAGGGGGGATTTTTTGTGGTTCTGCGACTACAGCATGGCCAAATTCGAGAGCGGATATCGAGGCTGGAATACGTGGCGAACCTTTCCACTCGGCATTACCGGCCCCGGTATCGGGGGATGTGCTGGTTAAAAGTACAGCTCCCCCAAGGCTGAGGACTCTTTTGTTGGCTGCTGAGTTGCTGGGGTCGGTTTCCTCTGATCTCAAGCCAGTTTCACAGACTAATTTGGGCTTTTTTGATTCGGCTGTATTATTGTTGGACCGATTCATCCAAGGGCATAAGGAGGTATATAATGGGGTGCCTAGGGGATACACTAATACCGGTAATTGCCAGGGAAGGGGGGCCAAAGGAACAAGCCCGAGCGATCGGGGGGGCATTTTCCGGGAGGCAGGGAATCAAGCTAAGCAGAAGTCGGGAAATCACAGTTTATGCGGATATACCAATGCACAAGTCTTTACGGGGGGATCGAGCATTTCTAAATCCCGAGTGTCTAGTGCGGATGAGGCTGGCACTGAGCCAGTAACGTCGCTGACCGTAGCACCGGAAAGTGTTACATGCGCACGAAAGAAACAAGCGGGACGAAAAGGCCGATTTGGATTCTTGGATAAAGGGTCTTCCTTCAACACTGCCGCCCCCGGATGCCCAGAATCTAGTACTTCTGGAATCGCGAGCCGCAATATAGGCGGTATTTGCAGTGATACAGCTGTATCCTTGATACCATCTCGGGCTAATACCAAACCTAAAGCTACTGCGGCGAGAGGAAGCGTTTTGAGTTCTTCCAGTGACGATCGGTTTTCCACGGCGGCTGAATCACTAGCCACGAAAATGAAGCCTCCATTCCCACCGGATATTAGTTACCCAAAGAGCCAAGGGATTGAAGTACGGAGGATAAACCAGAAGGGATCTAAGATACCTGTTTTTGTTAAGAAGGCAGGAGGGCGTAGAGACACGGGCGGGAGACCCTTGAATATCATTACCCCGATTCCATGGAACCAAGAGAATTCTCCATTCAATTCAGTGATGCCGGCCTCGTCTTTGAGAAGACCTTTGTTTGGAGGAAAGAGCGTTGGGGAGCGTGATGGTAGCCCTACTGTGAGGAAGATTGGGTCTAGATTGCCTTACAAAAGTATGCGTTGATGCTATTGGGTCTTGAATTTTATATCGTGAGCCTATGAGTAGGACATGAGAAGGATTGGGTGTTGGAATTGCTCAAGCATCCCCCTTGTTTTTTTTTCGATCGCGGTATTTATTTTTATCGCGAGGGTTTTTATCCGTATTGGTTACAAATTGAATGTCGAGCGTTTTCCATTGGGGAATTACTCTTCTGTATAGTTTGGTCAAGGTATGATACTCGTAGTAGGCAGGACCTAGTAGATCTTACTATACAGTACGAAATTACAATGCGCTCTGAAGCCAATACCAAAATTCGCTTGTTAATTGTTTCTTGTGTATCGATTAGTGTGCTTAAGGGTTCTTGTGCTGTACTTGTGTAGGCAAAGGTACCGGTAGTCGAGCTTTGGTCGTGGGGTTCGGAGTGCATACCGATGCATTATGATACCTTATCTGACCAACTGGGGTCAAGAACCTTGGAGATGCCCTCGATTATCTTTTAGCGCTCGCGAATCGCCATATTATGATACTAGTGCAATGCATGTGCTACACTATATTATTAACTTCGCTCCAACTTGCTTGTCCCAGGCAAGAAGTATCCGAAAATACGAGTGGTGAGTTTGTGATACACACGGATTTTTTGCCACATATTTGGAAAATCCCTGCTTTCGGATACTTCTTTTCTGGCGCAAGTACACGTTTGTGAGGCGTGGTGGCTGTTAATTATAATCTGGCGTTTAGACTCTGGCCTCTCGTGGTCCCGGAATCTGTAGAGATCAATGGGATCAGAGCCTCCTCAGACCCTCAATAGAAGAGAGACCAAGATATGTACAGGGCTCTATTGTGGTGTCTTGCTACGCTAGTTTGAAGAGCTTTTCACTGTCAGACCGAAGAACTTTGGTTGTGGGGAGTATATTCTTTGCATAGGGATGTTAACTTATCTTAACTCTTGGACTACGCCCATGCCGTTGCAGCTATATTAAGATGCTATAGGGTGCTCCCGGGCAGTACGTATGGTAGTGCTTTTGGCAGGCAGTAGCATATTCCTGCTATTTGTCCTAGGCAAGATATGTCCGGAAACAGGGATTCGCAAAATATATGGCAAACAAATTCGTGCGTACCACAAACTCACCATTCGTATTTCTGGATACTTATTGCTTAGGGCAGGTACTTTCATGATTCCTCGCGCTAAGAAGTTCGGCGTCGAGGGATTATAAATCTTAGGATAAGAGTCGCCGTATACACCGGAAAAGGTATATACCCCTTAGCAGCAGGTGTACTTTCTCTTTCAATTTAGCCACTTCTTTCTCCCCTCATTCCCCTCTTCTTTTCTGCCAATTTTTTCACTGGCGGATTTTTTTTTGTTCATTTGATCTCCAAATTTTTGATTATTCGCTACTCTGTTCTGCCAATCAGCTTGTTCTAGTCGAAATGTTTCTTGGGAGACGAAAAAAAGCCCCCCAACCTACCTGGAACGGGGAAGGTAGGCCGTTGGCAATGGGTAGTGGGCATGTACGGAATTATTCTTTACCTGTGGCATCTTTCGTACCCTATCCGGAGTTGTCCCCTCGATCGGATGATTCTCGGCGGCCGAATCTTAGTAAAGAGAGGAGGGACAGTAAAGAGGAAGAGGAAGAGGGAGAAGAGCCGGGAGGAGAGTATGGAGCGATTGTTCGGGAGGATCAGCCGGAGGACGTACAGGAGGTAGATGCGGGATATATTCTCTCTCCTGTGATGTCCGGGGCACAATCATCTGCCGCTGTCTGCGCTGGTGCAGCCTGGATTTCTACGGCGGACGAAGACTGTATAGAGGACGTTGTGCTTCGTCCGACGCCCCGGCTTGGGAGAAGAAACGGCAGTGTGAGGGCTACTACCGGTGTTGTCCCTCCACTAGACGCCAGGCCATTTGCTCGATATAGCGCGTTCACCAATATACACTCCGCAACACCAACCCCGCTTCAACTCAACCTACGAAATCCAACTAGGCGAAGACCGTTCATGGGGCCGGCTCCAGCGCCGGTATCTCCACCGCGGTTTGTAAGCAGCTACCCATCTCCGCCAATATTACCTCTACAGGATATTAGTAATGATCTATATCACAATAGCGGGCCTGGACCTTTGTCGATGTATGATCCGGTTACGAATATATACGTTGAGAAACCACCGACGCCTCCAGGATCGGATGCTGATAGTTTCTTCAATCCCAGACCAGCTCCTCAACGCCCACATTTGGAGAACGATTTCCAAGGGAATGCTCACTACGTCTCTGGCCTTGGGGCTATCAATGATAGGAAGAATGGCCTCTGCAGAGCTTTCTCGACGACCTCTTCGTTAGGGGACGACTCCCAATTTAATCATGTCACGAAGAAGAGCAGCGGCCGTATTAGGGCTATTGTCGATGGGTTGCCTGTACATGTTCCTCCTACACCTGCACTGGAGGCATTGGATTCGGTTCAGGGGGATGTGGTCGTGCTTGGTGGATATAGGGGATCGGTATTAAGGGACTTGGCTATGAATAACCGGCGTGTGTGGATTCCGTTGAAGGTTGGATTGAATTTGCGGAAGGTAGACCTGGAGGTCGGATTAGATCCTGAAGATGAGGAAGCAATGAAGGAGAGGATCGTTCCGGATGGGATGATAACTAACGTCGGGCCTGTAGATGTTTCGAAACGCCTGCTGAAGAGGTTAAGGTCGAGAGCAGAGGAGAACAACAGAAATGTTCATGATTGGGGATATGATTGGAGGCTTTCACCAAAGCTACTATCGGAGAGACTTATTGAGTTTTTGGAGACTTTACCATGCAATGCTGGAGCGCAACCTAGAGCGATGAGGAAAAAGGGGCAAGGTGCTTTGGTTATTGCTCACTCTTTTGGTGGACTTATCACTCGGCATGCCATCAACCAGAGGCCCGAATTATTCTCCGGAGTTATCTTCGCGGGAAGCCCCAGTACTTGCGTTAGTATTCTGGGGGCTTTCAAGATTGGGGATGAAGTGATGTTAAACTCTAAGATTTTCTCTGCCCAGGTATGCGAAAAAACTCGAAAACTTGCTCCACCTTCTGCTTATCGTAGATGAATTCTCACCTGGGTGACATGTTCTAGGCGACCTTTTCATTCCGGACGTCTTTTATTTTCCTACCTGAGGATGGCCAATGCTTTATCGACCGAAATACAGGGAGGCAGCTTCCCCTCGACTTTTTCAATGTAGATACCTGGATGAGACACTGCCTATCACCATGTGTTGCTCCCTGCCAGCCGATGACGCCACCTCAGGGCATGCATTCTCCGCCATCCCTCCCCACTTCGCCGCTGTCTTCAAGGGCGAGCTCTGGCTTATCCAGGGCACTTGGAGAGTCTCCGAGAGAGTCGCCCCCGGGACGAGCCAATTCAATCCTTTCAAGCTCCAGCACCTCCGGAAGCACCCTCAGAGGAAGAACCGACTTGAAAACCCCAGCACCAGTGGGGATGCAGAAATCCACCCTCCCACTCTCGAAGACAATTCCCTACCTCGAGAATGTGCTCTCCGAAACACTCAAGTTCAAACGAGGACTAGACTACGACCCAGTGAAGGACTCTATGGGGTTATATCCGCCCATGACAGTCCTCTACTGCAAAACTATGGCGACGGTTCGCGGGGTATGGGTCGATGGAAAGGAGGGAATCCGAGAGTGTTTGTTCGACGACTTGGCCTTTGGCGCGGGTGATGGAGTCACGCTGGCCACGCAAGCCCAACTCCCGCCTGGGTACAAGTGCACTAAGAGAGTTGCGGTAGACAGAGGCCATGCTAGCTTACTCACGGATCTGGAGGGAGTAGGAAGGTGTTTGGATGCTATTATTCAAGCTCGTGGGTGGTGAGTAGGTACGGTATGGATGCGGAGGGGAAAAAAAATTAGATATGGCGGTGACTACTTTTAGTAGATGGAGGGGAGATTTCTTACCTACCGTATAGTACTGTGATTGTATTATATCTGTTGTCTTGGAGTCATATGTGGGGGAGTTTATTATAATTATAATTATTACTTTCATCGGTTCAGCGGATCTTATACGATTTTTTGATCTTGCTACCGTTTCGTGCGGAATTGTAGTTATAGTATTATAACTAAGTTTCCAGTACAGTACAGTATTCAACTCCCCAGAACTTTATCCATTCACCACCAGCAAAGAGTTAAACACCCCTTTCACTTGAGAATTTATTTCTTGCCTAGCTTTGTACAGTAAAATGATGTACTTGGGGGTAGACGAAAGTCGGGCGCACCCCATATACGGTAACCCTGGCTTTCCACCATACAAACCCGTTTTGTGGCATTTTTTTGTAAGGGCGACAAAAGTCGGGCGCACCCCCAGATTAGGAAATAAACCCAGACATTT
>Ga0307507_10012573_pt1 | contig 10436 bp, 8 predicted proteins | sample 7_EM_MG_FD_207223 | JGI IMG/M metagenome (GOLD analysis project Ga0307507, IMG submission 207223) | Populus trichocarpa ectomycorrhiza microbial communities from riparian zone in the Pacific Northwest, United States - 7_EM | ecosystem: Host-associated > Plants > Roots > Unclassified | place... | reverse complement strand
GCGCCAGACGCTGACCACTTCGCTTCGCCCACCGGCTGACTCCTTCGTTCGCGGTGGGCGCTTTCCCTCATGGGAGACCACCGTCGTGCCCGAAGACTCCTTGACGGGTGATCGCCGTCCTCTGACAGCGGTTCTTGCCGCCAACCTCGTTTCGATCACCGGGAATTGCCTCACCTACATGGGCGTGCCGTGGTTCGTGCTGCAGAGCACGGGCAGCGCCACCAAGGTGGGGATCGTCGCGTTCTGCACGCTGCTGCCTGTGGTGCTCGCCGCGCTCGTCGGCGGTCCGGTCATCGACCGGATCGGGCGACGGCGGGTGAGTGTCGCCTCGGATCTCGCCTGCGGGATCGCAGTTGCGGCGATCCCGCTGCTGCAGTTCGCCGGCATCCTGCATTTCTGGATGCTGTGCGTGCTGATGGCGATGACAGGGCTGTGCCGTTCGCCGGGTGAAACCGCACGCGGCGTGCTGTTGCCCACGCTCGCCGAACGCGCCGGAATGCCGCTGACCAGGGCTGCCGGGCTGTACGACGGTGCGGCACGCTGCGCGGCACTGACCGGATCCGCTCTCGGAGGCGTGCTGATCGCCGGACTCGGAGCCGAGAACGTCCTGTTGGTGGATGCCGCGACCTTCGCCGTGGCCGCGCCGCTGTTCGCGTTCGGGGTGCGCGGCCTGCCTGAGGCACAAGCCCAACGGCGGGTCGAGCCGGCGTCGCTGCGCGCCTACCGTCGTGAACTCGCGGAAGGCTTTCGCTTCGTGGCGGCCACGCCGTTACTGCTGAGCCTGTGCCTGATGACCCTGGTCACCAGGGGCCTCGACCAGGGATGGAGCGCCGTGCTCCTCCCCGTGGATGCCCGTGAGGAGCTTGATGGTTCCATCGATCTCGGTCTGCTGAACGCGGCGTTCGGCATCTGCGCACTCGCGGGGGCGCTCGTCTACGGGGCGGTGGGCAGCCGCTTTCGGCGGTGGCCCGTGTTCACGATCGCGTTTCTCATCGTGGGCCTGCCGCGCTTCGTGGTGGCCGCCTTCACCGACACCTTCACGCCGCTGGCCGCGATCATGGCGGTCGAGGGCCTCGCCTGCGGCGTGCTCAACCCCATCATGGCCACAGTGACGTACGAGACGGTGCCGGAGGAACTCCGCAGCCGCGTGCTGAGCGCGACAACAGCCTCGGTCCAACTGGTCACTCCGCTGGGCGGACTGGCCGCAGGCTTCCTCGTGGATTCGGTCGGACTGCCCTCCACACTCATCACGGTTGGCGGTGTGTATCTGCTCGCCACACTCTGCCCGGTGATCTTCCCGGCCTGGAGACAGATGGACAGCACCGGCTCTCCCCACGACAGGACAGAGGGCGCACTGCCGCAGGGTTCGAGGGAGAAACGGAAGTAGAGACGCGGGCCGCTTGAGCCTGGGCTGTCTTCCGTCTTCGGACCACCGCCTGAAGTTGTCGAGCCGCCGCGCCGACACGTCAATACTCAGCGAACCGCCCCCCTGCGAAACACTTTCGAAATGTACTGGTGACACGGATGCCCCACGCCCGAATAATTGGCCCATCCCCGTTCCCCGTCGGGGAGTTCAAAGGAGGTGAAGGGGTTGCCTTGTTCGCGACGGCACGAAGGCACTGGAACTGCGTTACAACCGCAGCCGAAATGGCACACTACCTGCCTCTTTTGAACGGACCGCCACCCATCCGGTCCGCGCCGTCCGCGAAAGCACCGACAGCGACGCGACATCTGTGATTCCCCTGTCGCTGCCAACGGTTGAGGAAACCGCAACGCCGTCTTCCTCTGCGAACAGCTGTCGCGGACAGATCGCTCGACTGCCTTCGGATTTCACGCACTGCGCGCCTCGGCGGAATCGCGCGCGACGAGCGCATACAGCAGAGCGGTGGACGCATGCGTACGCCGTAAGCCGTGAATTCGCCCACTCACCAACCAGGGAAACTGACACCCCAGGGCCCGACTCGACTGCGCCGATCCGCAGGCTCATTCCGCGACTCGAACGTTTGGCTTCCCCTTGCCGCGGCACGGACGGGACGCGCCAAAAGGTCCAAGGGAAGACAAACCCGCGCCGGCATACGAATCCCGGCCCGCTACAGACTCCAAGATCCGATCTTGTCTATCTTTTCGGGAGGAAAGATGAAAGGCACAAGACATCCGCGTAGAGCTTTGATCCTCGTTCTGGCCATAGCCGCGACGCTGTGGACCTTCGCGATGCCTGCGCAGGCGTCCACACCGACACCCGCCACTCTCTACCAGCTCCCGAGCACGGCATCCTGCACGAAGGCCACCAACAACTGCGCCCTGTACCCGAAAACGGCCGCGCTACCGAGCGGACGGCTCGTCGCGGCGTTCGAAAAGTCGACGGTGGCCGCCTCGGGTTCGGCCGACGGCCAGACAATGCCGTTGTACAAGAGCGACGACAACGGCACGAGCTGGCAACACCTGGCAGACGTCAAGGCACCGGCGTACGCGTCGTCGAACCCCGCCTACTCCTCGTACGTCAGTAACTGGACCAACCCGTATCTGTACGTGCTGCCCCAGGCAGTCGGAAATCTCGCATCCGGCACACTGCTGATGGCCACCGTCGTCTCGGGCGACGACTACAACTACCTCGACCAGAAAGCGACCAACTCCAGCTACACGCCGACGCACGACGGCGACCGCAGCAACACGGCGATCGCGCTCTACTCGAGCACCGACTCGGGCTCGACGTGGAATGTCGTCAACGTCATCACGACGGGCAGCTGGTCCAACGGCGCGAACTACCCGGCCACTGAGAACACCTACCACCAGAACGACCCCGTCTGGGAGCCGTACCTGATGGTCTACAACAACCAGCTCGTGGCCTATTACTCCGACGAGAACGACTACACCGGTTACGACTCGTCGACCGGCGTCCCGACGCTCGACCCGAACAACAACACGACTTCGGATCCCGCCACACAGATCCTTGCGCACCGGACATGGGACGGCGTCAGCTCGTCGTGGAGCAGCCCGGTTGTCGATGTCTCCGGGACGACGGTCACCAATTCGTCCGGTTACAGTGAGATCGGCGGCGGTCGCCCCGGCATGACCAATGTCGTCCAGACCAGTGACGGCAAGTGGATGATCACCTACGAGTACTGGGGCGGGGGCAACAATGTCCGCTACAAGATCGCCAGCGATCCCCTGCACTTCTACTCGGTGGGCGGCGACGCGGGTACCGGCATCACCTCCCTGCCGGTGACCTCCGGCTCCAGCCGTCTGTCGCTCGGGGGCAGCCCGGTGCTCATGCGCATGCCGAACGGCCGGATCCTCTTCAACGCCGGGAGCAGCGGGGACATCTGGACGAACGCCAGCGGAAGCAGCACCGGCGCGTGGACGCAGCAGCACACGACGATGGCGTCCTCCTACAGCCGCAGCCTCACCTACATCCCCAACACGGGCCGAGTCGAGATCGTCGGCGGGACAACCACGATCTCCTACGCGGACATCGACTTCGGGAACTCCACCGGCGCGTACTACAAGCTCGTCAACGCCAACAGCGGTAAGGCCCTCGGCGTGTACGCCGCGGACCTGCACGACGGGCAGAACGTCGTGCAGTGGACAGACAACGGGTCGGCCGACCAGTTGTGGCACGTCACGGATGTCGGCAGCGTATACAGCACGCTGCTCGACAAGAACAGCGGCCGAGCCCTCGGCATCCTGGCGGCCAGCACGGCTAGCGGCGCGAACGCCGTGCAGTGGGTGCAGAACAGCGGCAACGACCAGCAGTGGCAGGTGGTCGCCGTCGGCTCCAACTACAAGCTGGTGAACCGCAACTCGGGTCTCGCGCTCACCGTTTCCGGAGCATCCACCAGCGACGGCGCGCAGATCGTCCAGCAGGCGTACACGGGCGCCTCCTCTCAGCTGTGGTCCCTGGTGCTGGTGTCGTCCTAGACACCGGCACGCCTCAACGGGCGGCACACAAAGCGGGAGCCTGGCCAACCGCTGGGCTCCCGCCAGGGTGGTCACGTGAGCGTGTTCATGGGCCGGCGCACGATGTAGCGCCGGCCCTGCGACGTCAGTCGAGCGGAACGGTCTGTGCCGAGCGGAGCATCACCTTGGTCCCCATACCCTGGCCAGAGCCTGCCAACTCTGCTACCAACCAGGCATTTACACAGGTCAGCGGCACGAATCCGCTGTACCACCAGCAGACGATGTTCTCAATACCCGGAAGGTCCATCAACACCCTGCAAGGCACGACTCTGGCGAACGAGGCGACCAGGTCGCATGCCCTGGTCAGGTGCACCCCCCCTGGTGTGTGCGGCATCACGTCCCGCTCCCCGGCCCCTGGGGCCTTCCGCCCCGCAACAGCACCCCTGGCGGGGCGGGCAAATGAACCTGCGCGGTCGGCTCGGGGCGCGGTGACGACGCCGGCCAGGACGAGGGGGTGAGCGGAGTGCCGTCATCGAGGGCGTGGGCGTCGCCCAGCGCAGTGGGGGCTAAGGCGTGCAGGCGGCGCAGGGCCTCGTCGGTGTCGTCGAGCAGGGCCGGCTCCGTGAGCGGGATGCGGGCGACGCGGCTGACGAGGCTGTCCCGGCGCAACCCGTCGGCCCAGTCGGCAAGTGCAGGCCATGGCCTGGTCATCGGTGTGCGCGTCCCGTCTTGGCCTGCTCCTCCCGCTCGCGTTACGTTGGCCGGCCGGGTGACGGCGGCGGCCAGGCCGTCGGGGCTGACGCCGGGGTGAACGACATGGCTCTTCGGAGCGCGTCCCCTGACGACGGATGCCGCCCCGCCCAACGACAAATGTCGCGGTCGAGACCGAGTCAGTCGGCGGTTCCCGGACGGAGGTCCGCCTGCCAGTGTCGGGTTCCGACGCAGTGCCCTCCCCCTGCACCGGAACCCGACACCATCCCCGGAAGGAAGACCCCACATGAAGGAACTCGCCGGAAAAGTCACCGTGATCACAGGCGGTGCCCGGGGCGTGGGTCTGGGCCTCGCGAGGGCTTTCGCCGAGCAACGGATGCGCGTCGTGCTCGCCGACGTCGACGAGGCCGCGCTGCGCGACGCGGTCGCCTCGTTGCGCGCGAGCGGGGTCGAGGCAATGGGTGTGCCGACCGATGTCTCCGACGTCGACGCCATCGTGCGTCTGCGGGATGCGGCGTTCGAGCGGTTCGGGGCGGTGCACGTCCTCTGCAACAACGCCTCGGCTGGTGGCGGTGGCGGTTTCTGCGAGCCAATCGACGTGGCGGCCTGGGAGTCCGTGATGGCGACGGCCGTCTATTCCGTACTGCACGGCCTGAACGCCTTCCTCCCGCAGATGCTCGAACAAGGCGAGGGCCACATCGTCAACACCTCATCGCGCCAGGGACTCGTGCCGGCCCCGATCCTGGGCGCCTACCCGCCGGCGAAGGCAGCGGTGATCACGCTGTCGGAGATGCTGCACGCGGAACTCGCCGAGCGCGCGGCGCCTGTCGGTGTCACCGTTCTCACGCCCGGCGGAGTGCGGACGGAGGGCATCCTGGCCTCCCTCGCCGCGTGCGAAACCGGAGAGCGGAACGATCCGGCCATGCAGGAGTTCCTCGCCACCCGGGTCGCAGCCGCAGTCGACCCCCTCGACCTCGGTCGCCTGGTCGTCCGGGCCGTTCGTGCGGGGGTGCTGTACGTGAACTCGCACAAGGAGACGCTGGAGTGGCTCCGGGAGCGGTTCGATCGGATGGCGCGCGACGCGGAACGGATCGGCACGGTGCGGTGACTGGCGACGCTCCTCAGGTCGGCGCCCCAGTCTTGCCTTGGTCTTCGAAGTTGAGCGATGTGGAGGTGTCCACGGGCTCGGCGAGTGGTGACGCAGTCTAGGCGTCGGTTGGCGACCTTGCGGAACCTGAAGACGGCACGGGCGGCGAGCGTGATCACGTGGTTGGTGCATTCGCTCTCACACTGCTGTGTCTGCTGTCGATGAACGTGGCGATCTCGGTACACCAGCGGTCGACAGTGGGGCGAGGATGCAGACTTCGGGCATGTCGGTGTCCGCTCACCAGGTGGGGAAATTCCACCGTGTGCGGCCGACTGGGTGCCGGGCGGCGCCGGTACGGGCCAGGGCGAGAAGGATGCGCAGGGACTCGTTGGCGATCCACTCGGGCAGGGGGGTTCGGCCGATCTTCCCCTCGGCCGGCAGCGGATTCCACATCTCCGCGAATTGCTCGTCGGTGCGGTCCTCGCGGCTGCGCAGGAGTCGTCAGCAGACCTTTTGCTCGAGGTCGGTGGCTCCGCGCCGACCCCGGAATTCGGCAGTGGTGCGGCGCCGGACTAAGGACAGCATCTTGTTCGCAAACCGGACGATGTGGACGTGGTCGACTACCGCGTCCGCCAAGCCGGTGCGGATCGCAGCCCGGTAGGTGGCCGACGTGTCGATGGCAACGTGCTGGATACTGTCGTTCCAGGTCAGTGATGTAGTGGACATCCAGACCAGCACGTCGGCGACGGTGCGGCCCTCGGCCTGGCCGAGCAGGCCGCCGGTACCGCGCCGGCGAACCCGATGTGCCACTGGTCCCACGTCAGCTACCACTTGCCCGTTTCAAGGTCCCGCTCCCAGCGGGTCTGCTGCGCGGGGTCTGGTCGACGCCCAGCACCTCGGCCTCGGGCAGCGGCGCTTCGACGGCCTCGCGGGCAACGGTCCGGAAGGCGTCCGTCACGGTCGACCAGGACGGACGCAGATCGCAGGCGGCCTGGACGACCGTGGAGCCGACATCCCTGTATCCGACGTCCGGCCGTACTGCGTAGCCTCCCGGTCAGGCGGACGCCTGCCGGGATCTGCGGAATCCGCTCGGCGAACGATTTCCGAGGACAGACCGGCTCGCGGCAGAGCCAGCGCCGCTTGTGTCACAAGAGTTCCAACCCGCGCTCGCCCTATGGGTGATCACGGGGCTGGGTGGTGGCGGAGCCTTTCACCCGGGACGAGAAGGCCCTGCGGGTGGGCCAGGCCCGGGCCGAGGTATCCGCCGTGGCCAGGTGGACCCGGCGGCAACCGTCTTCGCACCGCTCGACCGGTATGACGGACACCCCGTCGAGGTCCAGCAGCAACGTCGTTTCGTTCGCCAAGCCCGTGGCTCCCCAGTGATCCTTCCGCGTAGAGAGCAGAAATGACCACCCAGGACCACGGGTGCGTTGTATCAGCGACCGGCAACCGCCACAACCGTCGCGGCCTGTGACAGTCAGTCAGCGCACATGCCGGGCACACACCGCCCGAGTTCGAGGATCCGCCTTGCGACGGGTCGAGGCCCGTGACTGGGAGAATCGGCACTTTGCCTGTTGCGCGAAGGATTGACGTCGCTCCGCGCCGCACCAATCATGGGCCTGCACCGATCAGATCCAGCCAAGGAGGGCCTCGTGGGCGCGACCCCTCCGTCCGGTTCCGCACCGATCAGGGTGTTCGTCGTCGACGACCACTCGATCGTCCGGCACGGACTGACTTCCTACCTGAGCATCGTGGGCGATATCGACGTCGTGGGCGAGGCCGCCGACGGCACCGAGGCGATGGCCGCGATCGAGGGTCTCCTCTCGGCGGGCCGGGCACCTGACGTGGTGCTGGTCGATCTCGTCATGCCCGGGCTCGACGGAATCGCCGTCGCCGAAGGGCTGCGGCGCCTGCCCGAGCCACCACGCGTCGTCATCCTCAGCAGCTTCGGCGACGTCGAGCATCTGCGCGCCGCCCTGCGGGTCGGTGTTTCCGGTTACCTTCTCAAGACCGCCAGGGCCGAGACGATCGCAGACGCCGTGCGCGAGGTCGCCTCCGGGACCCTGCACCTCGATGCCGCCCTCTCCGCGGCTCTCAGCGAGGCGGTGACGTCGACGGGTATATCGGTGTCGCTGACCGCCCGTGAGCAGGAGGTCGTCGCCCTGGTCGCGAAGGGCAGATCGAACCAGAACATCGCGGAGGCGCTCTGTATCAGTGAGCGCACCGCTCGGACCCATGTCAGTCATCTGCTGGGCAAGCTGGGGCTCAAGTCGAGGGTCCAGCTGGCGATCTGGGCCCATGACAACGGGTTCCCGTCTGCGTCCCCGGAGGAGTTCGCCCACTCCCGGGTCATGTGACACCGCCCTTTCCCAGGCCGACTCAGGGAGACAATTGTCGCGGTTCTTGGCGAGACCGATGCCGGTTCCCGCTTGTTCCACGGGCCGGAAGACTCCCACCGACGTTGTCGGACGTCCGGCCCGCACAACTCCGCCGGAGGAGACGTGGGCGGACGCTCAGAGAGGTGGACGAGCACATGGACCAGTTGGTGGGAAAGGTGGCCCTCATCACCGGATCGGCCGGCGGCATCGGATTCGGGATCGCCCGCGCGTTCGCCGAGGCGGGCATGAAGATCGTCCTGTCGGACATCGACGAACTCGAACTGGAGAAGGCCGCCGCCGAACTGAAGGAAGCCGGCGCCGATGCCATGGCGATCCCGCTCGACGTGACGGACCGGGACGACTGGGCCCGTGCGGTGGAGCGCGTGACGATCGAGATGGGCCCCGTGCAGTTGCTGGTGAACAACGCCGGGGTCAGCACGCTCGGGTTGACGTTCGACGAGATCGGCCCGGATCTGTGGGACCGCGTGATCGCCGTCAACTTGACCGGCGTGTACAACGGCATCCACTACTTCCTCCACGGCATGCGGGCCGCGGGCGGCGGCCACATCGTCAACACCTCGTCGATGGGCGGCCTGCTGCCCTCGCCCGCGCTGGTGCCGTACTCCGCAAGCAAGGCCGCCGTCGTGGCGCTGTCCGAGGCCCTGCGTGCCGAACTCGCCGACGCGGGCATCGGAGTCAGCGTCCTGTGCCCCGGGGGCGTCCGGTCCCGCCTGTGGCGGACCTCCCGCGCGGTGCGCGGGCTGCCGGACACCGACACACCCCCATCGGACATCAGCGGCCAGTCGGCGCGCCCGGACGCCATGGACCCCTACGAGGTGGGCCGGCGGGTGCTCGACGCCGTCCTGGCCGACGAGCCGTACATCATGACCCATCCCGAGATGCGCCTCCATGTCGCGGACCGGAACGAGCGTGTGATGCACGGTTTCGATCGCGCGGAGGAATTCACGATGTGACTCTGGTGACGCGGGAGACCCCTGCTTATGCTGACGGCACCAGGCCCGTGGCCCCGGACGGTCGGCAGCACGGGTGCACGGTCGTACGGAGGCCGCGATGGAATGTGAGCGAGGCGCGGCCACGGGCGACGTCGTGCCGACCGGCAGCGCCGTATTGGATGGGCGCGGGGTTTATCTGCGAGTGGACCAGGCCGCATGCTCGATCCTCGGCATCGGCGCGGCGAGCGCGCTGGGATCGGCGAGTTCCGCCCGTATCCCGGACGGCCCGGACGAGGTCTGGTGGCTGGAGCAGCGCCCGGAGCTGACACCGGCGCCGCTGGTCTGTCGTCTCGTCCGGGGCGAGACCCCCGATCGATGGGTGCTGAGGACGACCCCGGCGGTGAGCAATACGACACGCCGGGCGACCGTTCGCGACTACACCGACAGGGTGCTCGACGAAGCGGTCACGAACCCGGACCGCGACAGCATCGTCCGGCTGCTGACCGATGAGTTCAGCCGGATATGCGGGCTCTCCGGCTGTCTGATCGTCCTGATCGACGAAGAGACATCGGCCCCGACCTTCGCGGGCGGAATCCGTCTGCGGCGCCGTGAGCTCGCGGCCATGGAGGAGTGTCGGCGCCGGGGTGCACCGATGGTGATCCTGCAGGCGTTCGCGGAGCGCCGGGTCGTCGTGAAGCGCGAGTGGGCTCGGCACGTCCGGCGCGATCCCCGCCTCGCTCCGCTGCGGCCCCTCCTCGCGCTGGATCCGAACCTCCACTGGTCATACGTGGCGGTACCGCTGGAGACCGGGAGCAGGCGGATAGGCGTGGTCACCGGGATGGTCGAGGACCCGGAGGCGATCACCCCGGAGGCCGTGAGCCTCTGGTGGGAACTCGCGCAGCAGACCGCCTTCGCCCTCCGGTACGCCGAAGCTACACGGTGGGCGCGCGCCGCGGACAGCGACCGCGAACGCCAGCGGCTCAACGAGGACCTGCACGACTCGGTCGGCCAGGACGTGTTCGCGCTGAAGATGCTCGCGGCGCGGACCGAGGCCGTCGCCCTGCGCGGGGGCGATCCCGATGTGGCCGACCACGTCCGCGAGCTGCGTACGCTGGCGGACAAGGCATCCGCCAGTCTGCACGCGCTCATCGGTGAGCGGCGGCAGGTGGGGCAGTCGATGCGCCTGTCCCAGCAGCTCGCCGGGCTCGCCCGGGAGGTGGAGGCCCGCTCCGGCGTCGAGGTGCGGGCCGATGTAGGCGAGGAGTGGGATCACCTGGACGGCGAGTGCCGCGACACCGTCGTACGCATCGTCCAGGAGGCACTGCGCAACATCGAGAAGCACGCCTGCGCCCGAACCGCCACGCTGCGCGTCGTCGAGGACCCCTCCGCTCCCGGCACGCTGCTGATCGA
>Ga0307507_10012572_pt1 | contig 10436 bp, 10 predicted proteins | sample 7_EM_MG_FD_207223 | JGI IMG/M metagenome (GOLD analysis project Ga0307507, IMG submission 207223) | Populus trichocarpa ectomycorrhiza microbial communities from riparian zone in the Pacific Northwest, United States - 7_EM | ecosystem: Host-associated > Plants > Roots > Unclassified | place... | reverse complement strand
CTCAGCTACACGCTGAATCCAAGAATATATAGATCTATCAGGCTGCCAGATCCGATATCCACGGGTTTAACATCTTTTTGAGCCTAGATAGATATAAAACTAATAATATTTCTAGACCTTCTATTAGTTCACAAGACCAACTATATTTTTATTTTATATTATCATGACCCAAAATGTTAAAATTAAATGTTAAGGATCTTTTGGCTGTGTTTTTCTTGCTTCTTTAAGTTGGCAGGCCTCTTTTGTTCCTCAAGACTATGAGTTTATTCTTTGTTTGGTCATAATGATTTTAATTATGTTTTGGATTATTCATGAAAGAGTCAGATTTTAATTTATTTCTTGAATTCATCAGCTTTGTATATTTTACTTTATGCTGCGCTACATTTTTTTTTTATGATATCAAATATGTAAGTTTAGAGACTTAGTGCAGACGGGATACCTTGAGGTACTACGCTTGTGTTGTTAGTCATAGACCTGAGAATCGTGTTTAAGAGATATTTACCTCTCATTAATGACGTATAAAGAATATTTATTTTTCTTTAATACTATTAGGACAAGATAACACTTTAACTCCTTCTCTTTGGAAAATAACAAGATTCATAAGCTGTAAAGACTCTATGAATCCTTCAAATTCTTTCTCTAAAATATCATATTATCTTTTATCTCAAAAATATATTTTCTTAAGCATTATAAAGTTCCAAAATCCACCAAAAATGATATTTTTTAGGTATCAATCATCACCCATCTTAGCCAACCAGATATCAGGTATCGATTATCAGCCACCTTGGCTAGAAAAAGCAGAACAAATTGTTTAAATTAAGAGATTAATCGATTATCTGACACATAAACTTTTGCAAAAATCTATGTCATAATAGTTTTAACTATATATATTTTTTTAAACTATAATTAAAAATTTATTTACGTTTTTTTTTAATCATAACCATGAAAATTACCAAGATACCATACACACACTTCATTTTGTGGGACCATGATGACTGAAAAGTCCATCGTGTAAAGTTTTTTTTCTTGAATATTTAAAGACCATCAAGAAGTCAGTGCACTCACAAAAATGGATGAGAAGAGATACAGGAAGAACAATGAGCCAAAGGCAATATCTCATTCTCACCATTCACTTCTTTTCTTATATACTATCTTATTTTCCTCTTGCTGGGTTGCCCTATCAAGTGGAGAAGAAGTGGTTGGCTATGGCTACACCATTGAATCTGTCTCTGTCAATCTACCTGGCAAATGGTTGTCTGCTAATCTCAGCCTTATCAAGAATTCCATTGTTTATGGAGCTGATATTCCACACCTCAACCTTTTTGCCAGGTAATTGGCTTAATCTATCTCATTATGAGGACTTTTGTTACATTAAGCTATCCTTTCCATTGTTTACTTAGATTTCTTGAAAAACTTATGATTGAGCATGATCTTACATGTTGTTTTGAGGATGAAGTACTTTGGTTATGACAGAAGTGATTAGCTCTTGCCTATTCCCTAATCTCTTCTACTTCAGGTATTTGTTGGATTCTATACAGATTACCAGGTTGCTTAAAACAATGTTAAACTTTATTGACTAAATTTAGTCGGGACCAATTTCTTAACTCATCGCCTAAAAAAAAGAGAAAATTGTTGATTCCGGTAATTTAGACCATTCAGTGGATAGAACAGTCGAGTGTTAATCATGAGGCTATGAATTTGACAACTGTGGCTGTCGCATTTAAGTCAAAGTCCTTGAACCCCTTCCCAGCCTCCCAGGCTGAGTAGGGCGCGCTAACTAGAATAATTTAAAATAATATTGTTTTAAGTTTTTTTTTAAAAAAAAGTAAAATCGGGTTTTAACTAGATTTTTTTTTTTTTTTGGTAAACAATACTGATTTAAGCATACATGAATTGCAGGCATGGTAGTTTTCTTTAACTAGTTCCTGACTGCTCTCTGCCTTTGTGCAGCTTTGAAACAGAGGAGAGTTTAAGAATCCGAATAACAGATTCTGAAAACCGAAGATGGGAGATTCCACAAGAGATCATTCCTCGAAAAAACAACTCCCCAGAAAAAAAAATTCAACACCATGCCATACAGGAAAACCTGCTCCTCTCCCACTATAACTCTGACCTCCTTTTCACCCTCCGTGACACCACTCCTTTCAGCTTCTCGGTCACTCGCAAATCGTCAGGGGACATCCTTTTTGACACGTCCCCTGACGCATCCGATGCTGGCACTTTCTTAGTCTTCAAGGACCAGTATATCCAGCTCTCCTCCACGCTTCCTGAACACAGGTCTTCTCTTTATGGACTTGGAGAGCACACCAAGAGCTCTTTCAAGTTGACACCTAACCAGACACTGACTTTGTGGAATGCTGACATAGGGAGTGTTAATCTTGATGTCAATCTTTATGGATCCCACCCTTTCTATATTGATGTCAGATCACCATCTGACGATGGCAAAGTATCAGCAGGGACTACTCATGGTGTCTTGCTGCTTAATAGTAATGGCATGGACATTGTTTATGGAGGTGATAGGATAACTTATAAGGTTATTGGTGGTGTTATCGATCTGTATATTTTTGCTGGACCATCACCGGATATGGTTATGGAGCAGTACACAGAGCTTATTGGCCGGCCTGCCCCTATGCCATATTGGTCATTTGGTAAGTAGCATCATTTTTTCTGTGATGTACTTGTTTTCCTCCTTTGTTTTCATTGTTGTAATCTCTCTTGCTCTGAAAAATTGCTGTGATGTAACTAAGAACATGACCAAAAATAAATAAATTACGTTCCACAGATTAGGAAATTACAGGCAAAGAAACATTCAATTTGAGACTTTCTGGAGTTCAATTTCTATCAGTATTTATGTGCAGAATCATCTCTACTCAATATGCTGGATTCCCTTTTTATATCCTGTGAACTATGTCTCTGAGCACTCCTTTTTTCTTTTTTTCTGTTTTAAGGATTTCATCAATGCCGATATGGCTACAAGAATGTTTCTGATGTTGAGGGTGTGGTTGCTGGCTATGCAAAAGCTGGGATCCCTCTTGAAGTTATGTGGACAGACATTGATTACATGGATGAACATAAGGATTTCACTCTCGATCCCATCAACTTTCCATTGGAACAAATGAAGCAATTTGTTGATAACCTTCACCAAAATGGTCAGAAATATGTGCTGATATTGGATCCAGGTAAGTGGTAACCTGAAGAAAACATCAACTCTTTTAACCTGAAAGTATCATATTTAGAGGTCTGCTGATTGGTATTATCTTTTGAAGAAGTGCCTTTTATGACTTCTTAAAGAGAACTAAGCTGCCTCTGATTCTCCACAGGTATTGGTGTGAACACAACATATGAAACTTACATAAGAGGAATGCAAGCTGATATATTTTTTAAACGCGATGGCAACCCTTACATGGGTGTAGTTTGGCCTGGATCAGTCTATTTCCCTGATTTTCTAAATCCAGCTGGCAGAGATTTTTGGAGTAATGAGATCAAAATATTCCGAGATCTTCTCCCCTTTGATGGTCTCTGGATTGACATGAATGAGATATCAAATTTCATAACCTCCCCTCCCACCCCGTTATCTACCCTTGATGATCCTCCCTACAGGATTAACAACGCCGGCATTCAACGACCTATCAACAATAGGACCATTCCTGCAACATCTCTACATTTTGGTAACATTACTGAGTACAATTTTCATAACCTTTATGGCTTTTTGGAATCCGAAGCCACCAATGCTGGTCTGAAAAATGCAACTGGTAAAAGGCCTTTTGTACTTTCTAGATCAACTTTCGTTGGCTCTGGAAAGTACACTGCTCATTGGACTGGAGATAATGCTGCGACATGGGATGATCTAGCGTACACCATTCCATCAATTTTGAATTTTGGACTGTTTGGAATTCCAATGGTTGGTGCCGACATATGCGGTTTCAGTAGAGACACGACAGAAGAGCTTTGTCGTCGCTGGATCCAGGTAAATCATTGGTTATTGCTCATCTAAAGATGTTATGAAGTCCTAATAATTCAGACTGATGTGCTTTGGATAACATTAACATTCATGTATATGCAGTTACATTTTTGTTTCTTTCCTCTAGATTGAGTTTCAGCGTAACAAATTGTTGTAAATTTTCTGCTGTGTAATCGATGCTGAAGTTATGTTACAATGCAGCTAGGTGCCTTTTACCCTTTCTCAAGAGATCACTCGGATCTAGACACCAGACGGCAAGAGCTTTATCTCTGGGATTCTGTTGCTGCAACAGCAAAGAAGGTTCTTGGCCTTCGCTACCAGTTACTTCCCTACTTCTACACATTAATGTATGAGGCACACATTAAAGGGATCCCTATAGCACGACCTCTTTTCTTTTCATTCCCTCAAGACCTCAAAACTTATGACATCAACTCACAATTTCTGATTGGCAAAGGTGTAATGGTATCACCTGTATTGGAGTCAGGAGCTACTTCAGTTAACGCGTACTTCCCTGCAGGAAATTGGTTTGACCTCTTCAATTACTCTAATTCAGTTACTGTAGATACTGGAAAGTACACAGAACTAAGTGCGCCTGCAGATCATATAAACGTTCATGTTCATGAAGGAAACATCTTGGCCTTGCAAGGTGAAGCCATGACGACAAAAGAAGCTCGAAAAACAGCATTCCATCTGCTGGTAGCTCTTGGCAGCACTGGAAACAGCACAGGGGAAGTTTTCTTGGATGATGGGGAGAGTGTGGAGATGGGAGGGGAGGAAAAGAACTGGAGCTTTGTGAGATTTTACAGTGAGATAGTAGGAGATATGGCAATGGTTAGATCAAACATCACAAATGGAGAATTTGCTTTGAGCCAAAAATGGATTGTAAGTAAAGTAACATTCATAGGATTAGAAAAGACTAAGGGTTTCAAGTGGTATGAGTTGCAGACTTCCAAGGAAACAAAGAGTGGAAATTCAGGCGCCAAGACAAGCTTTAATAGAAATGGAGAGTTACATATGCTTGAGATGTCAGACCTTTCTTTGTTCCTAGGAGAAGAGTTCAAGTTAGAGGTGAAATTTAGCATGTAAGGATTGACAGCAAATATTTTCTACCATAAAGTTGGCAAGAATAAAATCCAATAAAAAGATTGCAATTCTTGAAATTCTAGCTGCTAAATTGTTAATTAACAATTAACAATTAAGATAGAAAGAAAACCCTAAAAGAAAAAGGATATTTACTGTTTATTTCTATCCACTATTTTCTTTTTCATTTCTTAGCAGTAAATATATTCTTAAGCAAGCTTTTGCATACAGAAAATATATTCCACCCACATCTAGTTTTTCAAGGAAAAATCTTTTTTTTTTCTTTTATTTTCTTATTGGATTAACCTCGGATCTAATCCGAGCCAAGTTTATATTGAACTAAGTTGAGAATTGTCTCGATCAATTTTAGTCGACATCAAGTCTAACTCGTAATCTAGATCCTGGGTAGGGTTAGAATGGATGTACTTAATTAATCTTAGTCAGCATCAAGCGTAACTCGTAATCTAGATGGTAGGGTAAGAACGAATGAATTTCCAATATACTCGTGTATCATATGCAAATTGCATTTATTTTTTGTCGTCCCCTTCTAGCCTATTGTTTTAGGATACAGAAACAGAGGATAGTGACTGGATACCAATCCCAACGTAACAGATTTAGAACACTAGTTCACTTTATGTGGCCAAGAAAGCTCCATTTTTTTTTTTCAAGTTGCCCGTGGAAACTACAGAAAGGTCACCATGGTTATGGTCATCTTGCTTTCTTTAGATATTTAAGCTTGGAACTTGAAACCAAGTAAGCACCAATGCCTCTAACTGATCATATGACCCAAAAAATGGAGAAAGAGAGGAACAAGAACAGTTGCAGAAACACAAAAGCAACATCTCCATCTCAGAGCAATCTTCAACTTCTAGTCTTGCTGTTGGTTTGTGGGGTGCTGCTGACTAGTGGAAAGGATGTGAAAGAAGAAGTGGTTGGTTATGGCTATAAAATTGGCTCTGTTAACTCTGGTTTAGCAGGCAAGTTGTTGACTGCTGATCTTAGCCTTATCAAGAGATCTTCAGTCTATGGAAATGATATCCAACATCTTAATCTTATTGCCGAGTAAGTAGCTTAGTTTCTTTCCTTATGGTTTTCATGATTTTGCTTACATTAATTTTTTCTTACTGTCGAATGTTCTTGAAAACAGAAAACATATAAATAATTGCTGCTTCTTCTTTTTTTATTTCTTTCTTGAGACTTAGACTAGTTCTAATGTTATGTTTTTTCTTAAAAAAATATAATAATCTTTTATGTTGTCTTTGCTTGGAGTAAATAAATAGACTAACCACTTAATTTATTAGTTAAAAGTTGACTTGCAAGGTTGCATAGCCTGCCTTTAAAAAAAAAAAAAAAATTCTAACTTGATTTCTTCTATTAAACTCGACCAAAAATAGAAATATATCCTTAGAAAAGAAGGGAAATTTTCATTTGGGCATGAGAGAATTCTTGTTTCTAAGGAGCATTCGATAAATTCAGCTACTTTCGTTGTTTGGTATTCAATTCATCACATGGCATATTTCTTTATTTTTTATATTTTATTTAATTGATCTGTTTATCATGATTTCGAGTATGATTATCTTTAAACTTTTAATTTCTGATTAAACTTGATCTCTTTGTATAATTCATTAGCGCTATAAAGTCCAGCTCGACTTGACAGATTAATTTGAAACTTGTCAAAGTTGAGTTAAAAAAAACCAGATTTTTTTTAATTAAAACAACATTATTTTAGGTTTTTCTTATTAAAAATATTTGAGTTGACCCTAGTTAACTAACCCAACCCTAGACTTAGGTCTTATTCATGGTTGATCCACATGTGGGTTCTTAATACAAATTGATTTGTCCAAAAAATAGGATAAAGGGGCTAATATGACCAGCCTTTAAAACTTAGAGGACTATGTGAATAATTTACCCTCTTCAAAGAATCATGTACGTTCCCCTCTGAAACAAGCAAACGACATGTCTTACTCATATATGATTGACATGTCTTCCAGCTTGCATATTCCCTGCTCTATGCGTTGACATGCTTTGCCTCCTACATGCAGATTTGAAACCAAGAACCGTTTGAGAGTCAGAATAACAGATTCCAAAGACCAAAGATGGGAGATTCCGCAACACATCGTTCCCCGGCAAAACCACTCTCCGAAGAACTACCTGCATTACTCTCCATTAAATCATCGACTCCTGCTAGATAACAACCTCCTCTCTGACCCCAACTCAGACCTGCTTTTTACCCTGCACAACACCATCCCTTTTGGCTTCTCTGTCACCCGAAAATCCTCCGGTGATGTCCTCTTCGACACGTCCACGGATATGTCCAATCCCGACACTTTCTTGGTCTTTAAGGATCAGTATATCCAGCTATCTTCCAGGCTTCCTATAAAGAGATCTTCTTTATATGGTCTCGGAGAGCACACAAAGAGCACTTTCAAGTTGAAGCCTGATGACACATTCACCTTGTGGAATGCTGACCTCGCAAGTGCTAATATTGATGTTAACCTCTATGGTTCCCACCCATTTTACATTGATGTAAGATCAGCATCGGCTGATGGCAAAGTACAGGCAGGGACTACTCATGGTGTCCTGCTGTTTAATAGCAATGGCATGGACATAGTTTATGGAGGAGATAGGATAACTTATAAGGTTATTGGAGGCATTATTGATTTGTATTTTTTCGCTGGGCCATCGCCAGATATGGTGATAGAGCAGTATACAGAGCTTATTGGTCGGCCGGCCCCAATGCCATATTGGTCATTCGGTAAGTAGCATTATTCCTTCCTTGAAACTTTCTAGTTGCCAATTTAACATGTTTCAGTCTGCAAAATGGTTTGATGCCTGAACATCAAATTCAAGAATTTTGGGCAATGAGAGATTTATTTTTTATAACTAGTGCTAAGTGATCAAACTATTCCAATTCATTAAGAGAGTCCTGAACTCTCTTACACTCAATGGTCAACTTATTAGACTTAGCCAAATATAGGAACTGCAATAGAGGCCTTAGTTACTGTTGTGTGGTTTCGGTTCCATGTGACACTGGATATTTATGGAGCATACTATTTTACCTCAGTTTTTGTGAACAAAGCTTGTTCCATTTGTAATATGTTTTTTTGGTCCAATGTGAAGGATTTCATCAGTGCCGATACGGTTACAAGAACATTTCTGATGTTGAAGGTGTGGTTGCTGGCTATGCAAAAGCTCGGATCCCTCTTGAAGTTATGTGGACAGATATTGATTACATGGATGCATACAAGGACTTCACATTTCATCCTGTTAACTTTCCCCTGGAAAAAATGAAGAAATTTGTCAATACCCTTCACCAAAATGGTCAGAAATATGTGGTCATCTTGGATCCTGGTATGTGATTAACATGAAGAAGCAAAACAATTATCTTCACATGAAATCCTAGAACTTCCACACTTCTTCTAATTGGCTTTAACAAAAAAGGAAGAAAGAAAGAATGGTTCTGCTACATTCTGTTGAACCTCCAATTTTCTGCAGGTATCAGTGTGAACTCAACGTATGAAACCTACATCAGAGGAATGCAGGCTGATATTTTCATTAAACGCAATGGGATTCCGTACATGGGTGAAGTGTGGCCTGGAAAGGTCTATTTCCCGGATTTCATAAATCCTGCTGGCCGAGAGTTTTGGGGTAATGAGATAAAAATATTTCGAGAGCTTCTCCCTGTAGACGGTCTCTGGATTGACATGAACGAGATATCGAATTTCATAGATCCAACACCCACCCCATTTTCTACCGTTGATGATCCACCCTACAGGATTAACAATGCTGGTATTCGACGGCCTATTAATAATAAAACTGTTCCAGCAACATCTCTACACTTTGATGTCATGAAAGAGTACAACGTTCATAACCTCTATGGCCTTTTGGAATCAAAAGCCACCAATGTTGGTCTGATCAATTCAACTGGTAAAAGGCCATTCGTACTTTCTCGATCAACTTTCATTGGCTCTGGGAGGTATACAGCACATTGGACTGGAGATAATGCTGCCACATGGGATGACTTGGCCTATACTATTCCATCAATTCTGAATTTCGGACTGTTTGGGATTCCTATGGTTGGTGCTGACATATGTGGTTTTTCAGGAAACACAAATGAAGAGCTTTGTCGGCGTTGGATTCAGGTAACTTTGCTGTAGGTGGATGTTGACAGACGCTATACTCTTTTTCTGTGTTTAAATTGTTCTGAACTTTTATTACAATGCAGCTAGGTTCCTTTTACCCCTTTGCGAGAGATCATTCATCGATAGACACAACACGGCAGGAGCTTTATCTCTGGGATTCTGTTGCAGCATCAGCTAGGAAGGTGCTTGGCCTTCGATATCAGCTGCTTCCATATTTCTACACACTAATGTATGAGGCTCACATTAAAGGAACCCCAATAGCACGACCTCTTTTCTTTTCATTCCCTCAAGACATCAAAACTTATGAAGTCAACTCACAATTTCTGATCGGTAAAGGTGTAATGGTATCACCAGTATTGAAGTCCGGAGCTACCTCAGTCGATGCATACTTTCCCGCGGGAAACTGGTTTGATCTTTTTAACTACTCTAATACGGTTTCTGTAAGTCCAGGAAAGTACATCAAACTTGCTGCACCTGCAGATCATATAAACGTGCATGTTCATGAAGGAAATATTCTGGCCTTGCAAGGAGAAGCCATGACAACGGAAGAAGCTCGAAAAACAGCATTTCATCTATTAGTGGTTCTTAGCAGCAGTGGAAACAGCACAGGGGAATTATTCTTAGATGATGGGGAGAGTGTGGAGATGGGAGGGGAGAGAAAGAGTTGGAGTTTAGTGAAATTTCATAGTGAGATTGTAGGAGATATGGCAATGGTTAGATCAAACATCATAAATGGAGAATTTGCTTTCAGTCAAAAGTGGATGGTGAGCAAAGTAACATTCATAGGATTGAAAAAGACTAATGGGATCAAGTGGTATGAGTTGCAGACTTCCAAGGAAACAAGGAGTGGAAATAGAAGGATTAGGGCAAGCCTTAATAACAATGGAGATTTTGATGTCTTGGTGATGTCAGGACTTTCTTTGTTCCTTGGAGAGGAGTTCAAGTTGAATGTGAAATTGTAATGATGGACAACCATTGTCTAGCAAGTTATTAATAAGAATAAATCAACAAGGATTGCAGCAGCTGCGTTTTATATTTTTTATATCTGCAACAGGAAAGAAACATAGTAATGATTTGGACAAAGCACCAGCAGAGACCTGCTCATGTTGTTTTGTTGCTTAATAGTAATGGCATGGATATAATTTATCAAGGTGATAGGTTAACTTATAAGGTTATTGGTGGTGTTATTGATTTCTATTTTTTCGCCAGACCAGCACCAGATATGGTGATACAGCAGTATACTGAGCTGATTG
>Ga0307507_10012571_pt1 | contig 10436 bp, 9 predicted proteins | sample 7_EM_MG_FD_207223 | JGI IMG/M metagenome (GOLD analysis project Ga0307507, IMG submission 207223) | Populus trichocarpa ectomycorrhiza microbial communities from riparian zone in the Pacific Northwest, United States - 7_EM | ecosystem: Host-associated > Plants > Roots > Unclassified | place... | reverse complement strand
ACATTTAAACTACCATCCAAACCATTCTCAACCGTAACAGATCCTTGACTCGCAATGCTTCCGCTCTCACACAGTAGATCAGTGCCTTCAACCGCGCTATCGCTATTACCATCATCATTATCATCATCATCATCGCCATCAATCAAACTTCCTTCCCCGCTCTTGTCATCTTGTATATCTGTAAACTGTAAACCTGTAGACTTAAAAACCGTCACTACTTCTTCCTCGCCAGCCAATCGGCTTACTGCATTCACTGGCGCGCTTAGTTTTCCGGACTTTCTGTAACCTGACCCGGGTAGTAGTCGTTAAACTCGTCGTAAAGCATCTCATCCTCCTCCGCATCGATGCTATTGAATTCATAATAATCACCTTCATCGACCTTTTCAATCTTGTGGGCCGGGTTCTTCAGGTCCACAGGGCTATCCGCAGTTGTCGCCGCCACTTCTCGCACCTTCGTCCCATCAAGCGCTGACGATATTGCCACAATTTCGACCATGTTGACTTGCTTATCACGGACTCGTGCCAACGGCTCCTCCTTAGCCTGTGCGGGGGTATCGGGGTGTTCTGGTCCAAATGTAACTGTCCTAGGAGTTGAACGACGAAGTTGCGGGCACTGCGGACGTAGATGGCCCTCTTCTTGGCAATGGAAGCAAACATTCGGACCGGCAGGGTAATACAACACACCATTATGCCTGATGATGGGCTGTGGTTCTAAAGAATTCTCATAAGTAGATGACGATGCGTAGCCACCGAATCGTTGACTATTAACTTGAGCATAACGCGTATCATCTGTCGACCGTCTTGTAAAATCGTCGAAATATGAGCGAGTAATGGGACCCCCACGTCTGATTTCCTGATAACCTTCTTCATAAGGTGCGGGATACCCCCACCTGTGTCCCTGACGATATTCCGTGAATTGTGATGCCTGGCTGCGCCGGTTTGAGTATTCTGGACGACGCGCATTAGAAGAGCTATTATCTGGCCGCTCATCGGAATGTCTTCCATAACTTTCCCCAACGGCGTATGTGTCTAATGGGATAATATCTGCCTCAGGGCGCCGGGTCACCACACTTGCGCTGGGAGCGATTGCCGCTTTCTGTAGCTGGACTAAATCCTTGACCATCTCACGCAGCTCACGCATTTCTCGATTTGACGATTCATCTCCATGGCCCTTACGGCTCTTTCCTTCCTTGCTCTTTTGGCGTGTGCTCTTACCCTTCTCCGACTTCTTCGCCTTGGCCGTCTTCTTCGACTGCTTCTTCTTCTTGCTTTGGCGATAGTAATCATCATCGTCGTCATCGTCATCACTATCATCACCATCGCTATCGTTATCACTGCTAGAAGTCGCCGTGTCGTCTTTGTCATCGTCATCATCGTCATCGTCATCCTCATCCTCATCGTTGCTATGTCTACTACCATGTCTGCGGCTGCCCTTCACCTTGAGCTGCGTAGCGAGTAGCATGACACCCTTGACCACCTGGAACGGGGTATCCGTCGAATCAGGACGGCGAAAACTCAGAATCGCCAAGTCGCGGAGTCGTTTGCTTGTCAAGCCGTCGAGATAGTAGGTGATGAGTATTCGATCGTAGTGCTGAGCGCCACTTGGCCTACGCTGGAGTAGCTTAAGGACTTTGCCCGAATATTTGAAAACATCTTTCTTGCCCTGGCGTAGCGCGCTCATGGCTGTCAGGATATCTTCATCTGCCTGGTTCTCACGCTCGGCATCATGGAATCGATCAATCAGAGCATCCCGCAACAGCTGCTCATCCCAGAAGACACCTTTTGACAAAGAGTAGATGAACTTCCCGGCAGCGGAACTAATCGGACAGGCGACATGAATTTGGGCGACGCGCATGGTATTCGACTTCGCCGTCCCTGTAGTGAACTCATCGCCCATTGTAGCAAACCACGAATCCATCCATCTCAGGAAATCCTTCACCTTAACACCTCCTTCCCCCGTAAACTTCATCCCCATCTCGCTTGGCGAACTCATCACTTGGCTAGCACGAGCTACCGGCAGCTCAAACAACTGGTTGACTGGCTGGCTGGCTGGCTGATCGAGACTCCCGCCGACCAGGTCCTCTAATCCCACTAATTCCTCCGTTGTGACTGAATACCAATCTCCACCCCGCGTGAAGTAGAGCCGATCGATATCTTCCCCTTCTTCCTCTGGGTAACTCGCTCGTCTCAAACTCTCCAGGAACTCTGAAGTGACGGCGATAAGCTTTGCTTTTACTGGATTTGGAATCTTGATATCCCAATGGCGCAAATTGATTGGATAACTCTAAACGTAAAGCAAAGGTGGGGGGGGCAAGTCGTCAAGATTGCACACCAATCCGTTTCAGAGCACCAGTTGTCGGGCTCTCACACTACTACCCTTTAGTTGGATGGTGTGTCGCGCGTGCCGGATCCACCCTGCGTGTGTGTTGCTGTGACCTGCTACTATGCTGGATAATATATCGATGGTGAAATGCTCTGATGCCGTATTGCTTAATTGACTGAACAAGAGTAAGATGACAGAGAAAGAAATGGACCCAATTGAAATAGATGGAACGATCTCTATTTTTTGATTGCCTGGGTGTCGGTTGGTTGGTTGTCTAACTACAGAAAGAGAAAGGAGGCTTATCAGCAGAAAACTCTGCGTGCCAAGCTATCTACTACACTAGGGTATCAATGGGTGCGCGAACACCCTCCCAAATGCTAAAACTACCCTAAGACAATTCCCTGCGCCACACCGGTATCATACTAGCGTTTGGTGGACCCTGAATGGATGGAGAACATTGGATTTGTTGACTCATATAAGTTGCTTAATGAAGATTTAATCAAACTTTGTCCAATCCTATTCTCTTCCTGACCTTTTTCTCGCCAACCACTACGGCATTTCACGGCATAGCGAGAATGCCCCTACAATAACCCCAGTATGATATGGTTTAGTGAGATACCGGTATGGCTAGAATCCCCCCCGCTAAGTGCTAGACGGGGTCCTTTCAATAGGCGCATTATTGGACCGTCCGTTATGTTTGATTATTAACTATCTATTATACCATCTATATATCTTGTGGGATTACATTTGGGGGTATTCATTATTGTCGGGACTAGCCTGGACTATTGACACTAGATATTAAAGTCCCCTACCCCAACCACCATAACTGTCCTGCGTGTCTCCAAGTGAGGGATAGAATCGCCAAAGCCCCAATGTCAATTGAGATAGCCCTCCCTACCCTAATCCAACGTGACACCTCTAAATATGGACTCCCTAACTACAGCTTTTCCCCCTCTGCCTTCGCAAAATGTTTCTGGACCTCTCTCCACCCTCTAACCACGACGCCCACTTCAAAAAACTTCTCAACTACCCCATCCACCCCTACCACCCTCTTCTCCACAACATCATACACCTCTCCACCCCTAAGCATATACCTCCCCCCGCTCAGCAACTCTACCGCCTCCTCAATCTTCACAACTTCACTTTCATACCCAGCCTCGTGCCTACCATCGAACCTACTGCCGTAATCCTCCGCACGCGTCGCCTCCGCAATAGTTGCTAAGTAATAAAACGCAACGTACATGCGCACTCCGGTGCGTTTGAAGTACGGAATTAGTTGCATGTGGAACGCTTCTGCGTGTTCTTCGTCAGAGCCGGGTTGTAGCGTGTTGTGTGATGTTGCGAGCAGCGTGGGAGTATACCCGGATTCTTCGCTTGTCTCGCGGATGGCAGCGGCATGGATTGATTCGTTTATGTCTTTGCGACCGCGTGGGAGGAACCAGTTCCAGGAGGTGCGTGGGGTTGAGGGGGAGTGATGGTTGTGTACTAGCACGATGGAGGACGTGGGAATGTGATAGGTGCAGGTTGAGGCGGCGAGGATGAATTTTCCAGTTGGGTAAGTTGTTGGGAAGAGATTGGCAGTCATTGTATACTGTGGTTGAGTGAGTGAGATATGGAGGAGAGAAGCTGTTCGGTGAGCTGAAGAGTAAGTTACTGGTACTCGAACCGCCGCTAACCCGCTGCTTGAAGGTGATGTTATTCGATAATTTTGAGCCTTGTGTTCCTAAGATAGCGGGGCTCGCGCGTGTGGAGAATCCTATGGGTGAGCATTTCGCATGGAAGGGATAAGGTGTTGAGGGCAAGAAGTCATCAGCCATGGCTTTTGATTCATCCAGCTCGCCCAAAAAGATGACAAGTTCCTCTGATCCTCGCTCAGAGAACCACCCAGATATGGCGCCAACCTGTGGCTGGCCCCCAGCTGCCAGCCCATCTCTCACTCTCCATTTCGCCCCCCACTTGCCTCTACCTGTTGCACAAAAAGGGGGAGGTTTGATCTCCGCCCTCCTCAGCCCTAACCCTTTACCCCTCCACCAACGCAACCTAAACATGTCAAAATGAGAACCTTAGACATAACCCATCTCCCGCTAAACCGACACGACGATACTATCCACAATGCCAACCCCCCCTCGCCTCTTCCTCGTCCGCCACGGTCACACCGCCTGGACCCTGACTGGCCAGCACACAGGCATAAGCGAAATCCCATTGACCCGCTTCGGCGAAAACTCTGTGGCCTTGACCTCCGCAGCCCTTATCGGCCCCTCGAAGTTCATTGACCCAGCGAGCCTTACGAAAATATACGTCTCTCCCCGCATCCGCGCGCGGCGCACGGCCGAATTACTCATCCCTGACGCCAAGGGTACGGAGGTGGTTATCGACGAGCGGGTGAGGGAATGGGGGTATGGACGGTACGAGGGTATGACCCTGAAGCAGATATTGGTGGACCGAAGGGAGAGAGGATTGGATATTGAGGAGTTTAGCGTTTGGAAAGATGGATGTGAGGATTCCATTGATGGGGTTGGGGTTGGAAAGGGGGAGAGTCCCGCGGAAATGGAGGCGAGGATTGATGAGGTTATCAAGGAGGTTCGTGAGATTCAGGGAGCGGGGATTGCGGAAGGGAGGGACGACGTGAATATCTTGATCGTAGGGTTTCGTCCTCTTGGTTGGGGCGCTCTAGCTGACCTAGCGGTGGTGGTCAGATTTCTCACGGTCACTTTTTGAGGGCTCTCGCAAAGCGTTGGCTTGGATTCCCGTTGAGCGCTCCCTTGAATATGGTTCTTGAACCTGGTGGAATAGGCGCACTTACGTACGCTCCTTCCCTTCCCTCTACTAGTATCGTAACTCGGCAGTACAACTAACCACCCTACCCACCAGCTACGCCCATAGCGACGTCAACCAGCCTGCACTCCTCCTCGGCGGCACTCCCGGACCGGAGGAATAGCCGTGTCAAGGATACGACATAGATCCGACATTGAGTTCTTTGTTCATTAGATAGACTCTAGGCAGCACATTTTATTATACCTGAGTAATACAATCATATATCCCCCAGCGCGATATACCTTTGCTACAAGCACAAGACAGCACCTGGTCGGGGTGGTTTTCACCATCTCGCCTCCGCGATTAATTTATCTGCTGCTAGGCAATTCGGGTAACGCCTGAGCTACGACTTATACAGTACCTTGTATGGATAAGGGTAAGGCCCTACCGGTACGGTTCCATCAGATCCCGAGGTAAGATCTGAGAGGCAGGCTACTCTAACTTTATATTAACGGTGATCGCGGCGTAAGGAGTGCCTTACATGTACACGCACGGTACCGGTACATAGATTAATATACGCTGTAACTCTGGGAATGAAAAATACCGTTGTTCCCGCTCTGCTGGAAATGGCAGCGGTTGAAAGACATTTTTAGTGACGGAGATCTATCCTAAGGCACAGCCTTCAATATGTTTGGTAGTCTCGTCAATAGTGACCCCCAACCTCCATGAGGATAAAGAAGAAACCAGTTCTAGCCGGGACAACTCCATTCCCCACCAAAAAAAAAAAAAAAAAAAACGGCCCACTCGGAACAACCATCCATCAGCCATCTAAGAGTATCGTATAATAGTCAAAATCCAAGACAATAGGTAACTTAAGTAGCTTCAATCATCTACGGTACAGTACATAAATTACCTCCGTAGCTTTTTTATTTTTATTTTTAGAAATCTCCCATCAAGTACAAGTACAGTAGTGGTAATTTATGTCCCCATAACTTGCCAGGATTGAAATTTCCTAACAGCCACCGTTTCATTTTTCTTTTTTTTTTCATTTTCATTTTCATAAACTTGTGGAGCTACTGCGGAGCCGGAGGAGCTTTCTTCTAGTTGAGGTTATGCCCGAAATAGCCTATAAAAGTAGGGATGGTATCTACTGGAGTACCGTATGTTCCCTAAATATATGGGGAGACAAAAGGTGGAGAAGTGATAATAGGATCACCACATCCTAAGATTATTCCGACAGGCAGGGAAGAAAGAAAAACTCCCTTCTCACCATACCGGTAGAGTGCGATCGGGATTTCTCCTACTTTATCATACTACTGGCACTTCCCTCACATGTGTGTTCGGTGCACAGTACTCGTACTCTATGGTAAGCCACTCCCCTCCAAGTTCCCTGTTCAACTTACCGGTACTGTACACGACCCACTCACACTCGTCTAACTCAACACCCGCAATCACTCGACGGGTTACTTTCCCCCGCCCTCCTGCTAAAAGTTACGCTACAGGCACCTCCGTCAACAACCGAGCATAAAAAGCTCACTCATTAGATATTATAATTAAAGACTATATAGGAAGGTAAGGTAAAAGTAAAGTAAGGTAAAAGTAAAGTGATAACGACAAGTCTATTGATTGAAATTAAACTCCTCCGTTTATTCATTCACATTCATTCGGCTCGTCCCTACATGATCAAATACCCCAACACTAGCGCTCCAAGCCAGCCTCCGATGTTCACGCCCCGGTGGAAAGCTGGGGCGCCTGCAGCGGCATTTGTCATTGTGACATTCGGCATTGGCCGTGTGTCCGTTACTATTCCCGTGGTTGTTGGAACGGCGGTTATAGTGATGTAGCCAGTTGTAGTGCTTTTGGGGATCATGGTAGTCTGCAAAGGGTTAGCCATTGGGCGGTGGGTAAGTAGGAGGGGGAGAGGGGGAGAAATCATACATTTGTAGAATTTCGGCCGATAGGAGGGGGAGAAGGGAAAGTAGAAGGGGAAGAAGAGGAGGCGGAGGCGGAAGAGGAGGAGGAGGAGCAATATCCATCTGCATTTACGCTCCAGCTGGGTACTGCACATGTGGTTATGCGGCCCTGGGAACACATTGTGTCTCCTAAGCACAATTAACACCCCCAGTTAGCCTAAGAGATACCCTCACCACAAGAGATAAGCAATAGAAGAAGAAATAAACCTACCAGAAGAACAGCAATAAGTCTTCCGCCCAACAACAGTGCATGTCGTAGCCTCCGGGCAACAATCCTTCAATTCACCAGCCACACTCCCACAAACTTTTGATGCAGCGGCTGGGCAACTCCCAGCTCTCAGTGCAAGCCCTCCACCAGCAGAAACAACGGTACCGGCAATAGACGCAAATGTAAAGATCGTGAGCTTCATATTGTGCGTAAAGGAAAGACTTTGACGTAGTTGGTTGACGATTGCCCTCCTTCCTTCTTTCCTTCTTTTCTTCTTTCCTTCTTTCCTTCTTTCCTTTTTTTCTTTCCTGCCTGTCGGGAGGAGGAGGAGGAGGAGGAGGATACATAGGAGGGGCAAAGTATCGGTTTATATCTCCCTCGCAGAAAAAGCCGCGAAGGGGGTATACTAGTACGGTGAGGCGGTTATCCGGGCCCGGGGGGGGGGGGGGTACATACCCGATGAGCACGAGAGAGCCAACGAGCTGGCAAGCAATAAATGCGGAAGAAGAAAAGAAGGAAAAAGAAGGGGAAAAAGAAAACGAATTGTGGAAATTAAACTTTTGCTTGGGATTTAGGCGTGGCGTTTAGTTTTGTTTATTGGGTGGATTGTCGGCTGGGATTAACGATGTGTACTGTACTTGTACTGTACGATACTACTTGTAGAGGACAGTGCTAGCACTTGGGGACATGCTTACTTTTTTTCCTCCACCAGTATTTACAAGTAATTGGCGGGCGCCCTTCTTGTACAGTAAGCTAAAATGAGTTTAGCTCAGGTTAGTTATCAGACAGAGCCAATTACTTTATTCCAGGGGTATTTGCTAACGAAGCTAGTGGAAGGCTGCTTACCATAAATTACTTGCATTTGGGTAAGCGGTGGGGAGAATGGTTATTCCGGAGGGTTCGGAAGCTACTATTATAGGTATTGGGAGGGAATTGGGGAAGGTGGGGATTATTGGAAGTGGGAAATTGATGGTAATTTAGATTTTTCGCATTTTGTTATTAATACTTCGCAGGAGGAGAGGAAAGAGGGCGAACAGGGGCGTGGATGTGGCTAGTACAGTACCGTATGGTTGAAATGAAATCCCGCACTGAGAGTTGGCCTGTGGCATCCTGGGCTTCATTTGGGTGGGTGTCCGGCCTACCGTCTCACGCCTCGGCATTTGATCCCGGCAATGAGTGATAATAGGTGAGTGACTGATTAGTCGTCGCTAAGGGATGCTTGCCGCTTCCATGAGCGGGAGTGGGCGCGAGTATGTGTTATTAAGCAGACACACATATTTGTGCTCTAGTCTGAGCACTTGGCCATTTAAAAAGTCTCTAGACGCTTTGCATTTATTAGTACCTATATTAACAGAAGACCATTCGGAGACTTTTTAAATTACCAAGTATTGCCCTCTCGATTGTTGCATTACTGTGCCTCAATGCCCACTTTAACAGCACAATATATCCCTCTGTCTAGCTAATAACAGAACACTCCCGGAACTCAACGAACTCTAAAGAAACACACTAAGTTGACAAAACCTGATCCCTTGCGATCTCAAGCAATCTAGAACCATCCTGATATCCCGTGATCCTCCGTGATTCCTAAAGCCTATGCCCTGCCGGGATGCCAACTCCCACATGCTCAGTAGCATAGGGTGTGGAAGAAACCATAGAAGAAAACACCCGACACCTAATACCCTTATGGCAAGAGGCGTCAAAAACAACCATGAAACCAATATACTATGCTTAGCGGAATAGGATGTGAAAACAACAGCCCACTGCCAAGTGCCTAATCGCCGCACGCAAACCCCAAAGCCACATCCCCTATAATCGCATATCTCCTAGCTGCATACCCGCACACTCGCATATCTGCATATCCGCACAACTGCCTAACCGCATGTCCTATATGCAATCCAACAAAGGAAACCTATGTGTTCATCCTTGAATCCGATATCTGGCAGCAGAGCCTAGAAAAATGGGAGGACAAGTATGAGGCAACGGAACGGAACTATTGTATCTAAGCAATCTCTAGGAAATACTAAGCCAAACTCTATCTTACGGTACATAATAGATAATAATAATAAGGTTAACACTCCTACAAATTTTTGCACTTGCTACCCTCAGTGAAACAGTCATGAGCCTCCTTGCAGCAGGGAGAAGCATGATTGTTTCACTGAGGGTAGCAAGTGCAAAAACTTCATAGGCAGATAGGAATGTCAGCCTTATTATCTACTACTTGGGTGTGAGCATAAGTGAGGCGAACCTATTAACATAGAAAGCGTTCGGGATTATTGGGGATTATAGGTTTTGAGGAAATATGGGTTTAAAGAAGGGCGTAGCCCTGATAGAAAATTTCCCGGAAGCGGCGGTGTGAGGAAAATTGAAGTTGGTGGCTGGGAACTATGCGGACCCACTTGTGTTGGCAAACGCCAGAAAATTGAGAGTAGCTGTCCCCCGATCAAGTTTCTGCAGAGACTGTGCACGAGCCATGCAACAAGTTTGAGAACCTCGTCCGTTCAAGGGACAATGTGCGAGTCCAGAGCCCATATCGTGAGTGGCGGTTACAGTACCATACTCGAGTAGTGTACGGTACAGTACCGGTACATCTTCCTGGGATCCACTACCGTAAAAACTCGAATAATTGGACCCTGTGGTATGTAGTCCGAAATTTCCTCCTCTGGAAAAGGGGGGGGAAACACACCAAAAAACATGTCCCTCGAGAGAAAAAAGTAAAAAACACACACCTGCTAGGAGAGGCAAGTCCAACGTCCTAGCACATGGTCCAATTATTCGAGTTTTTACGGTATGTACGGTAGATAGTTAGGCCTCACTAGTTATGCACTATTTACACACTATACCTCTTCGGCAGAAAAAAATTAGCAAACCTGACTACGACAAATGGAAAGGCAGATCTTGGCTAAGAAGCATGAGTACGTGCACTGCTGCCTACTATACAAGTGGGCATTTTCACCAGCGGGGGAAGGGGATGAGTGATGTTTCGTGATTTGGCCTCTATCTACCTCTATTCCCAAATCTGGTCAAACAACTGGAATAAATGACCCAAGTAGGAATTTCTGAGTCTAGCTTGAGGACATGCATTCCGCTCGGGAATCGATCTTCGAGTTTTATCTGCTCCCTTTATTGATAACCGGTTTGGGCGTAGTCCATTCGTATCTTCGGGTGTCGGGTGTAGGGC
>Ga0307507_10012569_pt1 | contig 10438 bp, 4 predicted proteins | sample 7_EM_MG_FD_207223 | JGI IMG/M metagenome (GOLD analysis project Ga0307507, IMG submission 207223) | Populus trichocarpa ectomycorrhiza microbial communities from riparian zone in the Pacific Northwest, United States - 7_EM | ecosystem: Host-associated > Plants > Roots > Unclassified | place... | reverse complement strand
GAGATAAACTATATAGCTCGATTATCAGCCCATTAAATATAAACAAGATAGGGTAAAAAATGATCTAAAAAAATCGGTCATAGTCAACTCGAGTTAGTATGACAAACATATAACCCTCGTAATCAAGGCTGAGCCAACCAGATTATCCCATCAAACCTTCGATCCAGATCATGAGATTAAAATAACTCGATAGAAAAAAATAAAAATAAAAACCACAAAGTTTATTTTCTTAAAATAAAATGTCAACTTGCGTTAACATCTTAAACTTAGAACCCGGGTCACGAGACTTGAAGCATCCTATTTGAAAAACTATGAAACCCAATTTTCTATTAATAAAAAATGATGAAATTAAAAAAAAATTCAAAATGATTCAAAACAAAAAAAATCACAATTAAAAAAATAAGGATCAAAATTGAAATACAAAATAAATTTTATTTATTATTGAAGGATGAAATTAAAAAGAAAAATTAATTTAGCAAAATGACCTAAAAATAATGAAAAGAATAAGTATCAAAATTGACATAAAAAAATATAAAAATTATTGAAGGGTGAAATTGAAAAGAAAAATAACTTTAATAAAAGGAAAAAAAAAAGAATAAGGACCAAATTTATAAAAATAATATACCATAAAATTAGATTGAATGATGAAATTAAAAACAAACAAAACATTTACAAAAGTGCTGAGCAAAAAAATAATAAAAAGAATAAGGAACAAATTGAAAAATAAAATGACAAATTAGGATTGAAAGATGAAATTGAAAACAAATAAATTTTTTTACAAAAGGGACAAAAATAAAAATAAAAATAAAAATAAAAATAATAGGTACTAAAATTGAAATAACAACAATAAAGTGGATTTTTACAAAAGGTTAAACATTGATTAATTTGATAATATGATAAAAAAATGAGGCAACAACAACAATAAATAAATTTTGTTAAAAATACTACTCCGGGCAAAGCTGAGTTAACACGCGAAACTCGTGACCTAGCACGTGAGATTAGGATAATCCTATAGAAGGACGATATCAGTAAAAATCAATTGTAAAAAATGACCTAAAAATTATATAAGTTAACCTAATCCAATCTTTCAAACTCATGACCTGAGAGGTGAGCAAAATCCCTATCAATAAAATATCAATGGATGAAATTAAAAAAAAAATTCAAATAAAAAAGAATTAAAAATAAAATAAATAGCAATAAAAAGAATAATGATCAAATGTGACATAAAATAAAATGAACTAAAATATTGAGGGATGCAAATGATAAAATAATTCAATTAAGAGAATGATACAAAATATTGAAGGAAGCAATTGAAAAAAAATTATCCAATTAAAAGAATGATATAAAATATTGAGGGATGCAATTAAAAAGATAATTCAATTAAGAGAATAATTTTTAAAAAAATCAAAATAAAAAAAATGAGGATCAAATTTAAAAGCTAAAAAACCAAAGGAGGATTAAATTGAAAGAAAATCCTAATTGTATGGATAGTCTAAAATAAAATAAATAGTAATAAAAAAGAATAGGGACTAAATCATAAATAAAAATAAATTAAAAAGCTGTTTTGAAAATATATAGTGATAGGCTCTAAATTTAAAGAAAAAAAAATAGGTAGAAAAAAAACAGCCACTAATACAAAACCCAGCATATTTTTGCCAAATGCAGAGACAACACTGTGAAAATTAAAACTCCGTAATAAAAGCCAGAGTTTTATTTTTGAACAACACTATACGCGTCATCCAAAAATCACTAGAGAACACACATGTGTCCTCGTCATCCCATTCGCAACAACCTTTTTAAAATTAAATAATATTTTGCTTATATAAAAATACTAAATTATCACTGGTCATACTTAATGAGTACAGAAAATTCTCATTCAATGGCTTTGTGTTAATTTTACCGAGCAAATAAAATGAAAAGGTCAAAACTAACCCGGCTTACTGGTGCATAATCTTTTGCTCGAAATGTATAGTAGTCATTTTACTCTTCACTAAACAACAAATATACTATTATACCCCGCTTCAAAGGTCACTTGTGTTTTGTTGTCGAGGGTTAAATTGTAATTTAACTATTCTAATATATAATCACAGTAATAGATGCACAGTAAAACCAGGAGTCCTCTTGGTTTCTTTTAATACCAGCCGCCTGTAAAAACCAACACGACCAGTAGTTTGGCGTGGTCAGTTGATGATATGAGCCTACGAGGTCACAGAGGGCAATGAATTATATTTCATGGGCCCCAACTAAGCACCATTGTCCTAGCCAGAGGTCCCCATGCATGAGCTAGAATCAATAAAGGTAGCTCTAAAGTAGCCTAACCAGTTTTTTTCTTTTTGGCAGGCATCGATAACTCTACGTGCAGGTCTTGCCTGGTTCATATTATCGGACCTCACCAGCAGTACTGCTGAATTCTTTTCCTCGCCAATCATGCATGGATGTCTCACCTGGATTGATTATGATGGATTTGACCACTAGAAGCAATTCATGGGAAAGGGCGATGCATGCTCGCTCATGATTCTTGCAAGGCCGGTTAATTTGATATATAGTTGTCGCTAGCTAGTATTTGTAACGTCTGAAATCTTTCAACCTTTAATTTTTATCTCCAAACTAAATGCAACCCAAGTGTTGACCCTTTAAACCTTTTCCACACCTTGAAAAAAAAAAAAACCCTTCCAAGAACAAAAAGGGTTCAATGTTTTTTTTAATTGTGGGTATCCGGGTCAGTTTGCATCTACCTCGATTAATCTCCCGAGACCCTGAAGTTAACGATCATATCAGCCTCCAGTGACCTTGAGGTTTGTGGCATTCGAACTGGTGATATTTGTGGAGCAAACTCCTGGTCTGACCAGTTGAGCTACACCTCTCAGGGGTTAAATGTTAATCCATTAACATTTCGACTCTTTAATTATTATGTGTGGGACCGACTAATAAGTAAATTATATCTTATAGTACATAACTTTACTTTAATTAAAAACAATTAATCTATGACTGCTACATGGCTAGGGGATCGCCTCTATAATATTAAAAGTTGTTTAAGAGTGTGGTAACTATTGTTTCTACTCCCAACAATGAATTATACTGTTTGGTTACATCTTAAGATTATAGTTTGAAAGTTTGGTCCCCCCCAAAACTGAGTTGTAACCTTAGTTTGATGTGAAGCAAGCTGGAGATGCTTTTACTAAATCCACACCTCATTTTGCATGCTTGTTTAAAGCCTCACCGACAAAAAAAGAAAGAAAGAAAGAGAACCGTTGAAACTAATATGATTAAAATAGTCCTTATCTTCTCATCAGATTTGGCTATTCTTGTTGCGGGGGCAATGTTGGGGCGCTAACAAGTTATTATGCTTCCTGAGGAGGTGTTGTTGTTGGGAATGAAAAGGTTTTGAGTTTAATCATAAAATTATGATTAAGGTTCAGGAGTCGCCACATAGTATTATGGTTACTAGAAACATATGGTCTACAAGAGTTTGGGTAAGAGACTGGTTGTGTAAGAAGAAGACGCATCACCCCTAGTGCACCTTACCTAAAGTAAGCTGCATTGTTGTTTGATTGTTCTTCTAGGTCGAGTTTCTATCAGTTGGTCTTTTTCTAAGGTCTAAGATAGATCTCCCTTCATGAGAGAGTATTCACCTCATTGGGTTTAATCCTAACCATTCTAAATTCTAAATTTAGCATCACATTTATTTTCACCTTGTATTTCTAACACCTGAGGGTGTACTCTATCTCTATTGTGTAGTTTTACACCCCACAAATATTAAGTCTACACCTAAACCCTATGAAATAAAAAAAAATGATTAGTAAAGGGTTTTTGATATTTTGGTCAGATCCTAATGAATACTCATAAACTGGTTATGATATCCATTTGTTTTTTTTATATATAAGAAAGATGCAATTTTTTTATGAAAATATGGTTAGAGAAATCTTTAGGATTGTATGCATGAAAACAAAACATTTGTTTTGTTTTTTTTTTAAGGGAAACTAATTTAAAAGTTTTGAGATTTTTATTTATTTTATTTTATTTTGTTTTTGGAAATAATTTGGAGAAACCAGGTATTTAATATTGGATTTGTATCTATATCTTACAGTATAAATATACAACTCGATATTATGCAAAATTGATAGAAAAACATGCGAGAAAATCAGAATTATTTTGAAATGCCTCTCAATTTTTTTTGGATTTTTTTTCATTTTTTAAATAATATTATAATATATATTATTATAATTAAATATATTATAAAATATATGGGCTAGGTTGGCCCAGCTAACTGGGTCAGACTCAACCCAAAAAATGGTGGGGCCGATCTCGGCTCGACAAAGGTAGGGTCGATCTCAACCCAACAAATCTTTTTCTTTTTTTTAGTCTGGGTCGTACCCGGCCCAGCCATTTAGGCTGAGCCATAACTGGTTCGACCTAAAGTTCACTACATGAACAATGGAACTGGCGGGGAGAAGAATAAGAAGAAAAGGAAGAAGAAGAAGGGGAAGGGGAGCGGGCTACTTAGTGTGGCGGTGATGACTGGCTGGTGTGAGAGGGTGACGTGAGGCTGGCAGTTGCAACGAGGGAGGCTGGTGGCAGAAGACAGAGAAAGAAAAAGAAGAAGGTTTGCAGGGGAGAGAGAGGTCGACAATGGATCCTGGTGGCTGATAGGTGGTTGTGCTAGCTATTTATGGTGGAGCTGGTGGTGGCTATGGTAGACAATTGGGACTAGGGGGAAGAGAGAGAGAAAGAGAGATGACAAAACTAGGGGAAAGAAGATTGCATCTTTTTTTTTTCACTTTCTGCACTCGAATTTTTCATGCTCAGGCCATGGAATCCATCCATATTTATAGAGGGTGGAAGAGGGAAGTGTTGTCTTTAATGGTGAAAATCTTAGCCCTTGGTTATACTAGGAAGGATCTCAACTGTTGGTTCAAAATACGCACCATGAACTGTCAAATCTGTCAGTTAAAGACTGCTTGAGTTTCCCACTTTAGGCCGACATCGCGGTCGCGGTCGTTGTGGTGTCAATCGATCTCAACGGACCATACATGGTTATAGAGAAATGTCAGACGATCATTTTGGTTCTGGTGTTGTCAAATTTGGTGAAGATATGAAGCATTAAATGTACCTGAAAAGTAGTCACCCAGACAGCTTTTACGGGTAAAATTGAAGAATGTTGTTTTGCCTTGAATTAAGGATTTTGGCCAAAATTCAATTTGATCATTCTACTTTTGATTTCCTTTAATTTCACCCCTAATTGACTCCAAACTTCTGATTTAATTCAATTTGGCCCTTGCCTAATTTCAAAATCATCCCTTAATTTTAATGTCTTTGGTCCTTGGTACAATTAGGCCTCGAATTTCCTCCAAAATTACAGCTTGATTTTTATGTATTTTTAAAATCCTTCCCGACATACTTTCTCCATGTTGACAGCCTTTATTTATTTTGGAAAGAAAAATATGTAATTTTGAGAAATAACCCATAAATGGGTTATGACAATTCTCATTTAGCAAAGCTTTAATGTCCATGAGCTTAGACTAATAGATGTTACCATATTATTTCAATTTTGTATATTGATTCAACCATATTCATTCATGTCATTTGGTTTTGTTTGTGAGTTGCTTGAATGTATGTTTAACCATTATCATTTTGGAGTAAAACGATATATTAATGCCTTTAGTGTGTAATAACATTGGATTTTAGTTAATGATCTCTTGTAGCAAATAATTTGGTGGTTTTCAGTGTAATACTTTTATAACAGTGGTTTTGAAATTGTATTTTGGTACTTTTTTTTTGTTTTTTTTTTTCATGGGATGTTGTACTTTTGTAATGATTCATTGATTATTCACTCATGTTTTTTACAATATAGTTTAATTGTATCCTAGAAATTAAATCTTTAGGAGCAACTGTTTTAACAAGTGTAGTGAATGCGGTTTTATATTATACTTTTTTTAATGCATTCTTAATCTTTATGATGTACATTTATAGAATTGTTTGTCATATTTCAAATATTTTATTCAATTGTCTTCTGATATATAATCTGCACACTACCTTTGTAATTGATATGCTTTTTAAATCTTCCAAGTTTGTGAAGTAACTCTTACATAACCTATCATTGTTTTTTTCTAGTCTTATATTTTTTTATATCCATCTAATATTATTCTTCATGCAAGTTAGTTTTGCAATGGAAGACTCTAACAATCAAGATAAAGGTTGTTAAACTAAAGAAATGTTGCACATTTTTTTATGACATTTACACCAAAACTATTGAGATGGGTATGAGGCTAAATACTCATTTTGACAAAGCTGGTTGAAAATTTATGATATTTTCCTTAAAAAAACAAATTGATCATGCTTTTACCAAAGCATAATTTAAGAACAAATGGATGGTATAAAACAGGATTAGAGGATGTGGAAAAAGTTAATTTTTGAAACTAGAGCTGGTTGGAGTAGTGAAGCAAGGACTATTTCTGCACATAATGAGTGATGGAAAACAAAAATCCAAGTCAGCTGTTAGGAACTTAATCTTTTGAATTTCATTTATACTCTTGAAGTACTAGATTACTTCATTAAGTTTTATTAATTATATTAAATTTCTCTTATGTAGAAAATCATAGGAGCAAAAAAGTTTAGACATGCTGGTATTGAGCCTTCATTACATGGAAAATATGATATAATGTTCAGTAATATAGTGTGACTACTAGATAATATGCTTGGGCTCTCTCTTCAAAAATCTTGTATGATGAAGATTGTGGAGATGATAGAGTGAGAATTGCTAATTATGATAATACTATTTGAAGGATAGAAGTGGTGATTTAAAGGAGGATGGCATTCCTAATTTTATTGATGATGTGAGTAATTTGATAGTTGGATTCAATGTTGCAAACAACAGTAGCAACCATAGTAGTGGCAAAAGAAAAGTGAGATAACATTCTATAGCTCAAGGTGAAAAAAAAAAGGTTCTAAAATAGAAGCATAATTATTTTCATGTTTGGATCAATAATATATTTCATTATCATTAATGATTTTTCTAGTTGGTAGTTTTTTTTCTCAAATATGGTAGAAACTAATGTTTGATGCTTATTGTTTTTAATATAAAATTGCATAAGAGTTATCAATAGCATACGTGCGCGCTTGTGTATCTGCAGAAAATCAAATACCTTTTATCAACAAAAAAGGTGTATCAACTCAAAACATAATGATTATAAGTAGCTTTGATACACAATTCATTTTAGGCTGGACGAGAAAGTAGTATGCATGATACATAATTTTTTCTTGAGACAATTGACAATCCAAATATCAAATTTTCAAAGCCACTAAAAAGTAATAAATAACAAAACAAAAAAATATTATTAAATTAGAAAAATTTAATGTTATTGTAACTATTGAGGAATAAATTATAAAGTCATTATTTGTTAATGTAGGGAAGTACTACTTAGTCATTCTGGATATCCAAATAAACATGGATTTTTAGGTCTATATAAAGATGAGAGATAACACCTGCTAGAAATTCACCAAGTAGAACAACTATAAAGTCAAGAAGAAGTATTTAATCGTGCTCACTCTTCAAGACGTTATGTGATAGAGCATACTTTTGGAGTTTGGAAAAAAAAAGGTGGAGAATTTTGCAAAATTTGCTTACATTTCCTTACAAAATAAGAGTTCAGATTGTAGTGGTATCAATAAAAATATATAACTATATTAGAAATAAGTCGTAAGAAGATGTGGTATTTATAGAATTTGATCGCCATTCTAATTTTGTTCTTAATGATTTATTAATTGATGTGGTTTCACTTTCACAAACACATGGAAACCAAATGTCTTCTTGTATGGATTATGTTTATAATAGGATTGCAACGAGTTTAATGGGACAATAAAAATGAGATTATAATTCACATTACTATATTTATGATGTGTTAATAATCCAAAACACATTAATGTAATTGCAAACTAAAAAATCAATACATGTTATTTTTGGTCATTTATTAGTTACATTATTTTTAATTATAGTTTCAACCAAACACCTTTGATATACTTTTTATTTAACAATAATCTCAACCACAGTTTTATCAAAAAAACATATTGAAAACAAACCAACCATAAGTAAAAATGATTTTTTAAAACTTATTTTTTTAAAACCACAACTATAAAATCTACCATAATACTAAACACATTCTAATAGGCACTCCCATGACCCCTGTAAAGCTCCAACCACTCCCACCATAATATCTAGAGAATTTTGAGAGCAACCTGGTGGGAGTGATGTTATAGAGTGAAAGTAATGCCTCCAAGAACATTTCATCTTAAAACTAAAAACATGTTCTTTACATACCTCAAGTGTTCAATAACCAAATGGCATTGTCTGGAGAAATTAAAGTCTTTAATCATAAATAGACCTCCTTCTTACATACGTGTAGCTCTTTAGCTACACGAAGATAAGTAACCTTATCTTCATGCTTTGTTTCATTTCCCTCAGAGGTTTGAAACACAAAGTCAATGATTATTCGACATAGTATCCCCAAACAGGCTAGCACATTTCCATCCAAACATTCAAGGAGCTTTTGACTCCACTGTCGTCAATGAGTACATCTCTAAATACAGTGATTATATAGAATGGGGTGAATCAAGGGAAGTAGTTGTTGCGCTAACACTAAAATAGATGAAGTTTATGCCGTTGCACGAGACAATTTAGATAAATGTAGTGCATAAGATTGTATTAAGAAGGAAGCACTGAGACATTTTTTTTTAATCATGATAAAATTAATAGTTATATAGATAAGATTTTTTTATCCCTAGGCCTACATATGAAGTCTCATTTCCACTAGTTGTAAATGTACCAATGGACTTATAAGAATAGGCCACAGACAATGTTAGAAAGGAAACCTATCAACCTCATAAATCAATGTCTTTAATTCTAGAAAGCCCATGAAGAACATGTAAAACTTATTGGGTAAAGAATCTAGACCAACATAATTACTATGTGGGACACATTGATCTTCGCAATCATAATAACGATGTTTTATTCAATGTTTTAGACAATATGACCCTCAAATATTTAAAACACCGGAGGGAATTCATAGGAGTGTGAAGATATTGGATCTCAAATTACAAATACGTTAAATCAGGAAAGGTGAAAGATGGTATCCCCACCATAATACTTTACAACCTTAGTCCACAAAGCAGTTATAAATACTTCATAAATAAAGAAGACAATAACTTTCTAAGTGATTGGACACTAAAGAATGCTTAATTTGAATTCATTCAAGAACCCCTCCTCTCATTCGAACGTCAACATCCAAGACAAGATTGCAAAGAAAGGGCACAAGAAGGTAATTGTTTGGTATTGCATTTCAAACTACAAGTAGGTGTGTTTTATAAATGTGTTTGTCTTGAAAAGACATCAAATTATTGTTTTTTAGTGTTTTTTTAATGATTTTGATGTGATGATGTTAAAAATAAAAAATATATTATTTTGATCAATATTTAAAAATTATATAAAAAATAATTGGAAAGATGAAAATAAGTCCATATATAATTTGATTACTATGAACAAGTCCAAAATCCTTGTAAAAAGAGCTAGTCATTAGTTCCCAACTGTAGGCTGAATGAAATCCGATATATAAATCAATTAAAAAAAAATAGAAAGAGTTTTTATCGTGTCATTTAATTTATATATGAATTATTGAACCTAATAATTAAAAATAATAAGTTTTTTATTAACAAAAAAGAAATAACTAATTAGAATAACGAAACATAATATATTTATCGAGAAGTGCAAAATCATATAGATACGATATGCATCTTGATCAATTGTATCGTTTCTTTATAGATTCCGATACAAAACTCCTGTGCATGTGTTCTGAGATATTCCTTTATCATTTTGTTCAACAGGACCTTGAAGTAGAATGCTCTTTTCTTGCCAAACACGCACTCTTGAGCCATCTTCTTTAACATGGGCTAAATGGAGCCCGACTAGTACTATCGGACCCATCCCCAAATTTCACTTTACACCCCTACTCCCCCTCTCTCGTCCGTGTCCCCACGCACTCGGGAAATGGATTCTCTCTCCCACTTTCCCTCGCTACTTCTTCCCGCTAATTGCCCTTTTTGTCTTTTCTTTTCTGCAGCCAATCGGATTTCAAATCAAATTTTCTCGCGAAACAAACACAAGAAAAGAAATAGAAATCTTCATTCTCATTTTCTTGTACTTTCTTAGCTAAATCAAACTCCAATGAATTCACGAGAGCTCGCTCTTGTCTCCACAGCCACAGTCTTCGGAGCTTTAGCTTCTGCTTTTGCTGTTCGCTTCTACTCCAGCAACAGCAATTCCAGAAAGCAGTTTTCCAAAATCAATTCGGCTCCAAACTGTGACGTTTCGAAGAAATGCTCTTCTCAGAGCCCCTTTGATCCTTCCAAACGCAAAGAGTTATTGACATTTCAACTTTGTTTTTTTCCG
>Ga0307507_10012568_pt1 | contig 10438 bp, 7 predicted proteins | sample 7_EM_MG_FD_207223 | JGI IMG/M metagenome (GOLD analysis project Ga0307507, IMG submission 207223) | Populus trichocarpa ectomycorrhiza microbial communities from riparian zone in the Pacific Northwest, United States - 7_EM | ecosystem: Host-associated > Plants > Roots > Unclassified | place... | reverse complement strand
ACACTGTTTTTATAAAGAAAGGAATTGAATGAGATCATTTATTGTTATAAAGAGTGCATATTTGCCAAGTTCATCCTTAACATGGATGTGATAATTTGTTGCTTTTAGAAGTGTAGCCGTTACGGTCCCACTTTTTAAAGATGCGTTTTTAGAATTGATTTTTGTGCGTTTTGGAGTTGGGCTTAAAATAATTTTTTTTTTTAAATTATTTATGTTATTGATATATCAAAATAATCTAAAAATATATAAAAATATTAAAAATATTTTTGAAACACAAATTAAACTTGTTAGTTTAAATCCAGGCTGTCAGGTGGCTAATAATTACAAGTTTACAATCAATTAGTATCCTGAATGCAAATGAGAAGTGTGCTGGAGGTTCTGGGATGGAGCATATTATTTCAACAACAATAATTTCTTGGCTTGGCTTGGATTGGATTGGATTGTAAAGGGGTTAAATAAATTAGAGACTAAACCTTCAGGCCTTGTACTCTCTCGCTAGCTAGCTATATGCTTAAACCTCACCTCAACAAACTTATGGACGGACGTTTGGTCGATTTAAATGAAACAGCTAATCATTGGGCGTAAATTGAAATCATTAGCTATGCTTCCATAAAGAGAAGGATCTGGGTCTTCTTCCTCTCCTGCTAGGTAGACCTAGAAATCTTAACCAAGTGACTTGTTTTTTTACTCTTGCAATTTACCTCACCAAATTATTTGATCAACGGAATTCCTATCTGCTGTTTCACCAGCATCTGAAATCACAGCGAGCAACCCACAGGATAACCATTCTGATCTCCAGGCTTCCTCTTGCCATTTGGCTTGATACCATTGTGGTGTCTGAATCTTTTCCCAAAATAAACTGAAGGTACCACAAACCTACTAGAAAGATCTCCAATTCTAACATCTTTGAAATCAGAGTCAACATTTGTGCGCACTTGTAACAAGTGTGTTTGACTTGAAGATGTGGTGGTTTTTTTTTAAAGATACAATACCCTTTAAGCACAAACCACATCTTTAAAAGCTAAAAAGAACATAAGCTACCTCACACTACCTGGTTGAGGAGGCTAAACTATAATCTAGATACGAACACAAATTTTTTATCGTGCTCCTTGTATTGCTATAAAGAAATCATGTTCTGAAATATCGATCAGCGAGAAGACCCAGGTCAGCTTTCTAGAATGCGGATACTTCCTCCTAACCTAAACCAAATCGGTCAAATACTAACCAACCCCTACAGCACCTAGCAAACTCCCTCGACTCATCCTGCCAGACGTTCCCACCAAACATTTCCCTTGCTGAAGTGCTGAACGCAAAAGGGGAGAGAGAGAACACCACCCACGACCACGAGAATTTGCTTGGCAAAAGATCGACTGAAGCGTATCTCAAAGCAAATTTCATTACCAAATCAAACTCATTCCTCGTACAGGCGAAGACGCCATTTATTTATTAATAATAGTATCAATGTCAATACGTCATCAAAATAACAGCAAACAAACGAAGGTAAGAACAAACATGAGCAGCACCACTCTTATGCACGTAGGTTTTGCTTGGAGACACACCAATATATATATCACTCATATAACTATGAACTTTCTTAATAGCATATTACGAAATAACAGTATAATCTCTGAAAAGAGCCTTTCCTTTTCATCCCACAACCTTCCTTGGATAGTTTCTGCCATGTGGGAATTGTTGGGTTGGCCTAAGAAACATCCCACCAGATTCTCCAGTCCACTGTACTCCAGCCTTCATAGTAGGTGGCTTGGGCTGCTGCCCCAGAGACTGCCGACGAGAGGCAATTGTCATGCTTGCAAACTTATCAGCTGTTTCTGATGCTCCACGTGCAACTCTCCCTTTGCTCATAAATGCTGCCAACCAACATAGCTTCAAATTAGTTTTTGAGATACATGTATTTGTTAACCGAACAATAGCCTGGTTTACAAAATCTAGAAAGACAATTGATACAAGGTTGTCTATTTTATATTTACTCGATTATCAATGGGATTCCCAATATTCTATATTTGGCCCGGTTCTAACTCATCCAATGATTAAAGTAAGAGAATTACTTGGGCTTTTCCTCCCTGGTGGTTGATATCTTGGTTTTGTAGAGCTCTTCAAGGACTTGTCGGGCTTCCGTGAATCCTGCCAGTAAATGAAGCAAATCCAAATCAATACTACAGAAGATATAATGCAATTCTGTCCAAGGATAACAGACATAAAAATTATTCAACCATGAGTTTCGAATACTCAGAAGATATAATGCATGTGGTCCTCAGAACTTGAGACCCCATTGAGCTACAAACTCATTATCAGGAATCCCCACAGCTCAATTATCTAAGCAGATGGTTAAAAGCCCTTGCAATTCATGGACGAACAGAAACCTAATTGGTCAAGTCCAAAGGTAGTCTTAATAGTTCATGATCAATTTTGTCAAATTCAATTGAGACTTAACTATTATTATGAGAAAGAAAGAAAGATGATCCAAATATATATAACAAACAGGAAGTGCAAGGCTACCAGTACCCAATATCAAAATCAGAGAAAATTTGAGCACCAATACTTCCAAAAACATAAAAGATAATAGACCATACAGATGATAACAGAAAAGACATGCAGTACATAGGGTGCCTCAAACAGATGCATACCTGGTTAACCATATCCAACTTGCGTTGTACCCCTGCCAGAGGGATAAAAAAGAGAAAAACATCTTTATGTTAGCATATAGCTACAAATGCAGTCCAGACTTGGCGAACAACGAAAGGTTTGCTTTGAACTTCATGCAAATTAACATTGCAATGAAACCATGCACACAATGATCTAAACCATATTATCTTAATGTTTATCACAGAGTACTATAGTAGAATTTTTGTAGAAAAAATATAACCTGTACTCAAAGAAGCATGTAACTTTGGAGAAGGAAAACTGTTAGTAAGCTTAGAATTAGACAAAGCCCCTGGTAAATTCCTCCCACATTGTTGCTCCAGTCCTCCCTTTGTTCCAGCTGCATGTAAGTGAATAATTATGTGCATGTAAGATTCTTGAAGTGAAGAACACTTGGAAATGCTTTTGGCAGTCATCTTCGTGAAACCAACAACAATGCAAGATAAAAGACAAACCAGATGCAGGTGTTCTTGTGATGGCTGCTCTGGGGCGTAGGGATGGTGGCACATAAAAACAACTCTGCCAAAACAAATTATAGCCCAACGAATTTGGTGATTGAAACAACAATTGTGCAAATGCACATGCACACACATACATGGAAATCCTGTTTCAAACTACAAAGACGCAAAAGAGGCTACCTGAAAGAAAGGATGTTGTAGAGCATCTGCAGCTGAAGGCCTCGTGCAAGGATCCCAGGAGCAAAGCGACTAGATTCAAAAGAGAAAAAGGAAACAGTAAGAAAGGACAGGTAAAGAAGGGGCATTAAGAATAATTTTCTAATCCAACATTTTTTTTTTACAATATAGTGCTTGCTTGCAAGGGGAAAAAAGAAAAGAAAAATCAGAGAAAGGAACCATAGTTTCTACATATATTACCAACCTTGATAAGGTTGATTGCATCCTCACTTGCTGATGGGATAAGTGTGGGAAGGTGAACACCAGCAAACTGCAGTCTCAAATTATACAATCAAAATTTCAGACTCCTAATCTTGCATCATATATGGTTAATTCATAAATTGACATGGATGGTTTCAAATATTAATACTATTCCAAGAATCATGTCCAAGCAATAGATGGTATATTCACCATGTTTGAATGATAGTAACAAATATTAGCAAAATTCAAAATTGCACATTACAAAGGCCATCATTCTATCATTTAGAAAACAGTTTGTGCTTAATCAATAGATTTCTCGTCTCGTTGGCCCCACAACCCCCAAGGCAAAAGTATCTACTGCTAAAAGAAGAGAAAAATAAGAAAATTTGACCTGTGGAAATTGGTAGTTAATAGCCCTTGCAAGATTAAGCCCATCAGCCCAGGTGTCAGTTGTTGGACTGCCTATCACACTGCATATTTTGTAGATCTCATCTGCTTCACTGTCCATAAACGAGAAAAGTTTAAACACCAGAAACTGACTAGCCCATTATGAACTAAATCATTGTCGACTATTATTTAACTCAGAGCCATACCTGGTACCAGGAAAAAGCGGTCGAAGGGTGAATAACTCAGCCATGATGGCACCCATTGCCCACATATCTGTGGAAGCATATATATTAGTTCTAGTAACATTATGTAAGAGTCGTTTGTAATCATTATTTAATGGTTAAACATAATCTCATGTTTGTCTGATACTAACCAACTTTAGAGCTGTACAGGTATGACTGAAGCAACACTTCAGGTGCTCTATACCTAGCATTTTGAGACAGAAGACAGTGAGAAACAGCAGTGGACATCTTCCATCCATTTCCAATTCCATGGAAGCAAAGATTTTAAGAAAACAATATGAAGGCAAAAGATGACATACCACCGCGTGGAGACATACTCCGTATATGGAGGCTGTGAATTGACTTCTCGTGCAAGACCAAAATCAGCAATTTTAATTATGGATTTTGAGACCAACAGGTTCTCTGTCAAAAGGTCAAACAAACAATACTCAGACATGGATTACAAAAACTAGAAGCATTAAGAGCAGACCACAAGAATAAACACAATCAGTTAAAGAAGCATGTGAAGCTGTAAAAACATCCAGTCACCAACTTGCCATGAAAACTCCTGAAGCAAAAGCAAAATCTTGACCAATAACAGTTACCTGGCTTAAGGTCACGATGAAAATACCCACGCTGGTGCATGTAAGCAAGACCTTGAAATACTTGAAAACACCAATTCCTCACTTCAGCTTCTGAAAATAGCTTTTCCCTGTCTTTAGTAAGTTGATAAAGGTTGCATTCCTGAAACAAAACAAAATGTTAAAAAGCATGCAAAAAGAGGATTTATAAAAAAAGCAAGAAATCCCAAAATGAAAAACAATTTAAAAAAAAAAATTTACCATGTACTCAAAAACAAAATATAAAATGTCATTTTCCCGGATTACTTCTCTGAGCTTCACAATATTCGGATGATTCATTTTCCGCAATGACTGACACAAGGAGAGACCCATTAATTGATGAAAGACATATAGCAAAGCTACAAAAAGAAAAAGAATAAGTTGATCATACTACCTTCACTTCTCTCAAATTCACACACTCTTCCCATGAGTAATATTTCTTCTTCATCTTTTTAATTGCCACCTATTAGTTGTTAGCAAGAACACGAGATTCAGTTGCATCAGGAAAATCCTTAACTTTTCAGGAGCAATACTAATACCAGCTAACAAATACCAGATTAGCTGGAATGGAAAGTAACAATGCACTTACAACTTCACCAGATTGCTTATTAATTGCTCTCCACACACTCCCAAATGTTCCATCGCCAACTTCCTTGATTAACTTGTACCTACATGAGGTTCCCAAAAAGGTTACTCGGCGATTGACAATCAGCACTGGTTAAAGTAGAAGTCACGGGAAAATAACATACCTTTCCATATTTCTTGTGGAACAAAAAAGAGCTCTTTCTTTATTCCCGGATAGTATGACACTTAGTAAGGCTATTTGACATTTATGGTAGATAATCTAATAGAAACTGTAAAATTTAAACAAGCTGCCTTGGTGGACCAGCTAATTTTATGTGGAGAAAACTGAGCACACAAAACAAGAATGTTTAGGATGAACGAGCTTCCTGGCCTTATTCATTGATAGAGCCACAGCTTCAAGGCAATATGAAGTCATGGACGGAAGAGCCATATGAAAACCACAAAGCATATTGACAAAACTCAGAACCAACCAGAATGATTGTTCTAGCCAACAGGACAATCCCACTAAGCTTAAGACAGTCACCCAAGGGTTCAAACGCAAAATAAGCTAACTCATCTATGTTATGTAGAAATCGTTCAGTGAACCGATAACTCCACAATCTAACAAGTACCCATCAGGCGCAATGAAGAGACGATAGCTAAGAACTGTACAGTCTGCACCAACTTGACGTGATGGTTTATCTAAATTGACTACTTAAGCAGCTTTCAACAGAATCGTCGCAGACTTTAGCCCTGCAAAAATACCACAGAGATTAGAGCAATGAAGCAGAGTAGATAAACTTAGCAAGCAAGCAACAAACAAAAAGAAGATATACCCCGGAAGGCGTGCCAAGAACTCCAACTGGATGTTGTATCAGCAATGCACTACAAATGAAAGAATCTGTTAGACAAAACCTAGAATAAGGCATTGGTCAAAGGACATGGATGGGTTGCTTACTTGACCAAGTGCACCAAAGAACCAACACCTCTCTCAGAAAAATTTTGCATCACGCCTCTATATTGTTCATTAAAAAGAAAGCAACCACTAAGTGCAATTGACAAAGGAAACCAACAGAAAATCTCCAAGGATGAGAAACCGCCAATCGAGCACTTCTTGGAATGAAAAAACCCGATGCTGGAAGCAATTTGACCAGAAGCACGCTTTCTCCATGTCTTAAGGAAGGAAACTAAGCTGTCTAAATCTGAACCCAGCAGAACCTAAAAGAATAGAATACTACCTGTAAGTAAAGATAGTAAAACCATTCAATTTCATCAGCAACAGCAATTTACAACTCCAAGAAGAAAAATGAATCATGTATAACATGTTTTATGCACATAGATAACCACCACGGACAAATCAAATGGACTGACATCAACGTATATGCTGGATTTATCTTGAGACAAGAAGCATTTCACATTGATCATGCTCTAAGCTAAGAATTATTTCGTCTTATATTCCTTTCTTCTTTATTTAAAGTGGAAAAAAGAGGGTAAGATTCCTTCCTTTTCGTCTCAATCAATTCAAAACACAAATAACTAAAGCCCAGATAATAAAAGCTCAATGGATTCGCACTACATAAAGTGCTAACAGCAAAACAATATGTATAAATTCAATAGATCACATGCATCATTCAACATTCCTAGAGTCAAAAATCATAATCAATAAAGTTAAATAACATGCCAGTTTAACCTAGCCTACAAACTGATTTATCATAAAATAAAACCTAATTGATTAGCTAGAATCAAAATCCCCAAACATCGTAAAATCAAATCCCTAATACTTTAAAATTCATGAAAGAAATCACAAATCTCTAATCAGAAACCCTGATTCAAACCAACAATAGATCTGACTCGATCTGATCAGATCCAATCCAAATCGAACAGCAAAAGCACAAAAAGAAAAAAGAAATCGAGACAGAGAGAGAGAGATAGAGAGAGGTGAAAACCTGAAAGCCAAGCGGCATAAGAACCGTCGCTGAGGACGGATGAGAAGGAATCCAGAGCTTCTATTTCTCTCTCTAAATATTAGTTAATTTCTCTGGAGTGAGAAACACAAAACTTTTGCACAACAAAAACTACAGGCGCACCCTCGCTCGTTCGCTGCCACCAAATACCTAATAATATCCTCCTCTGTCCTCCTTTTATTTCTCCTGCTTACCAAGAAAATACCTATTTTTCTATCACAAGGTGGTGGTGGCCCCCATTTTTATTTTATCTCTCATTTCCAGTTGGCTCATTTTTTACGATTTTTCTTTTTTTAAAAAAAAAAAACAAAAATTAAGAGAAAAATAAATAATAAAAAAAGGTTTCTGTTCTTACGATTCTATCCTATAATCGTTACGTATAGTCTTATTCTAACGCATCCGGAAGTTTTAAACGGTGTAGGACGGACGACATCTTCAGTTTCATTGGTTTGTCCACGTGGGACGTTTATCACTCCACCACCTCACATTCTTGGTTTTACCGTGATTGTAAACAGAGACAAACAAAAAAAACATACTAATTCATTTTACCTTTTCCTTTCTATTTGCCTGCGATGATTTGATTTCTCCTTTATTTGTATTTTAATATATAGTGTTTTTGAGTGATTAAATTTAATTTTTTTTTATTGTAAAGAAGATTTTTGAGTTTGGGTGAAAACTAATGTCATTTAAGCTACAAAATTTCCTAAATAATAAAGATTTTAAAGTAATATTTACTCCTTCGCAACTAAGTAATTCATTGGCGTCTTGTGATTGGTTAGGAGACGAGGTTTTTTTTTAAATAAAATAAAAGGCTTAATTAGAAGTAAAAAAAATAAAATAACATTTGTGTTCTAACTTCTCACAAAGTTCGTGGTTTGTCATAGAGAAAACGAAATTTTTGTGAAAAGTGCGTCATCTTGTTTAAAAATTAAATAAAAATAATAATTGTTATTAAAATTTCGAGTTTGATAAATTAATATATATTTAATACACAAAATTAGATTAAAAACTTGAAAACTAGTAAAATTAGACTTGACTTTTTAAAGTAATTATGAATATATAATTAATTAAAAAAATTATTTATAATTTTACAAATTGACATTATATTTTTTATATTATATTAAAAAATATTTTTGACGGTTAGATTTTATTTTTAGCGGGGAGTGAATTGAATTAAAAATACAAATACTACGGGCTAGATGGATATTTTTCTGTGACAGGATATGAGCAATATCCAGGCCGGAAAAGGACACGGCTCCAAGCAACTTTCCAGCAGCCACCAAATTCGGGACCGGCAATCATGAATTACATGATTTGAAATGGTAAGGTGGGTGGCTACATATTCTATCTTATCTTTTGTGAATAAAATTTTTACTTTAAATTCTTGTTTAAATGCGTAAACTGGGAATATTCGGTGGGTGCTGAGGTGTCAGGATTTGGTGTTAAGGTGGCGCCACGAATTCCAGGGAAGGCTGTTAGGTGTTGAACCTGCACAGCGCGTGCCCTGGATTGGGTTGTCTTTCCTTCAAGAAGGAACCATCTGGCTAAGGTTGCCTTCACACACGTTTCTAGGTCGGTCGCCCCATCCACCAACTCGTCCTAGTTGTTACTTTACTTGCTAGTCACTCCATATTATTAGCGCTTCTTATATTCTCTAGTACAGTTTTACTTTTCATGTTCTTAAATTTATTTTTATTGATTTTTAAAAAATTATATCAAGTCGACGTGAGAATATATTCTTGAAATAATCTATAAAAAAATTAGTTTCATTGATCTAATTTGAGGGAAAAATTTAAAAGAAGCATGAAAATTAACGTTTTTAATTTATGGTGTGATCTAAGGGGAAAATACAATTTTGAAAAAAACTTGAAAAGAGACAAGGTTGAAAAAGTAGAAAAACAAAAAACATAAAAAAAAAAGTCGTTACTGAGGATCAAACCCAAGTGACAAACAAAATTACTTATATTTAAGGGTATATTCTAATTAACTGACTTAAACATTGAATGAGCCCCGACCCGACTTGTTTTACATGAGAACACGGTGCAAAAAATTTAAAATTCAATTTTTTTTGGTTAAAATTTAATATAGTTTGTATATTTTGGATCGTTTTGATGTGCTGATGTCAAAAATAATTTTTAAAAAATAAAAAAAAATCATTAGCATGCATTTCAACACGAAAAATTATTTGAAAAACAATCACTATTATATTACCAAACATACTCGAATCATGGTCTTTAGCCCAATAATCTGTCTTCAACATTACAACCTAATTATTAGCCTTGGAAACGCTCATATGAGACACCACATTATGAAATTTGTTTTTTTATTAAGTTATTTTGATGTTATGAGATTAGCCCGTGAATTTAACTTGATTTTTATTATCTAAGTTATAGGTTTTTATGCTAATACAAATTAAAAATTGAGTTATATTGTTTTATTTGATTAATTTGTTATCGTTAAATATCTAGTTAAAATAAAAAAAACTTATTTCATCTAATTAGATCCATGACTCGAGTCACAAATTTTTTTAAAAAATTTATGTTTGTGGCATTTAAATATTATTTTTTTAACACACAAAACAAATTGCGTCTTGGTCCACAGCCGGTGCAAACTAACTAATTAATTGTTAATAGATAAATTGGATTTTGATAGGAGATAAATGGAAACAATAAGTTTTTTATTATTATTATTAATGTGAGTGTTTGAGCCAGCTTACGCGCACTCCAACTAATCCCACGGGCCCTAAAGTTAACAACTATGTAAGTCTCCAATGGCCTTGAGAGGACTCGAACTCATGACCATTGAGAAGCAAACCCAAGGCTTGACCAGTTGAGCTACCCCCTCAAATGACAAATATTTTTTTTAGATTAACATAGGTGTACGGGCCAGCTTGCGCGTATCTCGACTAATTCCATGGGTCCTGAAGTTAACGACCATTTAAGCCTTTAGTGGTCCTGAAGTTTATGAGACTCGAACTGGTGACTTCCGGGAAATAAACTCAGGGCCTGACCAGTTGAGTTACACCCCTCAAGGTTTAAGATAAGTATTTTCTTATTGGTGGTGGAGGCAACTTGGTTTGATAAACTTGATTTGATTTGTGATTTAGATTATTGGGTTATTTATATTATATAAAATGATATTTTTAT
>Ga0307507_10012567_pt1 | contig 10439 bp, 4 predicted proteins | sample 7_EM_MG_FD_207223 | JGI IMG/M metagenome (GOLD analysis project Ga0307507, IMG submission 207223) | Populus trichocarpa ectomycorrhiza microbial communities from riparian zone in the Pacific Northwest, United States - 7_EM | ecosystem: Host-associated > Plants > Roots > Unclassified | place... | reverse complement strand
TTAGGGGCAGTATATTAATTATATATAGGTATTATAATACGGCTCTTATATAGTAAGAATATGGTGTTTCTCTAGGTCTAGACTATCTAGTAGGGGCCTTACTAGACGGTGGTTTGTATTGCCGCAGTTATACTATATAATGGTTAAGTGGCGGACCCTCAGTGGGGGTCCTTTGCCTCTCCTTTACTCCTTACTTCTTCTGTTTCCACTTTCTCTAAAATGTTCAGAACTTCTGTCTCCTGTGTTTGCTCCCTAGCCACTACTTATTTTATATGGGGCTTTCTATTCCTGTGTCTTGTGTTCCTACCAGCCTTTCTAAATCTAAGTTTGTTATTGCCTCCAGTTCTTCCCCCATTCTCGCCAGTTGGCTATATGCCCCTTATAAGCTAGCTGCGTGTGTTGTGTTTACCGCATTAAATCTAATTCTTAATTGTCCCGGCCTTAAACTTGCCGTAGCCGTCCATAGGGGTCTTCCTACTGGGCGTCCTCTCCCTTGTGTCCTATATGTCCCTTGTGTCCCTGTTCGGTCTGGTGATATCGCGCGGCGTCACTTTTGGCCCGTTGAGGCTTGGGATGGCTGGCTTAGCCCCCTAGTATTAAAGGTAGGAAACGCTAGGAAGACACCTGCGTCCCCCTAGCTTATCGCCTGTTGAAATTAAATTATAAGAGGTATTTAGCCTAACAAATCTGGCGCTATATTAATTGCTTTATAGTTATAAAGTACTGCAGGTTCTTATAGTTTGTTAATATATATATTAGAAACAACAATTCTTTAAGCTTAGGGCGCCACTATTTAAAACATCTAATAATTGCAAGTAGTTCTTTATTATATATTTTGTAGTTTAATTTAGTAGGGGTAAGCTTTTAAGAGAGAAAGGCTACTAGGCACAGCTTACTGTTCTTATTATATTGCGATAACACTCCCCCTAGGGCATAATTAGATGAGTCTATTTTAATAACATATTTAAGGTTAGGGTTAAAGTGGGCAAGAATTGGAGCGGTTATAAAACATTATTTTAAGTTATTAAAAGCTTGTTTGCATCTAGTAGTTTATTTAAATTTTATATTCTTCCTTGTTAGGTTTACTAACAGTTAGGCAATTTTTAAGAACTAATTAATAAATTAATAATAGAAATTTACAAATCCTAGAAATTCTTAAATGTTTTATATATTACCAGGGCTTTCCTAGTTTATAATCGTAGCAACCTTCTTAGGGTCCATTTTAATTCCGTTGCGGGATATAATTAGGCTTAAGTACGTAACTTTAAATACGTGGAACTTGCATTTCTTAATATCGCATTGTAAACCTGTGTCTCGCAGGCGTTTAAGGACCATTTAGACGTGCTTCTAGTGTTTAGAAAGCAAAGATAAGTAGATTAAGATATTATTAATATACGCGGTAATAAATATATTAAGAAATTCTTAAAGTATATTATTAATATATTACTAAAACGTACTAGGACCATTTTTTATACCAAATAGTATTACTAGGTATTTGAAGAGTCCCCATCGTGTATAAAAAGCTGTATACTTTTTGTCTCCTTTATGGACATAGATTTAGTTAAAGGCAGTAACTATATTAAGCTTTGTAAAGTACCGTGCCTTTAATAAGCGGTTAAGCGTTTCTTAAATTAAGGGAATAGGATATTGGTTTTAAATTATAATTACGTTTAGAGCTTAATAATTAATATAGAATCTTAAGCCTCCTCCTGGCTTTTTAATAAATAGTATAGGTAAGGCGAATAGAGATTAACTAGGGCAAATAAATCCTTTTTCTAGATGCTTATTAAGGTACTATTATATTACAAGCAGTTCTTCTTATGATATACCGTATAGCGGACCAAACTTTGGTGTTATACTAGGTTTAAGTTCTATCTTAAAATTGTGTGCATCTTAATATGGGGGTAGTTAGTCTATAAATCTTTTCTTAAACTCGTTAATTAGATTATGGTACTCTTTAGGTATAAGAGGTTAAGGGTTAATATATTGCTTTGGTTTTAGTGCTTTCTTAATGTCTTCTATAGTTATAGCAAAGATTTTATAGTCTTGTTTTTATGCTAATGAAATAAAAGGTACGGCTTATATTATACAAATTTTAAGAGGTTTTGGCGTAATATCTTCGCATTCTTTACTATAATTAGTAGTTATAGCCTTATTGTTTTGGCTTAGGGTCTATAGCAGGGGTAGTTTATATTATGTTGAATTTAAATAATCTTGTGCATATTTATAGGGCAGGTAGTGTTTTAAGTAATAACTTTGGTAGTAGGTTATATAGAACTTTAGTGTTTCTTTAACCCAGCTAATTAAAGGGTTATATTGTTTTAGCTATCCGTGTCTAAGTATTACCTTATAATACTTTAGGGGTGTTATAAATAAGGAAATATATTTAAGGTGTTCGCCTATTTACATCTTTATAAAAGCGTAGTGTGTTAATTTACTATATATTAAGGGCTTGCCATTAAAGCCTTATAAGCCTCAGGGCTTATTAAGTTTCTTTAAATTTAGGCGTTAAGTTTTTACGTAGTTTGTGTTAATAAAGCCCATACTAGTAGCTCCGCTATCTATTAGTATTTATACCTCCTTTCATTTTCTAAGTGTTTAAATTTAGCTAAGTATATTAAGGGAGTTGTATTGTGTATTAGCGCTGGAAGAGCCTAGACACTTATGCTCTTCTACTTCTTATCCTAAGGCGCGACTTGGCCCTAGGATAATTTGTTTTCCAAGTTAACTAAAGGTAAGATACTTTATAATGACTAGGTATAATTTATAAAATAAGTATAAGTTAAGGAATAAGTACGGCTTAAAGAATGAGTGCGATTTAATGTCTGGGAGGAACTACGGCGGACCTTTTTAAAAGGGTGAGTTTAGTAATTCCTTTAAATATATCCTTTTTTACCACATCTAAAGCATTCTCTGTTATGGCTTAAGTTCTTTATTTATTGGTTCCCAAGGGTGTATAAGATTAAGTGGTATTAAGGTCTATAGGGTTGTACGTAGGACTTTTTAGGTTTAGAGAGGGATCGCGTTTTAGGGTATATATTAGTTTTATAAAGTTTTAAACGTAAGACGTGGTTGGCTTTAGAGAACGAGTCTGTTTATTGTATTAAAGGTCCTTATTAATTCGTTGACATATTATAGCGAATTTGGGCAGGTCTTTTAGCAGTTCCCTACCTACTAACTAGGCTCTAATCTTATCTAAAATAGCTTATTAAAGAGCAGCGACTTTAGCGGCTTTATTTTAATCTAGTTCACTAATAAGGCCTAAAATTTCCAAAAAGAAGCTGGTAAATTCTCAGTTCCATTATTATAGGTTTTTAAGTTTAGTAACAGCTGTGTATTCACGGCTGGCGTTATTATACATTTATTCTAGTAGGGAGATAAAGATTTTAAAATTAACAAAGGTGCTGTTATGGAAGAATGGATCTATAGTTTATGCAGCGTCCTTACTTAAATAAGACATTCTATAGCTAATTTTGCTAGCTTTAGTGGGGTATTAGTTATAGTTTATTAAGAGTTTAAGACGGAGCTTAGTTATAAAGGGATGTGGGTTATTTTAGTTTCTATTAAATATTAGAGGATTAGGGAGCTTTTTAGATTTTATAATAGGTATTTGGTTTATTATATATATGGGTTAAGTTACTATTACTAGTTCTATTTTCTTATTTAATGGGCTAGGTTTAGATACTATTATATTAATCTTATTTATAGGTGTTATTATTAGGGTCTATAATATAGGTGCCTTAATGTTATAGAGTTCTTTATAGAGTGCTTCCATTAATTGCTAGTATTGGGCTTCTAGTGCAGCCCGCTACTAAGCTAAGGCTTCTATAAAGGACTATTATATTATAGTTAACTGTTCCCTAACTAGGGTTATAATACTTATAGTTATTAAAAGGGATTTGGATTCGTTTGCCATTTTAATAATAGTTATTTTAACATAATATAATGTAAGGGCGTAAAGAGGCTTTGGGGAAGATTTAAAGGAATAATATAAATTCTATCTAAATCTATAGGTATATAGCTCTTGCAGAGTACAAGATGTTGCATAAAGAAGAGAAAGGAATATAGGAAGCTTGTAACTAAATATTTGGGAGTCTTGGCAGCAGACGCGTGGGCATATACGCACGTGGGTTTTAATAGGTTTTAACCAAATTCCATTACATTAGTGGAATTTGGTGGAATTTAATTAAGTTAGCAGAATTTGGCAGAATTTAATCGACTTAGTAGAATTTGGCAGAATTTAATTAAGGCGTCAGAATTTATCTATTGAGTGTTTTACCGAGACATTCCTACTGTAACTGGGCTAGTCCCGTTACATATTTGTTGCCATAATTAAGTGGTGGTAGTATATATATAAGGTCGCCAGTAATAGGAATGCGAGAGTTCTGCAGACATTAATGCCACTTAAAGAGAGCCTCCTCTAAAAGAGAATGTTTAGCAGCTCTCTGTAATGGCGCGAAGAGGCTTCAGGGAAGATTCGAAGGAATGATATAAATTCTATCTAAATCTAAGGGTATATAGCTCTTGAAGAGAACAAGACGTTGCGTGAAGAAGAGAAAGGAACATAGGAAACTTGTAACTAAATATTCGGGGTCTTAGCAGCAGACGCGTGGGCACAAGCCCACGCGGATTTCAACAAGTTTCGACCAAATTCCATCACGTCGGTGGAATTTGGTGGAATTTGATCGAGTCGGCGGAACTTGGTGGAAAACGGTGGATTACGGCGGACAATCGCGGACAGTTGCAGACAGTTGCAAACAGTTTACGAACAGTTTCATACAGTCATCTGTCGAGTGTTTCACCGAGACATTCCTACTGTAACTGGGCTAGTCCCGTTACACTCTCTTTTACTCTTATATGGCTTACCCATATTACAATTTAACTTAATTAAGGTATTGGAATTTATCGCTTAGTATTTCTAATATTAAGGATTAATTAATATTGTAACAGAGGAGGTTACTTGCCTAGTAAGTAAGCTCCAATTATAGTAGACCAGGGTATTTTTAGTAGTGGGTGCGTATTTTCTAGCGCTTGTAATTAGTAAAGCTGTAATGGCGTTGCCTTATACAATTTTAATATTTTACTATAATAAATAAGATAGAATTAAGTAGAGAGTATAAGATCTAAGGGTAATTTTAATAGATTTTAATCGTTATATAATGGATTTAATGGCTAAACTTATAGTAAGCAAAGGTCAAATCGAATAAATTAAAAACTGCTTATACCGATATTGGTGGTAGGTGCTAACGATATTCTTAAAAGTCAGATTATCGTAATATTACACCAAAAAAGGCTTAATTAAGGGGTGTAGATTGTAATATAGAGGTTATCGTTATATACTCCATATCATATTAAGGAGATTTAACTGTACTTCTATACGCGAGAATATATTATAAAACTGCCAATCTATGCCAATAATTTACGAAATCTTTATTTTTAAAATAAGTATATTTCTACTATAATAATTTTATCCGAACTATTGCTAATATTTAATATTGACACTGCAAATATTGACAAATGCCAATATTTTATTGGCTGGAATTTCGCTTATTGAAAACCACGCTGACCCATGCCGACCTCGAAGAAGCAAACCGATTTCTGTTGGACTTTGGCTTCATGATGGTGAAGCGGACTAGCGACACAATATACCATCGTGGCTATGGATCAGAGCCGTTCGTCTATTGTGCTACCCAGGGCGAATCCAATGTTTTTAGTGGCGCTGCTTTTGTAGTAGACTCATTCTCTGATCTCGAACTAGCCACCCATACACTTCCCTTGGCCACACCAATCCATGACCTGGATGCCCCGGGAGGTGGGAAGCGCGTAATGTTTCACGATCCAGTCGACAACTGCCCCTTCCACTTGGTTTATGGCCAGGCTGCTGTTGAGCCTTCCGTATCTTTTCCAGAGCTGGAATACAACTTCCCAACCTCTAAGCACCGCCCGGTCAATAAGACTCAGCGATTCAAGCAAGGCCCTGCGCCCGTACATAAGCTTGGCCATTTCGGACTATGCGTCACAGATTTTGCTGCCGCGTATGATTTCTTCACTTCTCGATTTAATTTCAAGCCAAGTGATGTGATATACGATGAAGATGGGCGTGATATCACCGCATTCATGCATTTGGACCGAGGGGAGGAGATGATAGATCATCACAGCTTCTTCTTCTTTGAAGGGCCGAAGTCTCATGTTCATCATTCGAGTTTTGAGGTCCATGACTTTGATATCCAGTCGCTGGGTCATCAATGGCTGGGAGACAAGAAGTATAAATTGGCATGGGGTGTTGGCAGACATGTGCTGGGTTCGCAGATATTTGACTATTGGTAAGACCTGATGTTGCTGATCTAGGTTGGCCAAATTCGGTGCGCTGACTCTGGCAGGTACGACAAGTCTGGTTTCATTGTGGAACATTACGTGGACGGGGATTTGGTCGACGAAAAGACTCCAATTGCTCGGACCAAGGCTGGGCCTGGTAATCTGCACATTTGGGGTGAGTGAGATGCCTAAATTGAGGCTTGATAAGACATGCTGACAGGACTAGGACCTGAATTGCCTCCAACTTTCTTACTGTAAGAGGAATCCATTATATCGACCTCCGCGATAACCACATGGGATCCTCCGGCACAGGTTGAGCCTTCAGCCAGATTCCGAGCATATTTAGAGCGAACGATGGCCCTATGAGATAAATTATAGGTGTATTAAACATTTCGCTTCTTAAGAGTAGACTGGTAGAGCGTTTTGGCAAATCTCTAGTTTGGAACAGCTGGGAGGCAAAAGGCCCAAACCTGTGGATTCTCCTGTCAACCGTACGTAAGCAGTTCGTCTAAATCAAATCCCAAGTAACCCAGGGAACCATCCGTGAAAAGTGTACAATCCGTGAAGTCCTGTTGCGAGAACGTCCAAAGAGTCTCTGGCAATACACCTAGAAGCGAACTTCCTGTTCTTACTACATGTTCCGCTTGCTCGAGCGCTGGAGGTCCCGTCGCTACTCTATCGCTATTCTGATTTAACGTAACTGAGGGAACTTCTAGTGGTCTATCATCTCCCGCTTCTTTCTTACGCCCCTTTGAAATGATATCATGAGCCCGAATGGTTTCCAGCCGAGTTTCTAAAGTGTTGAGTTTGTCTTGTAGTGTGCTCGCCACATTCCAGAATGACACGTAACTATTGAAGGTTAACCGGAGAAGATCAATATTTGAGTCGACTTTTCGGCAATTCACGGCTGATGGGTTGATAATTCGATAGACAACTTGCGCAGCTGCGGCAAGATAGACGATGTTCGCCAGTAAGGGATTCACATAGTGAACATGCTCCTTAGAGCTAGTCCGGATGATGGCGATTATCTCATCGGCAGCATCAAGAAAATGGTTCCACGCCCCTTGGTTTGGATTTGAAGAAGTCGAGGAGCGGTTATTGCTGGGTCTGACCGAGGAGTTTTCTACAAACTGGGCTGACCTAGCCACTTGAGCTTCACTAAATCGAAACGAGGAGACTGGATAGTGGTAGATCATGAACCGGGTCAGCTGAATCATGAGGTGGATGCTGTATATGTCAGAATCTTCTTGACGAGAAGATTGCATAGACATTAAGCCTTCCTCTTTGAATGTCAGAGATTGCTCATGATAGGAAAGTCGTGGTGGTAATGCTATTGAAACGCAACGTAACGCATTTTCCAGGATTTCTAATTCCATTTGGCTGTCCTTGGAAAGTTCTGATACGGGCCGCTTACGAGCTGCGCTCTTTGACCGATCTTCCTGCTGGCTAAACTGAGTTGAAAAAAATTGGGGATATGAGAATAAAAGAGCATTCCGCGCCAGAGAATTGGTTACGATAAACCATGCCTTGGCACTGGTGTTACCGGTTCGTTGTAGGGTTTTCCAACGAAAAGCAGGGTCGACGATTAAGATGCAGCTGCGCCGATACGTGCCGTTATACCACGCTTCATCGTCTACGGGAAGCCATGTGTTATTTTGAGTCCAGTCAATCGCTGTTGGCAATCGCCTGATTGTGCTTGCAAATACGTCGAATTCCCACAATGTCCACCAGGCTCGTCGACGTTCCTCTTTAAGGCACCAAGCTTTTATATCTGATTGGTCTTGTGCATCATCGGGGTATACGTCAATGCAGTGAAGTTTGAGTTCATATGCCAGGCGGATGCAGTTACCCAGAGTCCTCCAAGCCTTTCCCCGAACGCCTTCGATGAGGAGTTGAAAAGTAGTTAGGATCATGGCCTGCAATAAACATAGTGGTGGAATGTCTTCCACACATTGTTTCAGGGCTTCGTCTATGCGCCTAGATGCAAAAGTATGAAAATAGGATATTGAAGGGACATTCATTCTATGGCCACCTATGTTCTGTAGCTCGTTTCCAGTACAGAAGCGAGCCGAAAACGAAAACATGGCAGCCAGCAGAGCCTCTATTTGTTTCTCAGAAGATATTGCTTGTAGTTTGCTCTCGAAGTAAGGTCGCCGGAACAACGAAAATGATGTCATATTTTCGAAATACTGTGCGATACTGCGTTTGTTAAAATGGTTAGCTTCTTGGACATTACCATCACTCCTCTACATCCAAAAGACCCTTAATAGAGCCCGGGCGGATACATGTTGTACTGGAGCAAGTTTGAATTAGCACGGGAATTGCTTACAGCAGTTGATATAGCTTAGTCGAGATTCCAAAGTTCAGGCAGGCTTGATAGACCTTTACTGCGACACCTCCTGATGGGAGGTCTTCAGCTGCCGCATTAGAGGATTGCGATGTCGGCTCGTGCGACAGCTGCATGATCTGGCTTAAAGAATATTCATTTGACCCTTGTCTGTCAGTTAAATTAACCGTTAATTCCGGGGATGGTAAGCCTGGAGATATGACAGAGCTCCTGCCTGATTGAGTTTCAGGAAAGCTTGATGGTCTTGATGGAGTTTCGGTAGCGATACTACCGAAGGGCGACTGGGAAAGTCCCATACCGTTGTGTGGTGCTGCGGCCGTATCGGTTGTTGGGCCGGAAGGCCTCCTAAGTGAGTGGTGTCCTCGATCCGTCGTATGGGGTCCATCTAATAGATGCCGGCGTTTCCGGCGTTGTGGCGCTCCTATGATGTTTCACTCAGTTTGTTTCAGTATAGTTCTACGCTTAAAAATTATCCTTACCAATTTTCGGTCCAGGTTTCTGGGGCGTGAGCGGATATCTGCACTGCTGCAATGTTTTTACGCAGAGTGAGCAAGAGGGAAGAGAGCGGTCGCTGGGGATGAGGGGTCAGAGGATACCAATGGACAAGACAACAGTTTTTAGTTAAGACTCACCATCTTATCTTCCGTCTTGGAAATGAAATTAGTTCTTCTACTATACTGAAATTGTCTCGGAAGCTATTCGAGCTTACCTTTTGCAAGTAAAGCATGCCAATGCTGGCCGTGAAGTAGTGACGCCATCATCTTCCAGCGGCGCTTCAGGCATTGCAATGAGATTACTCACAGCAAAAAAGTATTTGGTGACAGTGTGTAGGCTAACGAATGGCCATATTTACGAATAAGGTGGAGTTAAGGAGTTAAGGACGCTTCCCGCGGGTCCCGCGATGATTTTGCGAGGCTCTCACAGGGTTTTTATGGAGACCAATTATCTCGGGCCCAGACCTTCTTCTGACGTTCAACCGCGCACTAACTAAGCCGTTTTGGGCTTCACCTTCGTCAGAAGGTCTGGTATGGGATTTTGGGTAAAGAGACACGACCAAAATACACCTTTCTGCTCCCAAATCTATTAACCACAACACTTGAAGCTATTTGTGATGGATAGAATTACTAAATCAACTGCGGTTAACAAGACTACGTCATCAGGTTTCCTAAATTTGAGCTCGTCGCGTCGTTGCGTGCGTCGTTGCATACATTGTAAAACTACAGCCCCTATTCTACACAAGGCTCTGCGCGAGGCTCTGCACAACGGCTCTACGCAGAGCCTTTGTACGCAGAGCCTTTATACGTAGAGCCTTTATACGTAGAGTCTTCGTGCATAGGGCCGTTGTGCAGAACCTCGTGTAGAGCCTCGTGTAAAGCCTTCAGACGCGACCCCAAATCCTGCAACAACTACCGGGCCAAATTGGATAATTTTTGCTGCGTTTGATTCGCCTTATCTAGTTCTACAACGCGACGTTGGCCGTTAGTTCGTGTAGGCGTTGGTTGGTGGTCAATCGGTGGGAGATGTTATTGTATGACGCTTGCCTTTGCATGAGGATTACACACAGTAAAATCTCTTTAATACGATACCGTTTATTCGGCCGAGCGTATTGTAATACCAATGGTATTGTTATATTAAGAGTCACGTGTAGGGTGGATAAGCAAGAAAAAGAGGAGCTTCATACCTGGGGGGGTTTAGGATATCTACCTCGCGGGCCAAATAGGGCCCTCTCCCATACAAATTCTCTACTGGTTATACCGATATTGGTGTTAAGTGCTTA
>Ga0307507_10012566_pt1 | contig 10440 bp, 8 predicted proteins | sample 7_EM_MG_FD_207223 | JGI IMG/M metagenome (GOLD analysis project Ga0307507, IMG submission 207223) | Populus trichocarpa ectomycorrhiza microbial communities from riparian zone in the Pacific Northwest, United States - 7_EM | ecosystem: Host-associated > Plants > Roots > Unclassified | place... | reverse complement strand
GTTCCTTAAGGAGCTGATTTGTCTTGGAAATCAGCCATAAATATGCCGATTTGATTGAGTATGTTCCAGCAGCATTAGCTACCCAAATAACACAGTCCGCTGTGTATCCAAGTGAAGGAACAGGCACTGCCAAAATACGTTCCTTGAGCCAAGCTGGGATGGCAGTAAAATTCCACGTGCCATTATGCCAAAGATCCTTGACATGCAAGTTAGTATCAAGCACATTCACATAGTCAATTGATGATCCCACCGTTCCCTCCTTCAACCATGGTTCGTACCACAAAGAGACTTCTCGATCGATCCCCTGCCAAGTTTGTAAATGAACCCATCTCTCAATGAGGAGAAGGCTTTGCAAATTAAACCCCAAGTGATAGAGCTACCTGCTGGAGCGGAATAATGTAGCATATCGTTGGAAGAAAGATACTATTGCTTGTACATCTGGACCCATAGCTTATTGCCTTTCATTAGCATCTGCCAAGAGTGTTTCCCAAGTGGAGAAATGTTAACAACCCGAGAATGCCTTAGCCCCAACCCACCAAACTTTCTTGGCGCGAGAAACAGTGTTCCAGTTCATCAAATGAAGACCATTACCTCCATCCGATCTGCCCCAAATAAAGTTTCAAACCAATCTGTTAATATTATAGCAGACCGAGCTAGGAAGCCAAAGGGTAACCCTGCCTGCTTTATTTAAGAGCCTCATTTTTCAATCTGCTAGCTTGGATTGAATCCTGTCAAAATTGAATTTAAAGTATATATGCTCGTTTCACTGTCCCCTGGAGCAGCAGAAAGCCGAGATACTTTCCAAGGTTGTCTGCGAACCTAATAGGAGAAAGCTGGGATAAATTGTGTTGGACCCGTCTATTAGTGTTTTTACAACACATATATACATCTAGAATTTTCAAAGTTGGCTCTTAAGCCAGAAGCTGTGCAAAAATCTGAAAGCATATTGATCATGATCAGTTGCATGTGGCCTGTACTCGCTTTCGCAACATCATCTACGGAGAGAAGATGGGATATCCTTTGTCCACCTCTGGAAATCTGAACTGGCTTTCAAGTCCTGTCCGAAATCTTTTTGGAAATAAGACATTATAATTTCTCCATGCGGATAACAAAAAAGTACGGCGATAAGGGATCCCCATGCCGAAGACCCCGAGCGGAGGAGAATGAAGGAAGCTTACATCCATTCCATAGAAGGGTAAGAGAAGATGCATGGACACAAAACATAATCAAGTTTACTGTTTTATGTGGTAAGCCGAACTCCTCAACAGTGGTCCGGAGGAAATTCCAGCTGACTCTGTCGTAAGCCTCCTCTAGATCATTCTTAGCCGCGATAGCGCCACCCTTGCTTTTAGAATGGTTCATATACTGCATAATCTCTTGAGCGACTAGAGCATTATCCGTGGAGCTACGACCCGGGTTCTCAGGAGGGGCCCAATTAATCCATTCACATACGTCCTCTGTAATGGTCTTGTAAATAACATTACAAAGGCTAATCGAGAGAAACTGTTTAAAAGTTGTAGGCCTCCCATCTTTAGGAATTAAGACAATTAGATTTTCTGCTAGCCCTTTGTCGAAATGGCCATTAACGAAGGCTGCTGAACTCATCATCTGCCAGACATCATCCCCTACAACACTCCGGTAACTAGTACCCGTCCCTTAACTAGACTAGAGGTTTGGTTACCAATTCTAGAATTAAAAAACGGAGAGCATGAAAAATGTTTTGTAAATAAATTTAATTTAATTTATTTTGATTTTTCTAATCAAATATCCATGCGATATACTATTCTATTTATCAACTCATCCTTTGAAACTGTGTATTGAATCTACCCTTTGGGGTACGTTTTATGATAAGGAAAGTCTTAAACAATTTATCTCATACTCTAAATCAGAGAAATGTCGATTTCATAGTTTTGAAAAACCAATAGTTTATAGTCATTTGAATTTGTGAATACCTTGTTCTATCTTTAGCAAATCAAATCACCTAAATTTACTACAAAAGAAAAGCATTCATGAGACATTAATTTAATATTTTCAAAATCATAGAGTAATGAATAATTACAAACCATGAAAGCCAACAAATGTGATCTTCGAGGAATGAGATTTGTATCCAATAAATAGATCAAAATGGCAACTACACGGTAACAAACCCTTCTACGCACAATTTATTATATTTAAATACACAATTTTCTAATATAAAAACTATAATGTTATAGTTATTGTTTTTATGTTTTAAAAATATTTTTTTTATTTCAAAATATTTTTTTTATGTTTTTAAATTTTTATATTATGTTAATGTTAAAAATTTATTTTAAAAAATAAAAAAAATATTATTTTAATATATTTATTTTAAAAAATAATTATTATTATAATATCAAACGAACTTTAAATCTAAAAATTATATGTTTAACCAGGATTTATATTTTAATTATTTTAGTTTTTTAAAATTTTTTTAATGCCAAATCAATATAATCTGAATAAAATTTAATTAGAATAATATCAAAATTAATTCAACTTAAAACGTATATTAGATTTTGAATTATAAATTTTTTTGATCAACTCGTCAGACTTGGTTAGGAAAATTAGAAATGAAAAAATAAAAACATATTTGGCGCGAAAACAAATCTAAAAAGATCCGAGCCTTACTTTTCAAAATGGGATTCTCCCTCTTAACTTGCCAACATAAAATCAGTAAATCCCTTGGGATCCCCTCTCTCTTTCTCTCCATCCAAAATCCAAATGTAACGCTGCTGCTGCTGCAAACACAATCAGCCATTCATAAAAGGCAACAACACAACAGCACTGACACCCGTAACGCTTTCTCTCTCCATCTGACTCTAGGGTTTCAAGTTTTTCATAAAAAATTATAGCACCTCTCTTTTTCGAAAATGACAACTATGCCCCCACCTTCTTCTACCACTGTCTCTCCTTCTCGCACCACTTGCGCCTCTCTCCTTCACGAATTGCAGGTGCTTCATTATTTACTTCGCTTCTTTTTTAATTTCTGTTTTTTACTTTAATGTATTTATTGTAATTAGTGTTTGGCAGTGTGGAATTCAAGTAATTGAACTTTAATTGAGTGAAAAGTGGAAGGGATTAAACCCTAATTCTTTTGTGAAAGAGAAGAGTTAGTTGTACATTTTGATCGTTATAATTCAATTTTTTTTAGATTGATTGGTTCATTTGTGATTGATGCTGTTAATTATCCAGATAATATGGGATGAAATTGGGGAGAACGATGGCCAGAGGGACAAGATGCTTCTACAGCTTGAGCAAGAATGCCTTGATATTTACCGTAGGAAGGTTAAAAACACTAGGAAGTATAAAGCTGATTTGCATCAATTGTTGGCTGATGCCAAAGCTGAAATCGCAAACCTCGTTTCTGCACTCGGGGAAAATGCCTCCTTGTTTTCACCGGTTTGTGCTTTCTAGCATCGAAGTTATTGTTGCTTGAGGAAATAAATGGTTCTTTTATTGAGTAATTGGGCTAAAAGGAGCAAAACAAAAGAAAACATGTGGTAAAGATGGTTATGAAATATCTGCGAACATACAGTTATTTTTTTTTTCAGATTTTAATTAAATAATAAAAATGAATGGGTTCAATTGTAACTTGCTGTTCTATGCTTTTGTTTTGTTCAATTGTTATGCATATAGGGTTTTATTTGAGGACTCATTTCTTTGTATTTTGTTTTGATTGGGTTATTTTATTTTTATTTTCTGTTTTGAGAAGGGAAAGGGCCCACTAAAGCAGCAAATATCTGCTGTAAACCCTGTTTTGGATGAATTGAGGTTGAAGAAGCAAGAAAGAATGAAGGATTTTTATGAGACAGAGACGCAGATAGCTCGAATTTGTGCAGAAATAGCTGGCAGTGACCGGTCTTTTGATTCTGCTGACCCAGAAATTGATGAGCGTGATCTGACAGTGAAGAGATTGGGGGAACTAAAGTCACACCTTAAGGAACTTCAAAATGAAAAGGTTTGTTGGATAATTCTGCAATATGTTGTAATATAGATTTCATCTCACTCGTGTTTCATACTTTATCTTGCTTATTTTCAGAGTTTGCGGTTACAAAAGGTCAACAGCAGCATTAAAACAGTCCACGATCTATCTGTGGTGATGTCAATCGATTTCTTTAAGACTGTCAATGATGTTCATCCTAGCCTGAGTGATCCGTCAAAGGCTCAATCAAAGAGCATTAGCAATGACACACTTGCTAGATTAACAAGCACAATACATTCACTGAAGCAAGAGAAGCAACAAAGGCTAGAAAAGGTGAGATAACAGTGAACTTTTAATTCTACTTGTGGTCTTCAATTGCAAACCTGCTGAAGAAATTCTTTTTGTTGCTATTATTATTATTATTTTCTGCGGAACACTGTTTGTTGCTCATTTGTTTTGTATTAGCTTGAAGTTGTGCAAGTTTTGTTAATTATGCTGATTTTTATCAACATGTCAAAACTGCTTAATAAGGCTTGCATTAAGTTGTTAGGTGTGATTTAATAACCTACACAGATTTAGTGCCTTCAAGTGTGTTTGCTGCTGGATATGAATATGTTGTTACAGTTGGCCTTGTTGGAAGTTTGACTAAATGCTCCCCCTTTTTTCATGGGCTTTGTCTTATTTTAGCTTCAAGGTCTTGGACACAAACTGATAGAGCTATGGGACCTCATGGACACGCCTGTTGACGAGAGAAGATTGGACCATGTCACTACCTTAATCTCTGCCTCAGTGGATAATGTATCCAGACTAGGGTGCCTCGCTGTTGATGTTATTGAGCAGGTTGCTTTCTTTTTCTCCTTTACTGCCTAGCTCAGGATTTCTATATTTCATCAAGCTTGGTCTTTTTATTTTTGAAAATAATATTAATTCTTCATTTTCATTGTTAGACCGAAGTTGAAGTTGAGAGATTAAATGCTCTCAAAGCCAGCAAGATGAAGGAGTTGGTGTTTAAGCGGCAGAATGAGCTGGAGGAAATCTATAGAGGAGTTCATATGGATGTAGATAGTGATGCAGCGAGGCAGATTCTCATCAGCCTCATAGAATCTGGTTTCAACCAAAACTTATTTTTTTTAATTTTTTTTTTACTAATATGCTGAATCACTTAAGGGACTGGATTTACATGTCAACCATCTGAGTCAGAGCTTTGATTGCTCTGGTTATTTTGATAGGGTTCAGCAAAACTTGTTTGCCATTTCATTTTTCTGCCCATGTGGCAGGGGACAGTTTTAAGGTCTTTTTTACTATAAAAAAGGCATTCTTTTTTCCTCTTGCAAATGGCATGCCCTTCATACCTTATCCCTGTTTTTTTCATCATTTAGATATGCATATTTTAATGCACTGCTTGTTGTTTGCGTGTCTGATTCCGTGCCTGTCCAAGAATATTATTCAGGATTATTTTTTCAGAGTACTGGTTCTTAATTTTTAATGATTTTTTTTTCTTTTTTACATTTTGCAGATTGGGTTTTAAGTTATTTCTTGATTTTGTTTTGTACATGTTATCTATTTGATTCTTTTTATTTGACTTCAAGACTACAAAAATCAACAAAGTGGCTTTGATTATTCAAGTTTACTCTGTATGCTTGATTTGTTGATCTTCTTCTAATTCAAACTGTGTTACAGGTAATGCTGAAATGTCTGAGCTGCTTGCGAGCATGGATGATCAAATCACAAAAGCCAAAGAGCAAGCTCTTAGTCGGAAGGATATATTGGACAAAGTAGAGAAATGGAAATTTGCATCTGAGGAAGAGCAGTGGCTTGATGAATATGAAAAGGTAATTTCTATCAAGTTAAATTATAATTGACGGATTGGGGATATGAGGTTATTTCTTTTGTTGTCATTCTACTGCCCAGCACAGTCGCAAACATCCATACACTACATTGGGTCATATGCTAGGTTTCGTTTGTATTTATGGTCCTCCAACTGGGAACCACTACATATCTGTGGATAATTTCTCCATTTTTTTTAAAAACATGCACAAGTGTTATTGTGTGCATTGCTGCCTCTTCCCCAGTCGAACTTCTTTATTTTGTTTCTTTAGTAATGTAATTATTTTGCACAGAATTTTATGATCTGCTATTTTGAAATTGGACTTTTACCCTCCGCATATTCTGTTTACTGTAATTGTTGAATACTTGAAACTCATAAGACTTGACATGATGCACTTCATTTTAAAACCCAATAACTCCCACAGGAAAACATCCATAAGCTATAAAGTTGATATGGTTTCTCTATGTCAAGTAGCGGGAATCAAATCAGTTACAACTGAAATGATCAGCTTTCAACAATCATTTCATGCTTATATCTCTTTGCTTTTAAATGGGATATCATGTTTGTAACTTTGGATATGAGCTCTATGCATATTCTCTCCAAGCACAAAAATCACTCTGCTCAGAGCAGGAGCTCTTGGTTTGCCATCTACTCTTTGACAGCAAGTTACTGACATTTTGACACCTCCCTAATAATAATAATTCTCAACTGCATCTTGAATTACTTCAGTTCCCATAGCTCATGCGAGGTTTTCATTTATCACGTTACTTCAGTACACATTATTACAGTCAACTCCTTATATTATATCTAGCATCAAAAAGTGGCTCATTGTTTGTTTCCTATTCTCCTTTTAGTTTCATGAAATATACTTTTAGGGGGGTCGAATAATACAAGCAAACTGATTCTCTTTATGAAAGGTATTGTAGGCCTATGCTTGTGATAACTTGCAGGTTGCAATAGTGCTTATTTCAGTGGGAGAAAATGAAAAGACCTGTTGTTTTTCATTTCTTTTCTTCCTATTATCAGGATGCAAACAGGGGCGTTGGACTTCAGTGAAATATATTTAAACCAAATTTGAACTTTCATGAGTATTTCCAAAAGTAATCTTTTGTCCCCCCACACCCGAACCTGGTTTTCAATTGTATTATTGCACCAAGTCAATGTTCCACCAGTTGAAATCATTGAATCTTATTCTCTTTTAGAGTAAAACTTCTTTTGAAATGGTTGACGCTGCTGAGTGTTTACAATTTTTCTTATATTGCTAGGATGATAATCGGTATAGTGCGGGAAGAGGAGCACACAGAAATCTGAAACGTGCTGAGAAAGCACGGGCTCTGGTCAGCAAAATACCATGTGAGTTTATTTAATACAATGGAGCTTATGTGAAAAAAAAATGACACATGTAGAAGTTCATAGAAATGATACAGATAATTTTTTACTGCTGCATTTTTTATGCTTGTAAATGAAATGGAGCCTGGACTTTAGGGAGAACTATAATGTTTGGTACAAGAAAGCTAGTAACAAGTAACAAGGTATTGAGCATGTAGATGCCAACAGCAGTAAATGTCTAAATTATTATCCAAGCTCCAAAGCATGTTCTGTAGCCAACTTTCACCCCCCTTTAGGAACTTGCTTTCTCTATAATCTATGTCTTTATATTGAAAAGAATAGAGGTGAGGTGTTTCTACTTGTGCAAATTGTCTGGCAAATGGCAATTGTTATAAATACAAAATTTGAGAATTGTGTGCACCGTGCAGAATTGGTCATCATATGAAATTGAGTGGGGGAAAGGTAAACAGACTTTCTGATTACCATTTGCCACACAAAGTTGTACATGCTCAAAATCAAAGACAGAACAGATATCTGATACATTAACCATGTGTTAATGCTCACAAGTTCAGTTATTAATATCGTGTTATCAATGATAATTGACAAGCTTGAGCATACAAAACAAAACAAAATGTTGAAATTTTATTCTTGCTTTGATAAAAATGCTAAATCATACGAATTGCTGTTATCATTTTTTAATACCCAGGTTTTTAGAATGCAGAGTTAAATCATAGGAATTGCTATTATTATTATTTGTTTTTGCTGCATAATACTTCATTGTGACAAATAGATTGTCATTTTTGAGAATTGAGCTGGAACTTACAAACCTGAATATCTTTGTTGTCTAGCAATGGTTGAAAGTTTGACTTCTAAAGTCAAGGCCTGGGAATTGGAGAGAAAAGTCCCTTTCTTATATTACAAGGTGACTCAAGACTTCTCTTTGCTGTCTAATTTAACAATAAATTGCTTGAGCAATTTTCCATCCTTAAGTCGTTTCTGTAATGCAGGCTCCCCTCTTACATACCTTGGAGGAATATACCGTGTTAAGACGGGAGAGGGAAGAGGAGAAGCGTCGATCTCGGGTATGTTTTATATTTTCTACTCCTTGTCTATGCCCAAATTTTCCATTCTTGCTTCACCCATGATTTTGAGCTCCACTAGTAAATTAATTTAGCTTGGGCTATGGAGGGTTTCAATCCAAATCTACCGAAGCAGTGAAATGAAAAATATGGACCAGGATGTTCAATTACTTTTATAATTATTGGTATCTGAGATGCTTGAAAATCTTAAATGCACGAACATACATGGAAAAATCAGGTGCTCCATCTTTACTCATCCTTCACTGCTCTTATAATGTCGTGCTTGCAAAAGCGTAAATAATCTGTTGCTTTGTCCATCCAACAAGCGCAAATAATGGTTGTGCTGGATGAACATTTTTGTTGCCCCCAGTCTCTGAAGTTCATTATGCTTGAACTGCTTAATTAGTCAGCCATGCTGTCGATTTAACCGAAGGCCTTTCACCTACAAAGAAAAAAATAGCTAAAAGTCATGAACATTTTTTTTCACCGTGGTTTATTTTTCAGGAGCAGAAACGTCTGCAAGAACAATTTGCTGCAGAACAAGAGGCACTTTATGGTTCAAGGTCAGCGATTAAGAAGCCCTTGGGTCTGAGCACCAGTGCCAACACAATGGCTGGAACACCGACTGCACGACGCGGGGTCACTCCTTTTGGCCATCATGCAAGCTCAGCTGGAAAGCAACGTAGAGAGAGCAGGGCTCATAATGTAACGCCGATAAACTATGTCGCCCTTCCGAAGGATGATTCTGTTTCCCGGGGCTGCTAGTCTGTACACATGCTTATGACCTACTGTAAATGATACCGTACAGTTAGGATGCTGGTTACAATTCTCATTTCCCCTAGTAATTATCTCTTGTTAATGAGAAGAAAGGTGTCAACTTGTCTGTATAATCACAGAAGCGTACTCGGATTAGCCTGAATTAAGAGTATAATTTTTTTTTTTGCACAGTTCTGAGATTCAGTTAATTATAAGAGTCATGCATTTCTGACTTCTGAGATCTAGAGTTTGAGTTTCTTGTTTTTTAAAAACAAATAATTTGTCTTACAATGAACTCAAGTTGCAATTAAAGCAATAAATAATATTTCTTGTTCTAGCTCTGAAATGTATGAGAACAGATTTCGGATTTCAATCAGAGGGGTTACTTCGTGTAGCTACAAGTTTGCTAGACATTTCAATTAAGATTATAGTTGTTTTCTCGGTGTTGATTTAGTTAGGTTTGAATTAGACTTTTTATCAGGTGAATATTTTATTTGATTTAACTAGAAATTCAACTTGAATCAAATTCCAGGTATTGAGTTTTTTAAATCAACCTACTGGGTTGGTCATGTTTAATAACCCTTATTATGATTAAGAGAAGTGTCGTTGCCTAGCTATATAAATTAAACCACTTCTCGATTATTTCTAGAAAGAGCATTGAATTCAGTTCTTAGAATGGCCAGAGAATGAAGAAGCTATGCGGGGTGCATGCTAAAGCCACTGTTTATTTTTGCTAAGCACTTTTAAGAAAATTAAGAATTTTTATTTTTTAATTTTTTCTTATAAATCAAAACTACATCATTTTTGTTTTTTTAAAAAATAACCAACATGTTGCAATTGAGTTTTTATCCGGATCTTGCCAAGTCAACCAAGTCATCTGATAGTCTTGGTTTTTGATTGAGTTACCCAGATCTTTACCTTTCTTTATTTTTTTTTTAAAACCGACTCGGTTCCAGCTCCAGGTCAGCCGAGTCAACATATCACGCCGGATCAAGTTTTAAAACTATAGCTTTTAGATCGTTTTAATGTGTTGATATAAAAAAATTATTATTTTAATATATTTTTAAATAAAATAAATTTTAAAAAACAACCACGATTACCAGTAAAAAATAATGTTATCCAACATCGAAAATTCATAGTCAGAATGATTTGGAGAAAGAGGGAAAGAAAGAAAAGTAGGGTGGTGTTAAGTGTTTCAAATCAAATAGAAAGTGAGAGATCATCAACAAGTCCTTTCCACCACAAGTTTTTGAGTTCGATTCTCTTGCGTTCTTATGTTGTCAAAAGAGACAAGAAATTAACAAGATGTGGATAGAAATTGAGTTAGTGTGCTTGATCAGATCCATGATCACCATAAGCAACCAATGGAAACCAGCACTTTATCACATGTTGCTTCTCTTTGTGAACTACTGAGGCAATATTGTAATGTGTATGGAACCTTGTCTGGCTTTATTTTTGTCAAAGATTAATGAATAAAGCATGATATTGGCAATGGAATGTCTGTGAATCTT
>Ga0307507_10012565_pt1 | contig 10441 bp, 9 predicted proteins | sample 7_EM_MG_FD_207223 | JGI IMG/M metagenome (GOLD analysis project Ga0307507, IMG submission 207223) | Populus trichocarpa ectomycorrhiza microbial communities from riparian zone in the Pacific Northwest, United States - 7_EM | ecosystem: Host-associated > Plants > Roots > Unclassified | place... | reverse complement strand
CGGTGGTGATCGGACTGCAGATGCTGCCGGTCTTCGGCACGATCGGCCCGCTGGAAGAGGCCATGCCCAGCGCGTCCGCGCTCGGCGAAGCGTTCCAGCTGACGAACTTCCTGCGCGACGTCGGCGAGGACCTGGACCGCGGACGGCTTTACCTGCCCACCGAGGAACTGGCCGCATTCGGCATCGACCTGGAGCTGCTCCAGGCAAAGCGCCCGGATCCGCGCATTCGCCGCGCCATGGCGTATTTCGTATCACGGACGCGGGCGGTGTACCGCCGCGCCGAGTCAGGGATTCCCTTGCTGCGCCCCGAATCCCGGCCGTGCGTGCGAACGGCATTGACGCTTTACGAAGGCATCCTCGACGAAATCGTCGAAATGGACTACGCCGTGCTGACCCGGCGTGCCGTGGTGCCGAAACGGCGAAGGCTGGTAGTCGCACTACCACCTTTGGTTTCGGTATGGGCGAGCGAAACGACGCGGAGCGGGCTTAGGCTGCGATCATGACGACAGCACAGCGGCCGATCCGGATCGGCCTGCAGCTCCAACCGCAGCACGCGGACTACGACACCATCCGCCGCACCGCCTCGGCGGCCGAGGACCTCGGTGTCGATATCGTCTTCAACTGGGACCACTTCTATCCGCTCTACGGCGAGCCCGAGGGCCAGCACTTCGAATGCTGGACGATGCTCGGCGCCTGGGCCGAGTCGACCTCCCGCGTCGAAATCGGCGCGCTGGTGACGTGCAACAGCTACCGAAACCCGGAACTGCTCGCCGACATGGCGCGCACGGTCGACCACATCTCGGGCGGGCGCCTCATCCTCGGCATCGGCTCCGGCTGGTTCGAAAAGGACTACGAGGAGTACGGCTACGAGTTCGGCACCGCGGGCGGGCGCCTGGACGACCTGGCCGACGCGCTGCCGCGGATCGAGTCGCGGCTGGGCAAGCTGAACCCGGCGCCGACGCGCAAGATCCCGGTGCTCATCGGCGGGGGCGGCGAGAAGAAGACCCTGAAGCTGGTCGCGAAGCACGGCGACATCTGGCACGGCTTCGGCGACCCGGAGGTCGTCGAGCGCAAGGTGAAGATCCTCGACCAGCACTGCGCCGACGTCGGCCGCGACCCGGCCGAGATCGAGCGGTCGTGCGGCGTCCAGGGCGAGCCGGACGAGCTCGGCCCGAAGCTGCGGGACCTGGGCGTCTCGACGTTCACCGTCGGGCTGGGTGGCCCGGACTACGACCTGACGAAGCTCAAGTCGTGGATCGCCTGGCGCGACAAGACCAACGGCTGAGAAGGACTCGTGAGCGTTCCGGGCGGTTAGAGCCAACACCCGTCTGAGTACCTACGGCTGAGGTCGTGGTCGCCTCGCTTACCCGGGAAGGCCGTGAGGGGCACCTTGAGGGACTCTATGACCCTCAACGTGCCCCTCGCGGCCTTGGGTACAGCGGCATGGCCTCAGCCGTCCCGCTAGCCCCACCAGTAACGGTCGTGAGTGGTAAAGAGCGTTCTAACCCTCCTAAACCCCCAGCCACAACACCCCACAAACTCCAGCAGCCACACCAGCCTCAGGAACACAAGCTTGCCTGCGCGCAAGGCCGTAGGTAGCCAAATGAGGCCGGTTAGAACCGCCCGGAACGCTCACGAGTCCTTTCCTGTGGCGCGGTGGGCGGCCACCCGCTCCCGGGTCGCGCACCGCGTCGAGCAGTAGCGCCGCGGGCTCCCGCCGCCGAGATGCGCGAACGGTTTTCCGCAGGACGGCGACGCGCACAGTCCGCCCGGCGGCGCCTGGCGGTCGGCCAGCAGGGCCGCCAGCGCGAGGGCCGACGAAGTCACGAACCACTTCCCCCACGGCCCGTCGTCGGCCGAGTCGACGTGCAGGTGCCAGCCGAAGCTGTCCTCGTGATCGGTCAGACGCGGCGGCCCGGCGTAGGACGCGAAGAGCCGATTCAGCACCGAAGCAGCTGAAGCAGCGTCAGGCGCTGCGAACACCCCGCGCAGCGCCAGAGCCGCCGTCTGCAACTCGGCGACGTCGTGCGCCGAGAGCGTCACCTCGGTCTCGCCGTGCGCGCGCAGGACAGCGACAACCCGCGTGGGTTCCGACTCCGGGACCAGCAGCACTTCCAATAGGTCGACAGCACGCTGGACCGCTACGCGCGCGGATCGTCCCTGGAGGTTCATGTCCCCAATGTAACGTCTCATCCATGATAAGCCGTTACAGGCTCGCCGGGTACCTGACGGGAGCGACGCTGGCCCGCACCGGCGACGAGCTGTCCGGACCCGCGATCCTGCTGCTCGGCATGGGGACAACGGCGAGTCCGCGCGGCTCTGCGCTGCTGGCCGGGCTGACCGCCGCCGCGGCGATCGGCGGGCCGCTGTTCGGAGCGGCGCTCGATCGCAGTCCCGCGCCCGGACGTCTGCTCACCGGCGCCCTCGCCGGGTACGCGGCCGGGCTCGGCCTGGTCACCACCTTCTTCGGGACCATCCCGTTCGGCCTGGTGCTGGCGATCGCCGTCCTGGCCGGGCTGCTCAACCCGGCCATCGCGGGCGGCTGGACGGCGCAGCTGCCCGCCGTCGCCGGGACGCACCTCCCGGCCGCGAGCCGGCTCGACGCCTTGACGTTCACTGCGGCTGCCCTCGCCGGGCCCGGGCTGGCCGGGCTCATCGCCACCTCGGCGGGCGCGCCCGCGGCGGAAGTCACCGCGATCGTCCTCGTCGTCGCGGCACTCCCGGCCGCCTGGACGCTGCCCCGCAGGCCCCGGCCGCAGCGGAAATCGCGGCTCAAAGACGGATTCAGGGTGCTGCTGGACAACCACGCGCTGCGCCGCGCGACGGCCGTCTCGACCGTGTCCTGCGCCGGGATCGGCCTGGTCACCGTGTGCCTGCCGCTGCTCGGCGCGGCCCACCTGCGCGGCCCCGGCGACGGCCCGCTGCTGCTCACCGTGCTTGCCGCAACGTCGCTGGTGACCAACGCCGTGCTCGCGCGGCACCCGCTCCCGCTGAGCCCGGACGTCGTCGTCTGTCTGAGCACGCTCGTCCTGGCCGCGAGCAACGCGATCGCCGCGGCAGGTCACCCGGTGCCGGCGGCCGCGATCGCGGGCATCGGCGAAGGACCGCAGCTCACTGCGTTGTTCGCGATCCGCCACCGCGAGGCACCCGAGCACGTCCGGGCGCAGGTGTTCACGACAGCGGCGAGCGTGAAGATCACCGGGCTGGCTGCGGGCGCGGCTGTGGCCGGCTCGCTGGCCGCCTGGTCGCTGCCCGGCTGTCTGCTGGCGGCGGCCGCGCTCCAGCTACTCGCGGCGACGGTCTACTTCACCGATAAAGATGAAGCCCGTCACGAAAAGCGCAAGCTCACCCTCGGTGATCCACCGGCCTAAAAAGCCATCGCTTGGGCGCGCCGCTTCACCTCGGTGCCGTGACTCGTCCGCAAGGCGTTTGCCGGCGTCGAACCCGGCAGCGTCTCGTCGGTGGTGAACAACCAGCGCAGCATCTCGGTCCGGCTGAACCCGGAGTCGGCCAGCACGGTGATCGTGCCGGCCAAGCCCTTGACCACGCCGTCCTTCACGAAGAAGGCGGCTGGCACCCACAGCTCGCCGGCCCGCTTCAACGCGATCAGCTGGCCGTCGCGCAGCAGCTGGCGGACCTTGTTCACGGAAATCCCGAGAACGGAAGCCACCTCGGTCAACGGGAGCACCGCGACGGCGGTGTCGAGGACGTCATCGGCGACAGGAATCCCACTCACACGTGACACTGTGCCACATTCCGTCCCGGTCCCCACTGGTACGCATGGGTGACCGCCAGGTCTCCACCACTCCGCCCGGGCAATTCCGTACCATCCCTACTCGTGACACGCACCCAGCCCAGCCTGGTCGGCACGCTGCTCGAGCGGCGCTACCGGGTCGACCGCCTTCTCGCCAGGGGCGGGATGTCATCGGTCTACCGGGGTACGGACACCCGGCTGGACCGCCCGGTCGCCATCAAGATCATGGATCCACGCTTCGCCGACGACCGCTCGTTCGTCGACCGGTTCGTGCGCGAGGCCAGGTCAGCGGCCCAGCTGCACCACCCGAACGTCGTCGCCGTGCACGACCAGGGCTTCGACGTCGCCCCGGGCCACGAGTCCGGGCTGGCGTTCCTGGTGATGGAACTCGTCGACGGCGGGACGCTGCGCGAGCTGCTCACCCAGCAGGGCCCGCTGGACGTCCCGCTCGCGCTGACCATCGCCGAGCCGGTGCTGTCCGCGCTCGCCGCCGCCCACCGGGCCGGGCTGGTGCACCGCGACGTCAAGCCGGAGAACGTGCTCATCGGCCGCGGGGGCACCGCGCCGGGCGGCGGGGTCGTGAAGGTCGCCGACTTCGGCCTGGTCCGGGCCGTGGCCACTGCCGGGACGACCAGCTCCAGCGTCATCCTCGGCACGGTCGCCTACCTGGCGCCCGAGCAGGTCGCCTCCGGCGCGACCACCGCCCACGGTGACGTCTACGCCGCGGGCATCCTGCTCTACGAGATGCTCACCGGCCGCGCGCCCTACATCGGCGACACCGCGCTTTCGGTGGCCTACCAGCACGTCAACACCGACGTGCCACCGCCGAGCGAGCTGCGTCCGGGCCTGCCGCCGCAGCTGGACGCGCTGATCCTGCGGGCCACCCGCCGCGATCCCGAGCTGCGCCCGGCCGACGCGGGCGAGTTCCTCGCGGAGCTGAACGCCCTGCGCGACGAGCTGGGCATCGACGCGGTCGGCGTGCCGGTGCCGCCGCCCCCGGACGCCGACGCGCAGTCCGACCTGGAGCTCACCACGCCCGGCATCCCCCGGGTGGTGCCCGAGGCCGAGCGGACCATGCCGGTCATGGCGCCGCTGGCCAGCACTCGCGTGCAACCCCGCCCGGGCGCGCCGCTCACCGCGTCGCCCGACCCGCTTCGCGCGGGTCCGCAGCCGCGCCGCCGAGCCGCCGCGCCCGAGCAGAAGGGGCCCGACAAGCGCAAGATCATCTTCATCGTGGCGGGCGTGCTGCTGTTCGGCTGCCTGATCGGCGCCTTCGCGTTCATCCTCACCGACACCGGTGGCGCGAAGACGTCCACGGTGCCGAAGCTGGTCGGGCTCAACCAGGCCGCGGCGGGCGACGCGCTGCGCGCGCAGAAGCTCACCCCGCAGTTCACCGAGGAGTACGACAACACCGCGCCCGCGCACACGGTGCTGCGCTCGGACCCGGCCGAGGGCGCCACGATGCAGCCGAACTCGGCGGTCGCGGTGGTGCTGTCCAAGGGCCGCCCGATCGTGCCGGACATCCAGGCCGGCACCGCGCTGGCCGACGCCGAGCAGCAGATCCGCAGCGCCCGGCTGACCCCGGTGGAGGGCTCGAGCGAGTTCAGCGACGTCTCCGAGGGCAGCGTGGTGCGCACCGAGCCCGGGGCCGGCAGCCAGCTGACCATCGACGGCCAGGTAAGGATCATCGTGTCCAAGGGGCCGCTGCCCCTGCCGCCGGTGCCGGACGTGACCGGCCGGTCGAAAGACGAGGCCTTCCAGATCCTGCGGCAGTCCGGCTTCGACCCGTTCCAGGCCGGCGAGGAGTTCAACGACGGCGTCGCAGCCGGTTCGGTCACCCGGACCGACCCGCAGGCCGGGTCGACCGCGACCAAGCAGCGAATCGGGGTCTTCGTCTCCAACGCCGTCGAGGTGCCGAGCGTGATCTTCAAGTCGTTCGGCGACGCGAAGAAGATCATCGAGGACGCCGGGCTCAAGTTCGACCGGCAGGGCAAGGGCAACAACGGCAACGGGGGCGGCGGTTTCGACCTCGTCTTCCAGCAGGACCCGCAGCCCGGCTCGAAGGTCCAGAAAGGCACCACGGTCCATGTGAAGGGCTTCGGATGATCGGCAGCCGCGGCCGGGTGACCGGCACGATCGGCCCCGGTCTGATCGGCGAGGTGCTGCTCAACGTCCGAGGGGGAACCGAGGCGTTCTACGCCTACGCGGTCGACCCCGGCGAGAGCTTCGGCATGGGTACGCAGATCCTCGTCGTCGACTTCGAATCCCCTCGCACGGTTTATGTCGAGCGGTGGCAACCCCTGACTGGTTAGCTGCGTCGAAGAGCTACCAACGCACCAGAACAAGCACATAGCGAGGGGTTGAGGGGCATGAGCCTCGGGGAAATCCTGCTGATTTCCGGCGGTGGGCTGATCGCCGCGCTGATCGTGGTCTTCGGTGTCCTGCGGCTGCTGTACAAGGTCGCCGAGCCGAACGAAGCGCTGATCATCTCGGGGATGGGGGTGCGCGTCGAGCGCACCGAGACCGCGGACAGCCTGGGCTTCAAGATCATCACCGGCCGCGGGGTCAACGTGATCCCCGGCTTCCAGACCGCGCGGCGGCTGTCGCTGGACACCCGCGGCGTCAACCTGCAGGTCTCCTGCGTCACCAAGCAGGGCCTGCCGGTGACCGTGCGCGCGGTCGTCATCTACAAGGTCGGCGACGACTTCGCGTCGATCGCCAACGCCGCCCGCCGGTTCCTGGACCAGCAAAAAGGCATGAACGACACGATCCACGAGCTCTTCTCCGGTCACCTGCGCTCCATCGTGGGCGGGCTGACCATCGAGGAGATGATCCACAACCGGGACGCGCTCACCGGCGAGGTGCGCCAGTCCTCGGCCAACGAGATGATCAAGCTCGGGCTGATCGTGGACTCGCTGCAGATCCAGGAGATCGACGACGAGTCCGGCTACATCAACAACCTCGGCAAGCCGCACGCCGCCGCGATCGCCGCGTCGGCCCGGATCGCCGAGGCGCAGCGCGACCAGGAGGCCGCGCAGGTCGAGCAGGAGTCCGCGGCGTTGAAGGCGGCCGCGGTCCGCGCGAGCCAGATTCAGCAGGCCGGCTACCAGGCCGAAGTGGACCAGGCCCGGGCCAAGGCGTCCCAGTCGGGGCCGCTGGCCGAGGCGACCGCGCGCCAGGAGGTCGTGGTCCAGGAGACCAGGGCGGCCGAGCTGGAGGCGGCGCTATCCGAGCAGCGGCTGCAGTCGCAGGTCCGCAAGCCTGCCGACGCGAAGGCCTACGACACCCGCACCACGGCCGACGCGGCCCGTGACGCGTCGATCGCCAAGGCGCAGGCCGAGGCGAAGGAGACCGAGCTGCGCGCCGCGGCGGACGCGACCAGGGTGAAGACCGCGGCCGAGGCGGAGGCCCAGGCGACCAAGGCCAGGGCGGAAGCGTCGGCGGGCGCGACCCGCGCGACCGGTGAAGCCGAGGCGGCCGCGGCCAAGGCCCGCGGTCTGGCCGAGGCCGAGGCCGCGAAGGCGAAGGGGCTCGCCGAAGCGGAGTCGGCCCGGGCTAGGGGTCTCGCCGAGGCCGACGCGATCAAGGCCCGTGCCGCGGCGCTGGCCGAGAACCAGGAAGCCGTCGTGGCCCAGCAGCTGGCCGAGCGCTGGCCGGAGATCGTCCAGGCGGGCGCGGGGGCCTTCGGCAACATCGACCACATGGTCGTGCTCAACGGCGCCGAGGGCATGTCCGACATGTTCGCCAAGGCGCTCTCGCTGGGCGGAACCGGTCTCGGCCTGGCCCGGCAGCTGATGGACGCGATGAGCAACCCCCAGCCGTCGGCCAGGGAACTGGACGAGCAGGCGAAGGCGAACGGGGAGCTCAAGCTCCCGGATGTGCCCCGCGACTGACCGCGGATGGTGAGCGGCCCCTGGTCCCGATATCCGGGAGCAGGGGCCGCTCGCCCGAACGGGGGCGGAAATTCTCCGTGCCTTCGCCTACCGTGGGCGCATGGCGCTCACCAGGTCGCGAGTCCCCCGATGACCTTCTTCACCGGCGGACCCCGTGAGCGTCCCCTGTTCCCGGTCCCGGAACAGGAGCTCTTCGCGTTCAACGGGCGGCACTGGACCGACGTCCCGCGGGAGTACATCGTCCCGGCGACGCTGCCCCTGACCCAGCCACTGGGCCGCTCGGACCGGACGGTGATCGCGCTGCGCGCGGTCGAGGTCTGGCCGGAGGCCATCACCTTGCGGATCACCGTGTACTCGCGGGACAGCCTGACCGAAGAACCCGGCGAGGGCCTGATCGACCACCGCCGGAAGACCGACTACAACGCACTGCTCATCGGCGTCCTCTTCGCCGACGGGAGCCGGGCCAGCTCGGAGACCATCTCCGTGCCCTCGGCGACCCAGCCCGACGGCCCGGTGCTGCGGGCCCAAGGCCTCGGCGGCACCCGGTTCGCCGTCGAGCACGAAGTCTTTCTCTGGCCCCTGCCCCCGGCCGGACCGCTCAAGCTGATCGTCCAATGGCGCGATCGCGGCATCCCGGAAACCCAGACCACGCTCGACGGCGGCGCGATCCACGCGGCGGCGAAGGACGCCGGGGAGATCTGGCCCGGCCTCGGCAAGCGGCAGGCGCAAGGTCTGCCGGTGCGGCGGGTGGGCCGGTCCGTCACGATCTCGCCGGAGTGGGGTCCGGCGGTCGTCGCCGACGACCCTGCCCCGACCGAGTGAAAAACGATCTGTGACCGCGACCACCGCGTCGTGGGGTATCTCGAATGGATGAATGGGCCCGTAGTTAGCGTCGATGAAACACGCCGACCACCCGCTCGTCACGTCGGGCTGGTGCAGTGGTTTTCCTCTCCCCGGTAGGCACGTCGCCGTGCACACAATCCCCTTGAACCCGTAAGGGAAAGGTCGCTTATGGCAGCCTCGCCGCTCAGCGCGCTCGATGTCGCTTTCCTTTGCCTGGAAAGCGAAACCACCCCGATGCACATGGGCGCGGTGGTCACGTTCACCGCGCGGGGCCAGGTCGATCCGCCAGCGCTGACCGCGATGCTCGCCGAGCGGGCCGCGAAGCTGCCCAAGCTGCGGCAGCGGGCGCGCGCCGAGCTGTTCCCGCCCGGCGCGGCGAGCTGGTCCGAGGACACGGATTTTGTTGCGGGCGACCACATTCACCACGTCGAGCTCAGCTCGCTGTATGAGCCCGACCCCCTTGCCGCGTACGCGTCGCGCTGGATCGCCCAGCCACTCGACACGAACAAGCCGCTGTGGCACCTCACCCTGGTGACCGGCCTGCCCGACGGCAAATTCGCGCTGCTGCTGAAACTGCACCACGCGCTCACCGACGGCGCGGGCGCGTACGCGGTGGCGGCGGGCCTGCTCGACGGCGTCAAGCTGCCCGAACGGATTTCCCCGTCATCCGGGCGGATCCCGGCCCAGCGGTCCACTTTGGACACCGTCAAGGGCGCACTGGGCACGGCGTGGGACCAGGCGAACGAGGCCGCCGGGATCGCGTCGTCGGTGATGCGTGCGGCCCGGCCGCCGCTCTCGCCGGTGTCCGCGCCCCCGTCGGCCGAACGACGGCTCGGGTTCGTCCGGCTGTCCGCCACCGAACTGCGCCGGGTGCGCCAGACCTACGGCGGCACGGCCAACGACGTCGTGCTCGCGGTGCTGGCCGGCGCGCTGCGCGAGTGGATGATCAACCGCGGCCAGCGCGCCGACGGGCGGACGCTGCGCGCGCTCATCCCGGTCAGCCTCCGCGGCCGCGCGGCCGACCAGCTCGGTGGGAACAAGCTGTCGGGCTACCTGCTCGACCTGCCGGTCGGTGAGGACGACCCGGTCGAGCGGCTGCGCGTGGTCCGCCGCGCGATGGACCGCAACAAGGCCGCGGGCCCCGGCCGCGGCGCGGGCGCGTTGCCGCTGCTCGCCGACCGCGTCCCGTCGCTGCTGCTCCGGCTGGGCTCCCGCACCGCCGGGCTGGCCGCCCCGATGCTGTTCGACCTGGTGATCACCACGGTGCCGGTGCCCCCGGCGCGGCTCGGCCTCGGCGGGGCCCGGCTCTCCGAGGTCTATCCGTTCGTCCCGCTGGCCCCGCGGCACGCGGTCGGCATCGCGGTGGCGACCTACCGCGACTCGATCCACATCGGGCTGCAGGTCAACGGCGAAGCGGTGCCGGACGTCGGCTCCCTGCGCGACGCGGTCCTGAAGTCCACCGCCCGCCTCCTCGACGCCTGCTGAGCCTGGTTGATGGTCCGGCCCGACCTGCGTCACGTGCAATGAACGGTCCTTTCCTTGCAAATTTTGCAAGGAAAGGACCGTTCATTGCATCCGGCTCGGCCCCGCGGGGTGCGATCGGGCGTGGGTCATGCAGTCCGTGATCAGTGTGGCTGCTGAGGTTGTTGAGGTTGTTGAGGTTGTTGAGGTCACTGTGGCGTGCCCTCATGCACCAATGTGGCATTGGGTGCGCCCAACGCACCCAATGCCACGTTCGCTCCATCACGCCAGCGCGATCAGAGACCCGACACCGGCTCAATGCACTGAAGGCGTCCTTCGCTGCATTGGATCCACTGAAGGCGTCCTTCAGCTGCTTTCAGCCGTCGCGGCTCGAACCAGCGCCTGGGCCGCCCAGCGCATGACCTCGGTGGCCTCGTCCGGCTCGAGGTCGCACGCGTCGCGCGTCACGATCATCGCTTCCACGCCGTAG
>Ga0307507_10012564_pt1 | contig 10442 bp, 4 predicted proteins | sample 7_EM_MG_FD_207223 | JGI IMG/M metagenome (GOLD analysis project Ga0307507, IMG submission 207223) | Populus trichocarpa ectomycorrhiza microbial communities from riparian zone in the Pacific Northwest, United States - 7_EM | ecosystem: Host-associated > Plants > Roots > Unclassified | place... | reverse complement strand
GCAAGAATGAAAGAGCATTCTAGAAATTGGGTCACAGAGATTGTTCAAATGGAAAAACTGACAGATTATACAAGCAATCCTGAATACATGAATGACTGGAACAAGCTCATGGCTCAACAGCATGATTTCACGCGTGATGTCCTGGAAAATGGGTACGTTGCTACATTCAAGATTGAAGGTTTGGGAGTGGTTCCAATTGCAGGTCTCAGGGGGTATGAGCAGCATGTTTTGCTTCAAGCTTTCGACTTGAAAATGAGAATGACTGCTTACTGGAAAATTGTTTTGAGGAGGTTGGTTGATTTTATGGCTCTGCATTTGCAGTTCTGTGCTCGAAATCTTGTGAACAAGGAAATGGAAGAGGAGATCGTCCAGGAGCTTGTCGGTAGACATGATGGTGCGATAGAAAGAATGTTAGAGGAATCTCCAGCGGTAGCTGCTAAGCGTGAGAAGCTGAATGTGAGCATCAAGTTGTTGAGGGAGTCCAACAATGTCCTGGGAAACATCATGGACAAAATTGCTTCAAATGTCTAGTTTGAGACTGTCTATCTATCTATACTTATGTATGCCCGTTTGGCTTTTCTTTTCTTGTTTCTAAGATTGATGGCATGAAGGAGTTTGTGTTAATCTATCTTGTTTTCCCTATGTTATAATATTAGTACGAAGATGTTTGCTATTATGATTCGGTTTGCTAAATTCCCAGCAGCTATCTTTCACTAGTTCCGGTGTCCGTGCCACCCTCCTTGCCGGATCAAAAATCAATTCAATTACATTGAAAGCGTGATTAATGTGTTCAATAAAATTTATTTCCCACTATATGCATTAATAAATATGAAAAAAAATTAACGATAAACAAAGATTGAACTTGGATGCCAAGTGATTGATATACATGAAAAAATCAAGCAACATCAACATGATATGTTATTTAACATTTTTATTTAATTATGTGTCAATATATTTGAAAAGAAAAAATTGAATCTAAACAAAATAATTTGTTAACATAGTTTTTTTTGTTTTTTTTATTTATCTATAAAGATAAATAAAGACTGAATTGGGATGCTATATACATAAAGAAATATGATCTTGCCACACGACATGCTATTTAACATCTTTATTTAATTATGTGTCATTATGTTTGATAAAAGAAAAACAAAAAAATCGACTTCAAACAAAATAACTTGTTAGCATACATATATAGTTCTTTTGTTTTTGTTTTATTATCTAACATCGTCCTATGTGTGGTCCCTTGCATGACCTGGGTTACAAATTCAACTATGTTAGAGTTGGCTCGGTATGGTCCCTTCAACCAAGCATGTCCAAATGTGACTTGGTTGCCATGTTGGAAATCCAATCTAGCTTCAAAAGTTTTTTCTAGTCATTGTTATTTTAACTTTTCTCTAACCTGATTAGGCTAAAATATAAATCAACAAAATATTTATAGAGTGAAACGAAAATATGATGCCATATGGATTGACCCTAGTCAACCTACTAAATTCATGACTCAATCATGGACACAACCACAATGAGTTAACCTAGTTTGGTCATCTATCTGTTTCAGTTCTATTCCCTTAATTTACCCCTTGTTGTGCCTTTTTTAGGATTGGGTGGGATGAAATATGGGACTAAATTGAAGGTCTATCAAACAATGAGGGACTAAATTGAAGAGATATCAAATTTTAGAGACCAAATAAAAACATTAAAGAGTTATCAAAGAATCAGGGATTAAATATAAAAAATTGTCTGGTTACAGACTAAATTAAAAAAATAGTTGGCAGATGCAAGCATGTAAAGAAACCTGTCATAGCTAAGCAATGCATATTGCTTCCTCTGACCTCCTATGGTGGCTTTCATTGATGGATGTCAATTGTTTATGAATTTACATTGACAACAAGCTAATCTAACTAAATCCATATATTATAAATAAGTAACACAATTTTCTTTTAATATCACACATATACTCTAATTCACATTATACTAGCAAAATCAATTAAATTCTTGTAAAGTAATTTAACCCATTTCTAATCATTATTGTCATAACACACATGTTAATTTCATACAAATTCTAAACAATTTATTTCTTGATAATTCAAGGTTTTTTTTTTTAATCTCACTTAAACCCTTGTTGGTTTATAATTTAATCATACCAACTAATTTAACCTTTCAAGTCAAAATATTTCCAAGCTTGTATGTAAAATTTCCCTATTCTTTTCCATTTTAAACTAACTCCTATTTAATACATTCTTACCTTCATAATAAAATTATTAGACCCTTTTTATGTCATCTAGCATTTTAATCCCTTTCCAAATTCATCATCTTACATGCTAACAAATTTGATTGGTATAATCAACACTAATAAAACTCTAACCTTCCTATGTACAACTTCAGCATCACATTTCAACCATGTAACAATCCATACCCACACATAATTTCCTAACATTTCCATATATCACTCCTATTAAATATTACAATAAACCAACATGAGTTCAAACATAAAAATACTTAATCTATCACTATTAAAGCTTTTCTATTTATTTAAATTACTTGTAACATTACAAGTATTTAACTTAAAGTCCATATTCTTGCCAAGTTCACAAGTTAACAACTTTACCTAGACTTTAAAACATTTGTTTTTTCTTTTGTAACACATGCAAGCTCCTAATACATAACCTTCACGAAATATAATTTTTCTCGTGTAATTTTATTAATTTATTTATAATTTCACATCATTTAAGTAAAATAATTCATCCTCTAATTTCTTTTCCCATGGCCGAACCTTAGGCCCTTCTTTTTTACTTGATTTAACTCAATTTCCTTCATGAAATTATACATGGAAGAATAATGTGAACAACCTGGAAGAAGGGTACAAGGGTAAAAAAGTAAACTACTGTAACCTCCAAACACATACCTCTCAAGTTATCGGTTTTTTGCCTAGAATCAAACCAATCAAGCAAATAACCAGAACTACTATCGAAGACAAAACACTAGAAACACCTTAGAACAACTACCACCTCTACCAATCCATTTGAAAGATTTATGATACGATATGGGTAACGAAAAAATAATCAGATTCGGATTCTGACGTAAAATGCGCAACTATCCAGTTTTACGGCAATAGTCATAATTCTCAATCCGACCGTTGGATTGGGTGGAAAATTTATGTGGAGTCTCCTAACATGATTTCCTACCTTGGGTTAAACTTTCAGGTCAATCGCAGTTCGGAAAGACATTGTAATACAGGTTCACAAAGGCTGTATGAATTTTGTTATTTACTTTCTTTTGACTTGTGGACTTTCTATTTGGCAAGGATCCTTTTCCTACAAGGATGTGGGAGCTTGTTTTGGGAATTTTCTAGTTCCACAAGGATTTTTAATGAGCTGCAATATAATCTCCAAGTGTGGCAAGGATTCCTTAATGTTTTAGAATTCTTTTCTTATAAGAATTCCTTATCCATCCTAGCTACACAAGGAAAGAAGGGCTAGTGGTATTTAATGACAAATCAATTATTTTTATTATTTTCTTTCATGTTTGGGCTTAATTAGAACTTTGTTTTGAGATAGGATCCAAGGCTTGTTTGAATCAGGTTATGGGCTTTTCAGTTTAGGGTTTTTGGGTCAGTTTTGTATGTGCGTTAGTTTAGCCCACAAGGATAGATCCATTAGGGTTACTTTTAAGAACTATTTAAACACATGTAACCTCAATTTCGGTAGCCTTTGATGATTATTACTTCTGAATTTTTTTAGTTTTAACGTGTGAGAGTGATTCTTGCATTTTTCAGTTCTTGAACAAACTGAATCTGACTTATCAAAGATTAACTGGCTTCGTGGTGTCATCCTACTCATTCCAATAGTGTTGGTGCCTTGGGGCAGGTTTCCATTATGTCACACTCCTATCAGACTTATTTCAGCTTTCCAGGATCAGATCTCAATCTTGATTGTGGGTTGCGTGACCACGTGATCACGAGGTTCGCATCAATTTGTATGTTAAATTGTTAAGTATTGGGCATATAGCTCCTTCTTGTACAACCAATGCACCCATCATTTCCCATCTGGTATAAGCCAGATCTAACTTGTGAATACCATGCTGGCAATCTCGTCTATAGTATTAAAACTTGCTACGCCTTTAAGAAAAAGTTGTAGGAGCTTATTAAAATAGGATAGGTAACTTTTGAGGATTCAATGTTGATTATCTATCAAGTGAAAATGGAATAGCAAACTAAGGAAGAAAAGTTGAGACCCTACCAAGAATATTTATCCAAACTAATAGAAGAGTTTGAAGAGATAGAGTTCACCCATCTAGAAAGGGAAGGGAACCATTTTGCAGATGTTTTGGTCACACTGCCTTTTATGGGAAAAATTGATTTTAGATATAAGGTACAACCGCTACACATTGATATAAAAAATTTCTCAGCTCAATGTTGCTCAGTTGGATGAGAGATAGATGGAAACCTTTCATACTACAATACCAAGAATCTTATGCAAAACCAAAAATATCCCGTGGGAGCCTTCAAAACAAATAGGAAAACCTTGAGAAGATTACAATGGATTTCTACTTAGACGGATATATTTTGTATAAAAAATCATTCAACGAAACCTTGCTAAGATGTTTAAATGAGGCTAACAAGAAGTCCACGAAGGGTTCTACTTAACTCATACTAATGGGCACATGATGACAAGGAAAATACATACGGTTGGTTATTTTTGGATGACATTAGAAAGAGACTGCATTAATTATTTTAGAAAATATCATAAGTGTCAGGTGTATAGTGATAAGATCAATGCACCTCAGATTCCTTTATTTAATATAACATCTCTATGGCAATTTGTAATATGGGGAATTGATTTGACAGGGCATATTAACCTAAAAGCCACCAATGGGTATAAATTCATCCTCGTGGCTATTGACTACTTCACAAAATGGGTAAAAGCCAATTTATATTCTCATGTAACATAAAAAGTGGTGAAACGTTTTATAGAAAACGACTTAATTTGCCGATATGGTCTACCAAGAAAGATAGTGACTGACAATGCTTAGAACTTCAACGACAAGATGATAGTAGTGTTTTGTGCTAAATGGAAAATCAAGCATTCCAATTCCTCATCGTACAGACCAAAGATGAACAACGTTATAGAAGCTGTCAACAAGAATGTCATGAAGATTATTTACAAAATGGTGATCACTTATAAAAATTAGCATGAGATGTTGTCATTTGCTCTTCACGCATATCACAATGCAGTCAGAACTTCAATGGGCGCTACCCCATATTCCTTGATATATGGAATAGAGGCGGTGATGCCTTTGGAAGTAGAAATACACTTTTTGAGAGTATTGATAGATTCTAAGTTAGAAGAAGCAGAGTGGGCTAAAATAAGATATGAATAGCTAAATCTAATCAGTGAGAAAATGATAGCTACAATTTGTCATCACCAACTTTACCAAAAAAGGATGGCAAAAGAATATGACAAGAAGGTTAAACCTTAAATGTTTCAGAAAGGAGATTTGCTACTAAAAGAATACTATCTTTACCAGGAGAGGATTAGAGCAAATGGATGCCAAACTATAAGGGTCCTTATATAGTGAAGAGGGCTTTCTCAAGAGGCACTTTAAGGTCGTCTAGAATGGATGGAGAAGATCTAGCTAGATTGGTGAATTTCAATTTTATAAAGAGATATTTGTATAATATATTCATTTCCTCCTAAATCAATAATAATAAAGTTTGGTCATGAGTTTTTCATGTAAAGAACCTTTTCATTTTTAAATTGCATGATCTCATAATATTTGAAATCCTTTTTCCTAAAAGAAAGATCTTAAAAGAATTGGTTTTGTGCATAAGTACGAGAATTGGATCATAAAAGCATTCAAGATAAGTTTTTAAGCAATTCTCGATTAAAAGGTGACCAAACAAAACAAACTAAAGCCCACTATGAGATATAACCCTGTCTATGAATAGTATTTTGAATTGCATGGATGAATGGTTGGTAGTCACTCTACAATCACCAGAAAATTCTTTTAGAAAAAGGACAAGGTTTATCAATACTAACGATGTGTATTTGAAATGAGAAAATATCATCTTTGTTATCCCCTCACTTTCTAAAAAATATGTATCCCATGTGGTCCCCATTTAAGCCTAAATAAATCTGTTTTCACAAAAACCCTGACTAGGATCACACCCTACACTAGGGGCAAAAGAAAATGTGAGCAAAATTTCAGAATACACGCATGGATCTATGAAAGTCTGAACATAACACTAGGGGGCATCATCATAAAAGAGAAGGGCAAGAAGATGGAAACAAAAAATATATATAAGAAAAGAAGGAAAGGAAGAAGTAAAGGAAAGGAAAAGAAAAGAAAATGATGGTTTGATAATGCTCCAAGACTAAGGTAAAGATTCCAAAGTAGGACTCTTCATTAAGAAAGAGAGTTTATCCAAACAAAGTCCATAAGACTGTTTCACAAATAAAAATAGACAGAAGAAAAGTGATCTTAAGTCTTTTAACTTTCAAACACCTTTTAACCTTAAAAAAACATCCATTTCATTTTTAACTTATAACCATAGCCTACGTTAATTAAGCTCACACAACCTGGGTTGATAAATGACTATCATATTGTTCACATGACGTGATAAATGAGTAGCGACCCGTTTTTTTATCTATGCAAGGAAAAATTCTATTCTACATAGATTTTTCAAGTAGATACTTGAAACCTTTTCGAGAAAACTAAAGCAGCTCTTTCATGTGTTCACACTTAAAAACTTCAAAAGGATTCTTATCAAAAGGTTTAAAACCTTTTTCTTAAGATCAAAAGGTCAGAAACACTTCACCTTGGCCTCTAAGTTTATTACAAAACAACCTAAATCCAAAATCATTGATCCAAGGGTGAAACCAGCCTAGTTTTGGTTTGTTAGAACCCTAACAAACTCATCTAGAAGCTCTGAATCCGCCTATAAAATAAGAGGTAATTAGAGGAGGAAATGGGAGAAATAAAGGAGAGAGATTAAAGGAAAATAAATTTTTATTAAGGTTCAAGTGAATCAATCAAGTTCATGATCTCAGGAAAAGAATTCAACTTGCTTTTGCTGAGTTTAGAGAAAAGAAAGAAGAAAGCAGTATAAAAAATTCTTTCATATTTGAATATTTCAAACTTAGAAGGTATATTCTTGCAGGCCTTGAAAATGGAGTACATAAGGCTTGCTGGATTGATTTTTATTGTTTAAATGCAATGTTTTGAATGTGTTGATATGTTGATGATTGCTTTAATATGTTATGTTTGTATCTAAATGTGATTTAGAATTTTCCAAATATGTTAGCAAGGTTATGATGTTCTTCTATTAGTTCTTACATGTTTCTCGGTTGCTGGGTTTTATTTGGTTCTGGATGAGTGTTTTAGAAGACATTTTGAATTCAAATTGCATAAAAATATAGGTTGTTTTAGGTTGATAATTTTGAAACTTGGATTTTTTTACATGTTTATAATGATTTGTTGTTTTTATTAGTTTTTTCTTATTAAAGTATGTTTGGTTATGGTAATGTGGGTTGCTGAGCCTAAAAGAGTTTAGTTTGGAAGCTTAAAACGTGTTTTCCAGGTTTAGCAGCATGTTGGGTTTTCTGGGCAGTTTTGGGTTCATGTTCATCCGATGAACATTGTTTTAGGTGCTAGTTTTAAGTCTTTTTTTTTATTATTATTATTCTTGTTTCTATAAGTTCACATATCATTATTAGTAAATAATCTAGGGCTTTTAGTCCTTGATAACATGTTTTTATGGATTTTAATCTTAGGGTTTGATTTTAAATCAAATCCTAATTTTAATAAAATCATGATGTTTGAGAATAATTGAAGCAAACTGACATTTGATTCTCGATTTATGCTTGGTTGCGATTAAAACCTTTCCTTTTATTGCTTGAAATCTGACCTGGTTTGATGTTCATGTTGCTAGGTTTATGTTTGAGTGTTCTTGGTGTTCATTCTTTTTGTGTTTGACTCGTTTTTCTTAAGAAAATTTTAAAGTTTTTATGTTTTTCTTATGTTGAATTTGTTTCAATTTTTTTGGGTCTTTATTTTTGTTTTTTTTGGTCAACCTGATAAGGTTAAAACCGATTAAGTCCTTAAACCCTGTTTGGTTTGCTATTTTTTTTGTTAAGGTTTTTTTTGTTTAAAAATGTGTTTGGCAAACACCCTTTACGCTTGTTTTGGGTAGTTTTATTTCAAGGAAAATTGCTTTTTTTGGGCCAAATATGGCCTTACAAAAAAAAAATGAAAAAAATGTATTTTTGTGTGTTGCATATGACCAAGTTTTTTAAAAATACAAAAATCATATTTAGTTTAAATAATAAAAGACATTGTATGTTTTAAATATCAGGAGTTAACCAGAAAATTTTTAGAATTATTCTAAATGTTCACCAATTTTAATTGGAAGTATTTTTCACCACAGCACACGAGTTGTGGAAAACTCTTCCGCCTTTTAAGATAGGTGAACCCTGTCAGGGCACCTACATGGATCCTTTCCATAAGAATTATGGCAAACACCCTTTACTCTTGTTTTGGATAGTTTTATTTCAAGGAAAATTGTTTTTTTTCCAGATATGGCCTTAAAAAAATACAAAACAAATAAATAAAAATGTATTTTTGCATGTTGCAAATGATCAAGTTTCTTAAAAATAAAAAAAATCATATCTAGTTTAAAAAATAAAAGACATTTTATGTTTTAAATATCAGGAGTTTATTGGAATGTTTTCAAAATTATTCTAAATATTCATCGATTTTAATTGGAAGTATTTTTCACCACAACACACGAGTTGTGGAAAACCCTTCCGCTTTCTAGAATAGATGAACCCTGTCAGGGCACCTATATGGATCCTTTCCATAAGAATTTATTTGGGCACACTAGCCCATAATGAATTTGAAAAGCTAGATTTATTCACAGGAATGAATCTTTACCTTGAGCCATAGATTGACTACCAGTTAGAAACTCATCAAAACCGTTAAACCATATTCAGACCACACAAAATAGCTTATCTTAGGTAGGGTGTGCTGGGGGTGCTAATATCTTTCCTAGATACAATCAATCCCTTACCCTTGGAATCTATGATAAAACCAGTATACCTGGGTTTTCTAACGACCTTGAACCAAACAACTAGGTGGTGACTCTCACAACCCCTCGTTGTTGTGCCTCTATATGCGACATAATGACGATTTCACTGGGGACAATATTAATATTTTATGTATTTTAATGATAACAATTCAATGAAAATGGACTAATGATATGCTTGAATGAGATTAAGTTTAAACAGGTGTATATGAAGATCACATCAACAAGCATAAGTAATTGAATTAAGAAATTCATCAACAAGTCCAAGATGCAAAGAAAGTGGAGACTTATTTCTTAAGGATTCATTTTAATGCTTATTATTAAATCTTTATATCTTACTCAATAACAAATTAAAATGAACTCACATATATTCAATTGTATGCATAAATAAGATTGATATACATTTAATCAGTTCAAGTTTCACCATGTTTGAAATTGCCAAAATAGGTTTTAAATTGAACTAATCGACCACTTTCCATAATGAATACTTGAGAATTTTATAGAGTAACAGCCGGACCTAACTTGCCATATATTGTCCGCTTTGGGCCTTAACGCCATCATGGTTGTATTCCTGGTGACGCGAGCCCACATCTGAGCCTGACGCCCCAAAACGCGTGGGACAAGTTGCAACCAGCACTCTTAATAAAGCCAGCCACCAATCCCTCACCCACCGATATGAGATATGAAAATCCAGCCCACTTAAGGAGCTCGACGCCCCCGTCGGCACAACCGGACAACCAGTGAGGTTTGGCTCTGATACCAAAAGTAACAGCCCGACCCAACTTGCCATATATTGTCCGTTTTGGGCCTTAACGCCGTCACGGTTTTGTTCCTGGTGACGCGAGCCCACATCTGAGCCTGACGCCCGAAAACACGTGTGACAAGTTACAACCAACACTCTTAATAAGGCCAGCTACCAATCCCTCACTCGCCGATGTGGGATATGAAAATCCAGCTGAAATTTTATTCCTCAAATTTCGAGGATGAAATTTTTATTAGGAGGGGAGAATGTAAATCCCAGAAAAAATAAAATAAAAAAATAAAAAAATAAAGGTTGCTTAAATTGAAAACTAACTACATGAGAAATAAAAGTGAAGAAATTCATGCGTATGGTTAAATAAAAGACAGGAATTCAGAAATTTTTTAATATAATTTCTGGGCGAAATAATTCGAGACATTTTAATAAGCCCGGTAATGTTGAGGGTTGGATTTAATTGAAGAGAATAATACACTTAAAGGAAATGGGGCCTAAATGCAAATAAAGGAAATTTTGGAGTATAAATACTCTCTCCTCACCAAAAATATGCAGGAACAAAAAATAAGGAGTTTTATACCCATTCTTGCAAAATCAAGAGAGAAACAC
>Ga0307507_10012563_pt1 | contig 10442 bp, 5 predicted proteins | sample 7_EM_MG_FD_207223 | JGI IMG/M metagenome (GOLD analysis project Ga0307507, IMG submission 207223) | Populus trichocarpa ectomycorrhiza microbial communities from riparian zone in the Pacific Northwest, United States - 7_EM | ecosystem: Host-associated > Plants > Roots > Unclassified | place... | reverse complement strand
TATATATTCACAGGAAAAAAATATGTTTTTTCAATGTGGAATAAATGTTTTCCCCTAGCTAGAGACCTCCTTTTTCATCCTTTTCAGTTGGTTACTAACTCATATCAAAGTTCACTATATAAATACTAGAAGAATATTTTATTTTTTCAATATGAGATTTGAAGCGTAGTAATATATATATACTCTATGTTCACAGGAAAAAAATATGTTCTTTCAATGTGAAATAAAAAACCTTTTTGGTTTAAATACTTCAACTTAATAGGATAAAATAATATCTTTTTAATGTGGGATAAAAAATATTTTGAAATAGTGTTTTAGCTTTATAACCACATGAATTGTTTCTTATTTTTTTCATATGAAATAATAAAATCTAATTTTTTTTAAATTTTCCTGAGTTGACCAACGCTAGGCCAGGACCAAAAAAATATCAGACCCGCGCCTGGACATGGACACCATGCCAGGTCCAAGCATCTGGGGTCTGGTAACGACGTTCGACCCACGCTACTTGGGTTTGACAACCATTCCAGACCCAAGAGCCTTTAGTCTGGTAACGATGTTTGGTGCCAGACCTAGGCGCGAGCTGGAATGGTTGTAGACCCAGGCGCTTGGGTCTTGTATGATTGCCAGACCCAAGGTGTTTGGGTCTGGCAACCTTGTGCAAGTGGACTTTGGACCAAGACACAATCTACTATAGACTTGTACAATGGATTTTCCAAGCTCTTAAGGCTTGGGATGAGGCTAATGTTGTCTTTTCACAAAAAAGGTTAAATTATCATTTTGCCAATTGGTTGAAAAAATTGAAGCCCTGGTTGTAGGGATATTTCATTATTTTTCACAGGCTCATTGGTCATTAAACGTGTCAATGGAGGTATGGTAGTCTTTTTCATGATTATTTGCGTAGTAATAATACTATTCTAACCTCAAAGTTAACAAAATTAAGACATGTTGGTCAGAGATTTTTTTATCTTTCACAAATTGTTAAATAATTAAAATATATCTTTAGCCTTAGAAAAAAAAAAAGCTTTGCATATGGGGATATTTTTGTTCTTTCATACTATTTTTTGTGCAATTTTTTATAATCATGGGAGATATTTTGATATTGTTTTATTATTTTTAAATTCCAAAAATTGTGCTAGTGACACCCTTTATTTTATCATCACATCTTATTAATGATTGCCATCATTCATGAAAAATAATCTATGACCAACTCTCTCATATCTGTCCTAAATAATTTGATGTGCTTGACGTTGCTATCTTTTTGCTTTACCTATTCCTTTATAGCTCTTTTTCACCGAGTCCTAAATATCTTTGAAGGTTTTGTTACAAAAAATGGTTTTAAAGTTTGAACAATCAATCGATTGGAAAGATAATTTTTTGCTTGATATCTTTTAATCGTTGCCTTTTTATTTTTATTTTTTTGTACATTTGTTAATATTGTTGTAAATGGTGGTTCAATTATTTATTAAAAAATAATGTACTAGTACTTCTTAGACCTTAGGAAATTCTCCATTAACATGCATAAATACAATCAAAGCATGGAATGACCGGTAGAACAAAGTTATCGAAAGCCAAGTTTGAATTTATTGTGTTGACATTGCTGCTGTCGTTGTGAAGACTTTTTGTGATTTTAAAGTTGCTACCATAACAATTTGAGGCTCTTTTCAATCATGAAATAATGCCAATGCTACTGCGTTTTTTTTTGCTTTTATTTCTTAGGTGCTGTGACTGTTGGTACGTTTGCTAATCTACCAGTTGTTACGTAGAAACTACTGTTTTTGGAATTTTATTGTTTTGAAGCTTGTTTTGGTGCTTGTATGTGGTGCTACCGTGTCTACTTTTTGTTGCTCTTGGATTAAGCTAGAGAAAATGTAGTTTATTATTGCTATTGTGTTTGCTTATATTCGTTTGTTGTTTCTCTTCATTTAGAGGTTGGTCTGCTGTTCTTCATGATGCTGTGTTTGATAACTGATGCAAAGGGTCCCGCTACGGCGGCTGCGAAGTGGTGTTGTTCATCAAGCTGCCAGTGGAAAATGTTTGCTAGTTCGTCTGTTACAAATTGTTGCTGCCAGAGAAACACATGACTATTGCTTGTTGCTACCGCATGTGGTGGTTGTTCTGTTGTTGTCTGTATAAAAGGGATTAATTGTTGTTGTCGTCGTCATTGATGTTATGTGATAGTTGTTGTCAATAAAGCTACCACTGCTCTTCTTGTTGCTGCTAGAAAGATCTAATCTCTGTTGGATCATTTGCTACAAGCTACTGCTATTGAAGAAACATGGATGTTGCTGCTACCGATGTTTCATCTTTGCATGGGGGAGACCTAAACAAAGAGTTTCTCTCTGATACCATTTGTTGAAAACACTAAACACATAATTAATACTTAATCTTCCAAGCTTTTGATTGATTGATTGATATTCTACACACACTTAAATTAACTATTATAATCCAATAAGAATTTTAATTAACTAGTTAAACAAGGATTATAAAAACACAAATATTTTTTTATAAGGATTCCTATTTAGATTATATTTCATCTAATATCTACCATTAACCTATCAAGGACCAAAAGGTTAGACTCAAAAGATACTATTTTTACTATTTTAATTATTTTTGAATTTTAATTAATTTCCCTACTTAAATTTCACATCCAAAAGAAAAGCAAGATCTTTGTTTCAGAGAAGAGTATGGTGGTAGAAACTTGAAGAGTTAATCAGCTTGGAGAGGCAGGTTCTATTTAAGACAAGGCTCATTCGCTCAACTGATGGTAATGACTATTTCAGACAAAAACACTTAAGACAGACAAGGAAAAAAGAAAAACATCAATTTCAATCGTTTGTTATATTTCTTCAAAACACACAAAGCTTTGCACGCATAGATTCGCGCATACATATATATGGATGCAATCTGAACGACTTAAAAATGGATAAAGCGGAAATACCAAAAATTTCAGAAGCATGGTAATAAGGTATCATCCAATGCAAGGAAGGAACGTATTTGTTCATGGTTTGCTGCAATTTCCCAACTTCATTCTCCTGTACCAAATTAACCTCTGATATCAACGTGCATGCCATTCACTAAAAATTGGAAAAACGGAAAACAATTGCAAAAGCCATCAGTGAGGAAAATTCAAGCAAAGTCTTGATGCCAATCAATAAATCATTCATACTTAAGCAGATGGTCACAACAAGAATACAAGCTACAAGGATGTCATTTAAAGCTGGAAAGAATACAGTGCAAACCAAATATCACTAAATCAAAGCCTTGCAGGATGATATCATTTGAGAGATGCAGTCCACATTAAATTGCTTTAATTTTTTTTGCAAGTTTTCTTCTACCATTCAGATTCTAACGGGAGCTCATTTTAAAGCAACCAGACAACAAAATTATAAAAGAAACTAACTTAAAATTGCTTGATGCTTGCTAAAACACCTAAGACCTTGAAACGTAAGCCCCTAAACTCTTTATTTCACCGAGAACATATTTAGCTTGTTCATTAAATGTGGGAGAAGAGATATCGATGCTAGTTGCAGAAAGCTACGTACAGGTCTTTATATGAATTATTGATTCAAAACTCAGCAGAAAGAATCTCACCCTTACCGCCCATGTTCTTGTCCAATGAGGGTAGAATTGCAATAAGCAGCTTCTACATACCTCAAGTATGAACAAAACATCTTCCCGATGGTCTTTTGTTATAGTTTTGACAAAACCTTAAGCTATTGACAATGTCTTTGGCACATAATTGATGATAAGTGATTCAAGAACTTCTTAAACTGCCCTAAGTTAGCTCTTTAGAGATGACAAATTTACAGTTTCAACTAGAAAATTTGTTTGGACAAAACCGTTTAGCAGATCATCATCAATAGCTTTTAACAACGATTTGGAGTACATTCTTCTAATTAAAAGCAGTCGGCAGTGAATAAAACCTAATAAAAACCAAAGGTAAACTCAAGAGATACATCGGAGGAATCAGACAAGAAAAAAAAACGGTAGCATGTATGAAAGAGAACACCAGTTCACCATGATCATATCTTTTAAGCCTTAAAACCTCCAAACGATACTCATTCAGGGTAAAACAGACAACAAAATGCACCTACACGACAAAAAAGTTAGGGAGGAGAATGAACTCTAACCCACTTCAATTACACCCTCCCATCTCTCTGAAACAAACCATATTTTGGCAAACCGAGTACCCTCATCATGCTTAACTACCACTTCAACATTGGTTCAGTCTCAGTTTGCACTCAAATAGAATCATTTATTCCTAAACTTCATGAATATGTTTTGGATTCTTGCCTTTTGAAATCTCTTTTTCTCGCTCTCAACTTCTGTAACTTTTTTACATGCCTATTTCTGACTAATTGTCTACGTGTCTCCAAGATATGAAAATTGCATGATGCACATGCGTGTTAGTATGATTGGTTCTATTAACTTGTGACTCCATGACCTCTCGCACCTATTTGAAGTCTTGCTCCCTGTGATGTTTATCGCACTAATGCTATTAATATCACTCTATTCTGTAAATTTTGTTTATGTGGCTGCCTTGTTTTCAAAGTGATCGTGAAACTTTCAAATCTGTGCCGGAAGGTACATTAGTTATTACACAATTTAAAAGTAAGAGACCAGTGACAAAGTATAACAACAAAAGCATACCGGAAGGCTATGTTTAACTATTAAAACCATTTCTAAAAGTACAAAGAAAGGTTGATTGTGGGAGATTATATTTGTAATGTTCCTCAAATGTCTAATTTTTTAGAGGCCTTCTGCCATGACATTAAGATTTGAGAACAAATTAAAGAAATGCCGCCATTGGAGTGTAGTTCTTACTAGAAGCACATGTCAGATCCCTTTATTTGGGTTATGAGTTAGTAATCTTGTTTCCTCTTGTTTATATTTCTCCTCCTAATAACTTGAAAAAAGAAGAAGAAAAAGGGTCAGAGCTAATTACCAATGAAACTCTTTTTTGTTTTTATTCTGAGAAAAGCTTATTACATAAACATGATTTTGCTTACTTTGTTAAATTATGTTCCAATCACTGTCGATTTGTATTTTCAGTTTCATCCCTCTTCTATTGTTAGTGGACATGAGAGAATCATTGCGGTAAAGATGTTTCGTGCAATGAAAAACACTGTAATATGAAAGCCAATATATAGCCGCCAACAATTTTTTGTTCTACGAGAGTGCACATTCCAACAATTTAAAACGTGAAATCGAAATGGATTTTGCGAAATAAGATCAATATATATATATATATACACACACAATGCAATATTTCAAGATTCAGAATCACCAACAGTATCTTACTAAGCCAATACTAATAATGCAGTTTACAAACAAACAATCTCTTGCTCTTAGAAAGAAATCTCGAGTTAAAACCATGTAAATAGATTCGGATTTCAATCACAATAACATTTTGCTGATCTATTATCTATTTGTGGCTCTCGGTTTTGAATATCTATTAATCAGAGATCCCAATTTTTAACTAAAGTACTATAAAGAAAGTAGGTTTATTCTTTTTTTATTTTTTAAAATAAAGTTTACTAGCCAATAAGTGAGTGGCTTGGATTAGATAAAAAAAGAAGTTCAAAATTGGAACAAAAAAGGGACTGTGTATGCATGTTTATATCCAAAAGCTACAGTGAATAGTCAAAAGAAAACCCTTCCCGCTTTTATATTTCTTTTCCCGCAATTTTTGTGGTGATTGAAAGGAGGTTGTGCCAGGCTACGTGCATGGTTTTTACCAGCTTGTCAGGCTTGCTCTGAACCAGCAACAACTGAAACCCTAAGTAAAATTGTCAGAGCCCCACATTGCGCCGATCCATTGCGATGTGGTGAGGTTTTGAATTAGGCAAACGGAAGATTGGGATTTTAAAGCTGTCGAGGTTTCACCCTCTAACCTAAAGAGAGAGATGAACTCTTGTTCCATTAGCTGCCCTTGCATAATGTTAGGGAGAAGGGAACCAGAAAGAGAACAAACAAGGAGACAACCACCCTATGACCTATGCACAATGGTCCATGCAGGAAGCAAATGAAAACAAATAAAATATAAAGACATGAAAAGAACACCCATAAAAATTCAATCAAAGGTTAACTTAATTTATGGTTACCAAGAAAGACACTCATATATATTATAGCTATTCTATCTTTAATGGAGTAAAAATATGCAGTCCGCATGTATCCAAGAACCAACAAGGGGGGGCGGGGGGAGACGATTACGAAGAAAGAGGCAAATTAAGAATCACAGAACCACTAGAATGGGGAGCAAATGTAACATAGATCTAACTTATCAAAGGAAAAGTAAAATGACCGTAAGAGTATTAAGAAAGATTGGAGTGCTCTTATGTTACCTGAAAGAAGATGCCACAAGAAAAACAGACGCCCACAGGCATTAATCAGTTCTTCCCTTTGCCTTTCTGGTCAGAATGCCTGGTTCCATCGCCATAGCAGAGCTGAAACCCAGGTGGGAACTGGTGGTGGTTCTCCATAGCTTGCGGTGTTGCAGCACCGATAAAGAAAGGTACATTTGTGGTAGATCCGTCTATGGTAGAAGACGTAGAAAACCTCTGGAGGTGAGGCAAAAGAGACGGTGATGATGAATTGGACTGAAGGGTCCCCCTATGGTAACCTGCAGCAAGGCCTGAAGATATTGTGAAATTTAGGTTATAATCCCCGCTGGATGCCGGCGGTTGTGTTGTGGCGGCCACTGGGATCAAATGATCTGAAACGAAAGGAAAATGTTGCAAATGCTCCTGGTGATTCTCCCCCGATACACAAAATGGTGGGATCGACATTGTCATTGCTTGTGGGATTGAGTTCCCTAACTGGATTTGCCCTGGAAACCCCGATGAATGATGAGTTGACCGCGACGAGGATGGCCCTAAAAGTCCTGAGCCGAAGCAGTCCATTGGGGTCGAAGGCCACTGCCTTGCCGCGGCTGCTTTTTGGAACAAATTATTTGCATCAGAACCAGTAGGACTAGCAGTACTGTTATTGTTGTTGTTGCTGCTGCTGTTATTTCTAACACTACCAATCCCACCAGTTAAAAGCTCAGTAAATGTGGAGTTTTGAGAAATGGGGTTTATGTTGTGGTGATGCGCAATGCGTGAATCATTCTCTTTCTCCTTCTCCTTGGCTGTTCTCTCCCTGGCTCTCTCACGAGCCTTATCACGACTAACAGAACGCGAAAGTGATAGCCCTGAACCTTTGCTTGTCTCTGAAGTGCTACTGCAAGCAGATTTAGATAGCGAGAGATTCTGGTTCTGCCTAAAATTTGGGTCTTCAAGCTCAACATCAGCTGAATCAAATCCTTGTTCAGTGCTATCACTCGTTTTTTTCTCATCGCTTAATTGCTTTGGCGTGTCAGGAAAAGAATGATTGAGCGAAGGGAGCTCGTTAATTGCATCTTGAGCTGCTTTGATCAGCCATTCTACAGCTTTACTTGGCTGATCATAACCCAACCGATCTTGGAGGTCGTAGAATTGAATGGCAGTGCTCACTGATAAACGGACTCTCCGGTCTCTTAACCCTTTTGAAGTCCATACCTTGCTGTGCCGATCTTTTCCACCAGATGCTCTTGAAACCCTAATTATGCGCGACGAATGGTGCCACGCACGAAGACCGTTGAAGGTCCCACCAGCAGCATCAATACCGCCACCACCACAACCAGCACCGTTGTTAGAATTAGTCCTCTTGAGCTCACCATCTTCTTCATCGTCAGGATATTGGTGGTCAGTACCATTGCCTTTTTGAGCTATTCTGCTGGCGTCATTTATGCCATTACCAACTCTAGAGAACTTACAAGGCTGTCTCCGAATCTCTTCCGCCTCCATAGCGCTACTTTCATGCCTTAACGAACACAAATTATTCAAAAAGAAAAAAGAAGAGAAAAAAAAAAAAGGAACCCTCTTTTATTTCCTAATTGCCTTTGTTATTTATTATTTTCTTTCTTCTATCCCACCCCTCTTTCTTCCTTATCTTTTGTGCTCTTATTGCGGCTAGAAAGAAAGAGAGAAACTTGAAAGTGGGTGGTTTATTAGAGAGCTAATTGAAGAGAGGAGCGCAGGTGGGGTTGGGTGTCCTATGCATTGATGAGGATAACACAGAGAGCTGGGGGGGAAGAGAGAGAGAGAGAGAGAGAGAGAAGCACTTTTGCTGCGTGTGAGTGTGTGTGTTATGAAAAGGGTTCCTTTTTTTGTAATTTTATTTATTTCTCAACAGTTCGATATATCACAGTCCAAGTCAGAGGAGACCCTCCCCTAGCCCTTCTCCTGTACGTTTAAAGCTTTCTTCTTCTTCTTTTTTTTTTTCTTTTTTGCAGTGCTGCTTCTGCACACAGAGTGCTCTTTCTCTCTAAAAAGCAAAGCCTGAAATGGCAGCTACCCTCTCATCAGCAGCCCTGCAACCCACAACCCACAAATCACTATCATAATAATCAAAACAGCATGAGCTATATATATATATATATATATATATATATATATATATATATATATTTGACTTATTAACTATATCACTACCACTAGTAAATAGCTAGGTTTAACTTATTAAACACAAACAGCTTATAGAGAAAAAAGAAATATTTAAAACTAGCAATTAGCTAGCTAAACATGATTAAAGGGTTGGTGGGTTTGCTTGGAAATTAAGCTAAGAAGAAGCAGTAATCGCGTACAGGTAGCCCATCTCTGCAATGGTTTGTATTTAAAGCTTTCGCTGACCCTAAAAATGGCAGACACCACTGCTCACCACCTAATTAACAACATTAAATGACAAAGACAAAAAACAAAACATACATGAAACCAGTGTTTCAAAATTACCAACAAGGACTTGCACTGAAGCTAGTTGTGTCTACAGGTGTCAACCTCTTAAAACTCAATAAACATGGAAACAACCATCTGGTTAAAGTTTCACCATTTGTATTTACTACTTAGTAGCTCACACAGATCTTTACTTCCTAACAGCCAAAACTCACAGATCTACTCTCTTCTTTGCCGCAAAACAACATTCTTGTCAAAGACATTAAGCTCGTTCGTTTTGCTAATTTAAACCGATAAAATGTTAACCTGCAACCTCTCCCAGATCAGCCTCTCTCTTTGTTGATAGAAAGAGATGAGAACAACATCAAAATACTTTAAGCTAGCTTGCTTTATTATTAAGAACAAACATAATAAAAAATTCTTGTAAAACAAAACAGAAACTCAGTGGTATCGACGAATTGTTTTATTTGTTTTTTTTAAAAAAACCTGTTGGAGCTTCAGTTTGCGAGAAATTGTAGCTTTCTTTCCTAGTTATGCAGTTTTCAACAAGCTCTGTTATTAAGTATAGCTCTAAAATACGTAAATATAATGCATAGCATAAGACTCACCATTTCTCATCAAAACCTATAAAGTAGAGCAACTCATAAGAACTTGAATTCAGACAATAAATAATAACCATGAAATTTCTCCTTTTGAGTGTGCTTAGGGTTGAGAAAAGAATACAAGAGGGAATTTAGCAAGAGAGTGAAGAGTAAACTAAAAAGGTGGGGGGTTTTGAAGGCACGAGGAGGAGGAGGAGGAGGAGTTTATTGAGTGTTTCTTCATACCCATGACGAGCAAATCACCGGGCTTATCGGCAAAGGACAGACACTGCGCCGTTCCTTCACTCCTTTATTATTTTTATTGTCGTTGTTATTATACTAATAAATATCTCTCCTTTCTCTTCTTCTTCTACCCTCCTTTCACATCTTTTTTACTCTACTTTGCCATTCTCTCTTTATATTATCTAAGGATCTACACAAAAAAAAAAAAAAAGGAAGATCAACCTTTATTTAGTTTTTCCACCGCCTCTTTCTCAAATAAGTATATAAAACTATAGTTAGCTAGCTATAAGCTTCATTCGCACGATGAAAAGTGATTTTTAGAGAAATTATTTTTTAATATTTTTTTGTATTTATTTATTATTAGAAAAGTTAAATATCTATAAAAAGTATTTTTTTTATTAAAACAAATTAACTTGATTTCTAGAAAAATATTTTCCTTTTATTTTGGATAGAAAATACTTTTAAAAATTTATGAAAAATTTAAAAATATCTTATTATTTGCTAATTATATCAAATTTCATCCTCAATATTTTGATTGTTTTATATATATTTTATTTTGATTTTTTTCTCAATTCTATCCCTTATAATTTAATTTAATTTGATTTTTATACCAACTTTGATTCTTATTTTTTTATTTGTTTTTTCTCTTATTTCTTTTTAATTGAAATTTTTATGCATTATATTTGGATCTCATTTTTTTATTGCTATTTTTTTATTTATAATGATTTATAAAATTAATTTTTTTTTAATTTCATCATTTTTCTATTCATTTGATTGTTATTTATTTTATTTAAAATAATTTATGAAATTTATTTTTTATTTTATTTCCATCATCATTCAACATTTTTATTTGTTAGATTTGATCTCC
>Ga0307507_10012562_pt1 | contig 10443 bp, 11 predicted proteins | sample 7_EM_MG_FD_207223 | JGI IMG/M metagenome (GOLD analysis project Ga0307507, IMG submission 207223) | Populus trichocarpa ectomycorrhiza microbial communities from riparian zone in the Pacific Northwest, United States - 7_EM | ecosystem: Host-associated > Plants > Roots > Unclassified | place... | reverse complement strand
TAGATAGAGATTAGTCTCGATAGCGCAAGCGTGGAATTCTATCTTAAAGTCTTAACTATATTGCGTTCAACTCTCAGTGCTAGCAAGTTATCACATTGCAACCGCCTTTGAGATCACAATATTTTCACTGGTAAACATCCACCTCAACCTTTCCCACTCTTACCCCCCGTTAGGTGTGGCATCAATCACCTCCTTGAGTGCCTGGACAAAATCCCACACCTCCTCAAAGGTATTATAAAGTGGTAACGGTGCAACTCTAATAACGTCCGGCTTCCTTTCATCGACAATGATCCCCCGCTCCTGTAGGCCATCAAATGCCTGCATCATAAGTCCTTCTCTAAAATGCAACGATAATTGCGCCCCACGTGCTGCTGGATTCTGTGGGGTGATGACTTCGAAAGGTTTTGGGTCGTAGGATTCGAATTGGGAGTGGAGGAGGTAGTCGAGGTAGCCGGTCATCCGGATGGATTTTGTCCTAATAGCGGCCATTGTGGCATTTGAGTAGAGAGATAGGGAAGAGAGGAGGGCAGTTAGGTCGAGGATTGAGGGATTGGACAATTGGTAGCCTGCTGCGCCGGACATGGGGCGGAAAACTGGTTGGTTATTAGTAATAGTTCTTGATAGTAAACGGAGAAGGATAAACCGGTATCCATTGTGAACCGTGAAGCCTTGTCATGGCCCCACCAACCGGCAAGTCGATGTCTTTCGGGCGATGCATGTTTCTCGTGTACGAAGATTCCGGCAATGCCACCGGGCCCGCTCGAGAGGTACTTGTAGGTGCACCATGCGCCCTATGGCCATTAGAACAATTAGAATAAGGGAAACAAACAGGCACTTGGCAGGAGTCTTGGTGAAACGGAGTTTCCCTTTGGCGGAGATTACGATGGCCTAATGGGGAGGCCCAGTCGCACCTCGCTATCCCGGATGACCAAAATCCAAAGAATCTGTCCGGGACAACGAGTGATCCGGGACAACAGGTCAAGTTTTGCTGTGAAAACTTTGTGAATTCATAGCATTTCATACGAGACAGCGAGGTATCCGTATTATCGAGTTCCGGGATAGCGAGGTTTGACTGTATTGCGCAATTGGGATCTGAGGCCCGTTCCACGAGCAAAGAGAAATTCCGTTTCATGGAGACCCTTGCCAAGTAGCTCAATATATCCCGGGAAAGCACTCACAAAGTCAACGCCCCATTCGTGAAGCTCCAGCAAAATATTCCCAACAGCATGTGCCAAATCCCAGCCCACCAGAATGCCCTTGTTCTGAGCGTGTCTGGTGATAGCTTTAAGGTCGAATACTTGGCCAGTGTAGTACTGAACACCAGAGAGCCAAAGAACAGCAGTGGTGGAAGCGTTTTCATCGATTACACGGCATATCTGGTCGGTGGTCAAAATATTCCTACTCCCCTCCGGAAATATCGTGACAAGGGCGTCTTTTGGACTCAGCCCATGCCATTCAATCTGCGACTCGACAGCGTACTGCGTTGCACCAGTCAACATTTGGGGATCCGTAGGAAGGAGAATAATATCTTACATGATCACTCGGAAAGGCCTTCCCTTCAATGATAATCTTGTATCGGCCTCGCTTTGTAGTGTCCGGCCTGTAGAAGCTCGCGAGCAGGGTATGAATGTTTGCTGTCAGAGTTCCCATAGTAGATACCTCTTGAGGGAGAGCCCCGACGACATTCGCCATGTGCCTATTGACCTCTTCCTCCGCAGAGACCCAGGGCCGGGAAAGCGGGTGGCTGAAATGCCCCTGCACACCACGAGTAGCCCAAATTCTAAGCTCTTCCGCGATCAGCGCTTGTGTATTCTTCGGTTGGAGGCCCAAAGAGTTTCCACAAAAGTAGATGCATGGGTCTAAGGGATCTATAGCTGGTTAGTATTTGTTTCCTCTCCGAAAGAGCTGCTAGGCAGCGATACGTAGATAGGAGTATCGCAACAAATGATTTGGTAGCCCCTACCATTGCATTGGCCTACGGGCTTTATTTCAGGATGAGGGTCTCTAAGGTCCGCTTTAGAGGGAATAAGGAACTCTTTTCGAAAACTGGCTAGCGGATCACTCGCATCAAGATGGCGAGCAAACTCTCTGGCACTAGATTTAGAGTCGTTGAAGGTGATTCTCTTGCCATGAATAAATTGATCTAGCTGGGCGGAATCCATGTCTGTAGAGGCGAAGGTCTAGTTAGAGTCGAATGTGATACCGCATGAACTGAGGAAAACCGCCTGACACTTTTACGTTGAAAATAAGAAGCGGCTGAGGTGAGACTTGCAATTGCGTCAAAACAATCGCCTTGAAAGACTTAGTACTGGCTATAAAGAGTTAGCTTATGGAATTTTATTGCGATTTCAAGATAAGCCCAAGATTAAAAATCTTATTTGAACGTACTAGCGCCAGGCGGTTCTCCTAAGTTAATACGGCCTCAACCGATAGAAACCAGGAAATAACTCGCAGTAAATTGGACTCACTTTTTGTATAAAGTGTCAGGCAGCCACAAGTGGGAGCAGGGAAGAAATTAACTGTTGTTGTAGGAATTGAGTCAAGGGTCGCTATCGTAGTTTGTATCAGGTTAAATTCGTCGATTTGTTGTGTTGCGGTGGGTTAGGAGTGTGGAGGGGAAAGAAAGTCAGGGTTTCAACCTCGGAATGTTCGCAAGCAAAGAACCTTACCAATCCGTAATAACCCTCAGCAGACCAGTTTGTGTACTAGTACAGTACAGTCACACCTCACTATCCCGAATGACCACAATCCAAAGAATCTGTCCGGGACAACGAGTGATCCGGGACAACAGGTTAAGTTTTTCTGTAAAAATTTTTGAATTCATAGCATTCCATACGGAACAGCGAGGTAGCCATATTATCGAGTTCCGGGATAGCGAGGTTTGACTATATTCCCTTCCCTTACGTACCCGTACCTGTTTGTGATTCAACTGTCGGACTGTGTCTCTCCTCTGCGATTCGGGCACTTTGACAATCACCTGGCAGAGAGAAGGGAGGTGGAGACAATCCGTATATTGAGGAGCTGTCATAGTACTAGTACCGGTACTGTATGACAAAAGCCACCCCCCACGGCGAGCAAGAGAGCCCCTCCATCCCCTCTACTCGAGTAATGCCGCAACGAGTGCTGGTACGGTATTCAACCCATGCAGGCCAATCTGTCCTTCCATGGAGTTTGCCGCAACAGGAAAAAGTAAGTGTAAGAGCCTCATGATACACGATAATAGCAAAGGATGGCCAACCGGGTGGACCTCACTGTAGACTACCGCGCCGGCACGTACCCGAGTACTGGCAAAGCAAGAGCAACTATGATTCGAGTTGGGTGCATTCTGGGAAATTTTCCCCGATCAGATCACTAGCGGCCCCATGCATGTTATCAGATTCATCGATCAGCAACCGCGTCTACCCGGGCATCGTACTTAAACCCTGGTCTTGGCAGGTACCTTGAGGGAAAGGACATTCCACTCCTCACTGCTCTAGGAGAATTGAAGGAAAAAATCTCACTTTTTTCTGTGGGTGCTATTATAACAAATTACTTTTAGAACCTTTTCTATGCTGTTTCTGCCTATAGTGGTTGGGCAATGACAGCTCGAAACCCTACAATTTTGGTGTCTTTTGGCCTCTGTATGGTTGGTTACTAAACGACCTCCATTGCCCGTGAGAGCGTCATTATCCCTACAAACCTTCCCTCTCCCCACATTTCCATATATCCAAACAAAAGACACCCCACCACCACCGTCTATCAACCATGAACGCCAGTTTACGAATAGCTTCAAAGTTTGCTACTATACAACCATGTCTTTCAGTCACTCCAAGGACCCTCCCTCGAATCACCGTCGCTACAACTAGAACTATCTTTCCCGTCGTCCGTGTGGGAAATGTTCGGACGGCGAGGCTGTCCACCTCGATGCCGGCTCGTGCGGCAATCGTTATGAATCCGCGCACCGACCAATCTGGCTCTTTGATGAAGATTGATATATCCCAGCGGGCAGTGAAAGTATGTATTTTCTTCTCCCTCTTTTCCCCTTCTTCTCCTGTAATCGCCGTTCAGTGGAATAATGTTATCGACATTCACAGCGTCTCAAGGAGATACAGCTCAAGGATTCCAACGCCAACCTCGCTTTACGGATAACTGTAGAATCTGGAGGATGCCATGGTTTCAAGTACACTATCTCGCTATCGGATACATTTGACGAGGAGGAGGACACGTCAGTCGCCCCTTTCTCACTCAAACGTAGCATCGCGGCACCCTCAAATTCGTTTCCTCCTCAAATTCGGTTTCTGGGCTATGCAGGGCAGGTATCAACTATATCTGCCAGTACGGAACAAGTGATAATCTGCCGTGAATATGTCGGGTTTTTAGTCAGATTCTTACGAGTACAACTAGTACCAACCTGGGTAGCGCAGAAGCCGAATTTGAGGAGAAAACGAATTTGAGGGGGTGCCCTGATACTATTGGACAATGCCACTAATCCGAGATATAGTGTATTCGAGGAGGGTGGCGCAAAAGTTGTTATGGACGAACCCTCCCTGGGCCTTCTGAAGGACAGCACTGTCGACTACACCACGGAGCTTATCGGTAGTCAATTCAAGATTGTCAACAACCCTCACGCGACCAGTTCTTGTGGTTGCGGAACTAGCTTCGACATTAAATCCTTATAAAACTCGATCGGGCTGGAATTGGGAATGACATTCACGGTAGTAGCAGTAGTAATAATAATACACGGATAGGAGTTTGCTTATGGTTTTTGTTACTCTTTTCTTTCTATTCCTATTTTCCTTATTTCACCTCCCGCCCCTACCTTCCCCTTTCAAATTTACTATTCTATACTGAGGTTCCGGCGTTGAGTCCTGCTATTCTGTTCTGCACTCATCAATAGACGACTGCTTAATTTCTTGGCGTCCTATCGCGGCTTAAAAAGTTTATCAAAAAAAAAATAACCCCACCTCATCTCACGCTTTGACCAAGTGGTCGATCCACCTATTCCAAGCACCACCACCACCACCACCACCACAACCCAAAAAATGTCGACCGAAGACCAAGTCCCAATCGATGCTCTCGTCATAGATGCCGGCCCTCTTATCAGAAACGATTTCACAACTAGCATCCTCAACAGAGTGGGGAAATTATATTCCACCCCCGCCGTGATTGCCGAAATTCGAGACGCCGCCGCAAGGTCTCGTCTAGAGACTACGTGGCTTCCTCTACTCACTCTGCGCGCTCCGAAGCCCGAGAGCATCAAGGTTGTCGGTGACTTTGCGAAGAAGACCGGAGACTTTTCGGTGCTTTCAGTGACGGATTTACAGTTGCTCGCTCTGACATATGAGCTGGAGGTGGAGTTGAATGGAGGCAATTGGAGATTGAAAAGTGTGCCCGGGCAGAAGAAAGTTAATGGGCCTGTCCCTAAGGTTACGAGGGGGGGTGTGGAGGAGAAGGAGGAGGAAGAGGAGTTAGGCAAAGGTGATTGCGGGAAGACTGAGGATGGTGGTGATGCAGAGACTGCTGTCGTAAAAGATACACCGGCTGCTCCGACTGAAGATTACCTGTCCCAGAAGCTAAGCCACACTCATATCTCTACCAATCAAACAACACCAATGACGTCCACCAAACCTTCGGGATCCACGGAGCAAGCTTCATCTTTACCCCCAGAGCCCACCACAAACGAGGATTCCAACCCCCCACCAGATACCAAACCCACCCAAAACGCTCCGGCCTCCGAAGATTCCGACTCCGAAGGCTGGATAACCCCGGAAAACCTGCACAGACATCAATCCAAATCTACCTCCTCCTCCCCCTCTTCCTCAACGAGCCCCACCAAAACCTCTTGGCCCATCCGTGCCGCTCTCGCAACCACCGACTTCGCCCTCCAATCCGTAACCCTCCAAATGAACCTCCACCTCCTCTCCACCAAAACCCTACAGCGTATCCACACCATCCGCTCACACATCCTGCGCTGCCATGCGTGCTTCAAGCTGACGCGCGACATGGCAAAGCAGTTCTGCCCCGTGTGTGGCGGGCCGACGCTGCAGCGCGTGTCCTGCTCCACCGACTCGAAGGGCACGTTCAAGCTCTACCTGAAGCGCAACTACCAATGGAATAACCGCGGGAACGTGTTCTCGCTACCGAAGCCCACGCATGGGAGTGCCAATGGGAAGGGCGATAAGGAAGTGCTGATTCTCCGGGAGGATCAGAAGGAGTACGAGAGGGAAGTTGTTAGGGGCGAGAGGCGGAAGGAGAGGGATTTGCTGGATCCGGATTACTTGCCCGGGATATTGACGGGTGAGAGGAGGGATGCTGGGGGACGGCCCAGGATTGGGTATGGTAGAAGGAATCCGAACGTTGCGAGGAAGGGGGGGAAGAAAAAGTGATCATCTCCCCCTATATCTCCCCCTCCTCCCCCCCCTCTTTATTATGCTTTCCAATACGTTGGATAAAAGGATCTAGTTTTCCAAGCTCTTGTTTGCTTCTGCTTTTTTTTTCCTCATCATATAAAAGTTTACATCTGCATTGTTTTATAAGCCATCTAAAGCTGCTGCTCTCCCTCCAAGTATAACTCTCCACCCCATCTATAGCCCAAAGTCTACAGCACAAGTCAAGTCTTCCTCCTCAACAGCCCCTTAAAAAAGTCAAAACTATTGTTGTCACTCTGCAGCGTAAACGACCGTCCCGTAATCCTACCGCCCTCGTCCAATTCATCCGCCGTCAAAAGCCCGTAATCCGTAGTAATCCCACGAATCCTAGCCTTTCTCCCTCCCTCCATTTCCAATCGAACAACCTGCCCACTAAAAAATTCACCATTCTATAATCAGCCAACACATGCCTTTTTTTTTTAAAGAAAGAGTAAAATAAAATAAAATAAAATAAAAGAAAGGGAAAATAAAAATCGCAAAATAAAAACGCACAACTCGATCATAGCACAGACCTATGCAGCCAATGCTTGTAATACAACTCTTCGAACGGAGCAAACCCGCAACGGCAGAACTGGTAATACATCTCCTCGAAGACGACCAGGATCTTGGCCAGGAGACGCTCCTGCTCGAAGGCTGGCAAGCGGGATAGGCCCTTGGATTTACGGGTTCTGTTGAGTTTGTCCAGGATGTGATTTAGGGAAGTTGTTGGGGCGCTGTTTGTGGTGTTTATGCCGCAGCCGACGACTAGGAGGAACTGGTTGTTGGCGTAGCTGGAGTTCACGAGAATGCCGGCTATCTTGAGGAACTCTTTTTCATTTTGGGGATTTGAGGCGTCTGATAGTTTTAGAAGATTAGTTTGATGACTATAAGGGAGGGAGGGAGGGTTCAAAAAAGGTTTCAATCAAAAAAGGGTGGTTACAGATGTCGTTGGGCCATTTAAGGCGGACCGGCATGTCCCCAAATCCTATATCGTAGCCTTTAATTGCTTCGACGATGGCGAGGGCGACTAGGTATTGGACGAAGACTACCGGTGCTTGGACGCTTAGTTCTCTAGGATGCCGGATGCAGGTTGAGAATACGAGTGCTCCCATAGGAGATACCCAGACGTTGGATCCGCGACCTCGCCCAGCAACTTGGAGCGTGGCTACTGCTGTTAAGCCGCTTGGGAGGCGCTGGAGGAGCTCAAAGTTTCTAATTATCTGGGTCAGATATAACTCAGGCTTCGATACTCGGGGGATATACTTGTCCAGCATGGTGTTTGTACTAGTAACAACCTCGCCATAAAGAAGGAAGGAGCCGAAGATTTCAGGGGAAGAGCGAGATTGGGATCTGTAACGCTCGAGATGCTTATAATAGGCGGTGTGATCGAAGTATGGCGTTTCTTTAGGAGGTGGATGCCCGGAGTCATGAATTTGTACATGTTTCTCTACCTTGTTGTAGTCAATGATTTTATGGGGGGAATCTTGTTCTCCAGTCAGTGCGTCTGCGAGGGATCCCATTGAGAACGGCTCTGGGTTTCTTTCTAATATAAAGGTGTCGTTCTCCCCGACTATCTTTTGCTTGTCTCCGTCGACGACCGATATTTCCCTCAATCTATCTACTAAACGTCCGACATCTGCTGGGCTGGTGGAGGAGAGGTGGAGGAGCGATAAAGTTGGGATGGCACCAGCCTCGCCTGGGGCACGAAGCCCCAGTTTTATCAGACAGGCCCTCAGGAAGGCTTCGCGCTTGGTGTCAGTTAGCTCTATCAGCTCTATTCTCTCGCGGTACTCGCTGTCTCCAGAATTCTTGTCCAGGTTTATAGCGGCAAATCTATAAATTAGCACATGTCAGCTAACCTCTAGGAGGGGAAAGAGGAATCATACTCAGGGTGTGGGCCAGTTAGAATAGCACCCCCGTCACCAATCTTGCAATATACCACCGCAGCATCTCCGCCCTCCACGCTTAACTTCTCTTTCTCTTCAAAGCGTGCGAGAACCTCCACACCTCTATCAACGTACTTGTCTGCATCAACAAACAATCCCCCACCATTGTAGTAGGAGTTAAATCCCTCCAATTCGTTATCTCCGAGAGCTTCCTTCTCAACCTTAATCTTAGGAGCCCTAGCACCTTTCTCACTTGCGTACTGAAACCCAGCCAACGCAGCACCTCTGCAAGCCCCTGGGAAGAATTGGAGCTCTCTACTCCCCACAACTTCCATCTTTCCATTCCCGACTTCAAACTCTACCATCTTGCACCCGTAGTAGCCCCCAGCACAAAACCCAATGAATGCCCCACCCTTACGGACGAATTGAGCTATCTTTTTATTTCCCTCGCCATTGAGCACTCGACAGTACCCGAGGTCTGCACCACCAGGTATAACGAGGAGCGCACAAGACGTTTCCCATGGCTCTTTGAGAAGCGTGTCGGCCGCTGCTGGGATGACAGCATAGTGGGGTGATAGAAGTCTGCGGAGGGAGTAGAGGCAGTGTCTAACTGACTCAAGCGTTGTCCCTGTCCCTGTTGTCTGTGTGAGCCTTTTATCACAGCCGATGACTTGGTTAATCTTGAGAGAGAAGGTATGATACCAGAGTACACTAGCACATTCATTCGACCCATATTTAGCGCGCTCAGTAGACCTAAACTTGAAGCCGAAAATTGCGGTGTTCGACGAGCCGAAAAAAGTCTAAGGCGATAGATATAATATCAGTATACCGGTAACACAGGCAACGCAACCTCTGGCCCTAAAGTTATCTCACCCTTTCGCTTTCACGCTCCTTTTTAGAGATTTTCTCAGTCCTCTATTACCGGATGAACAAAGCTACCAAGCACAGTACAGTACAATACAGACCGGATGCCGAGTAACGATAAACTACCGCAGAATGCCCCGCAGAGGGAGCAAGACGAGGATGATGAGTCCGATGCTTGGTAAGTCAAGCTTTACGAGAAAACCTTAGGTAAAATAGTGATCTACTTTTTGCTCGTTTTCTGACGGATCAACAATTGGTTCAGGGACAAAAGGATATCTGATACTGGATGTGCAGGTAAAGTTCCCTTACCGCCCATAGTGAGGGGAGGACGGTAGGGTAGGTTTAATAACATAATCACAGCGGAAAGTACGAGGCTTAACGATTGTTTCTTCGAAAAGAGGGATTGGCGAAAGTGCCAGAAAGAGGTTTGCAACCCTACCCGAGTTCTCCGTTTGTTTTGCTCGGTGGCGGAATTGAAACTAAGGCACTTTTGCTTGGACAGATGGAAGCCTTTAAAGAATGTTGGAGACTGAAGGGAAATACAGATAGAACAGATTCTAGAGACAATTGACCAACGAAGTAGTTGCCTTTTTCATTGCATGTAAATCGCTGTAAAAAAGTATTAGTCCAATGGATAACCGAACCTCTACGTATGACAGGCAGATGATCCGGTACGAGTGTCTCCAAGTGGGGCGTCCTCCAATGCCATAGGCCCTTAGCCCTGCAAGGAAGCCCACCATTGCAGCAAATCTTGGCATTTTTAGTTTGACCATCTCTTCCCCCCGCCAAAAAGGAAAATCTTCCCCCAAAGCTTCAACTTCAACACCCAACAATCTCCAAGAAGAAACTCAGACCACCCTCTTCTCTTGCATTCGGTGCTCCATCTTTACATCCCCCATTCTCAAAAATGTTCTCCGTCTCTCGGAGAGTTCTTGGGGGGCGTCTCGCCTTGAAGTCGTCGGCGAGATTGATATCCCCTCCGACCTCCAGTGCACTCGCAGTCCGCTACCAGACAATCAATGCCAGGCCCGAGCCCATTGGCACCAAGCCCCAAAACATCTCCATCTCTAAGTCTGGTTTTAACGATGCCCCAGAGACCCTTCTTGACGAAGGCACGGGTGAGAAAGTCGATTGGGCTAGATCTTTCCACGGATTGTCGACAGAACCGTTCTCCAAGGAGGCAGCCGATATTTTGCTTGCTCCTGTTAACCCCGAAGATGTTGAAATCAAACCTGGTGCGGGGGGGGGGGGGGGGGGGGGGCGGCGGGGGGGGGGGCGGGCGGGGGGGGGCGGGGGGCGGGCGGGGC
>Ga0307507_10012561_pt1 | contig 10443 bp, 9 predicted proteins | sample 7_EM_MG_FD_207223 | JGI IMG/M metagenome (GOLD analysis project Ga0307507, IMG submission 207223) | Populus trichocarpa ectomycorrhiza microbial communities from riparian zone in the Pacific Northwest, United States - 7_EM | ecosystem: Host-associated > Plants > Roots > Unclassified | place... | reverse complement strand
AGGCAGCGAACTTGTAAGGACAGTGTCGGATCGTGTTGATATTTGTAAACGCTCAAGGGGGCTATACAGAGTCAGGAGTCTAAAAGTCTGTTGTTTTGTGCAAATTAAGGAAACTTGCTATAGAAGCTGGAAAGTTAGCTAAGACAAGGTAAATGAAGCCATAAATTCGTTCTAGAACGGCTAGTAAAAATTCTATAAATCACACCCGATTTAACAAACCCAAACCCAAGCCTTAGGGCTACCACTTGCGATTTTATACACAAAATTTCGTAAACAAGTCAATAAAGCTAATTCTGCTAAATAAAACATTTGGGTATTTCTTAATACCTTGAGAACCCCGAACTCGAAGCACCGCGCACGTATAGTGGGTGAAAGTGTGTTAAGGTTTTTTTAAAGTGTGTGTGTGTGTGTTGTTTAGTGTGGTTCACGCACCTGTTCAGTCCATGCGTCGCACACTCCCCTCTTTCCGCGTGCACCGGTCTTCTCACTGTGATATTTACATAATTGCTATTGGTAAGAATCTAGCTTAATCTCTACATTTATTTCTTATGTATTCACCAGTGATGTGTCCTGATTTCAAACTCAAATGGTTTCAAGACCATGGTCATGACCTCCAACAAGTCAAGTCAATAAAAAGTATGGTATGTGATTACTGGGAGAATGTATATGTAGGTGAGGAGGAACGGGCCGAGTGAGGAGGAAAACAAGGTAATTGGTAAAAATATCTTTTTGAAATCCTGTTATTGAATTCAATTTTTAACCAAGGCAATCGCCATATGCCCCCAAAGAAAATAGGTGTGTGCCCACATTCAAACTTCCTTGACAAACCCAGGGAATCAATGCTGGAAGGTTACATGATGTACTGGCACATTGCATCAAAATCCCAACCACAACTCTCACAAATGGGTTCTGGTTTCTGCTCAGCCCAGGTAAGCAGCATTATTCACACTTTTTTTTCTTTATTTTCAACAATTGTTGCAGGTACTTCTATGGATGCAGAGTGAGCATTCTCAAACATTCAGAGCACAAATGGCTCTTGGATCCCTGATTAAATCCCCACTCTACCCAGGCATGGATAAAGTTACACAAATCATTGAAAAAAATATGGATGATGATTTCTTTTCCTCTTGAATAGCTTTTTTTAACACTTAAGGTCACCAAAATTGTTCTTGCAATTGAAATGGTGACGTTGTCTTCAAATAAAATGTATTTGTACTCAATTCATATGATATATGAATGACTTTACTTTTACCATGAATTGTTCTGAATTTTAGCTTTGTAACACAATTTTTTTCATAGAGGATGGACAAGAAATGAACAAGATACACTCATTTGTGTAACTGAAGCTACATGCTCAGTGACTCAGGCCATTTTACCCATGGATATATCTGTACTGTGCCTTGTCTGATACATGGGTGGGAAAATCCATGGATTGGGTATGGATAATACCTGGGTAGTATCCATGACAGTGGATCTGACCTAATTACATAAACAGTGCAAAAATGATTTATTTTTCATGGAATCTGTTTGGAATCTTTCAAGTGCTTCACTTAACAGCCCCATATGCATTTAATATAATCCTACCACTGCCAGTTATCCCACCATTTGAAGATGGCATTTGACAACCTCTCCCACCATCCCTCAATCCCACAAATCATTCCATAGAGCTCAAGAACTGGCAGCACAAAGTGTTTGGCCACCTAATCCAACACCACATCAGGTCATGCATACATGGGCAAATTCCGGAGACAGTGCTTCTCTGAGAAAAGTGTCACTGCAGAGAACCTGATACACAAACCATCAGGAAAGCCTGCAGGACAAAAATCATGAAATTGCCCTCCCAGAGCTACTAGGCACCCCCAAAGGATTGTTGCCCTAACCAAATTCCTTAAAGACTAGGTGCATTTATGTTCACCAGAGAGAAACACATGCCCAAAAGCACCCCATCCTTTGAAGATGAACCAGAACCCCCCAACATAGACTCAGAGGATGATGCCCCTGACTCAGACCAGTGACCTGAGCCCACTGCACACCCTTGCCAATACCATATCATGAGTGACACAATACTCCCACTTCCCTTAGCACCACAGTGCAACCACCATCCCTGACCTCACAGACCCATATGCCCTACACTACACATTCCCTACTCCTTACAGCTATTCAACACACAACTAAATTCATGGAAGTGACATCCCACAGGACCTAATTATACCTAGGGGCAGCCTACCACTGCCTGTGTGTCTTAGAACTGTTCCATATAAATCTCAAGAATCCAAAAAAGAAAATTGCTCACCATGTTGATGGGTGGTTCTATTCCACTCTCTCTCTGCTTCCATGGAGTCCAAACAACCATGCTGACATTGCCGATGGAGACAATCCTCCCATGGTTCTCCTTTATGAAAATCCACACTGATTGTGTCTGCAGATATAGACAAGATCTGTTTCAGTGAGTGGAACCATATATTTCCAAAGTCTCTGTTCTCAAATTCTCAATTGAAGATGTGCAGACTTGGTAATACAATTTTTGGCCTCCATGACCCTCCCATCCATAACCTGTTTTACTGAGCCTTCATGAGGACCTGCTCATGGCAGGGGTGCATCCAAAGCCCACCAACTGCCAAGCCAAATGCAGTGCAACCACAGCATTTGCCTCCAGCCATAACACCAATGGATTTAGTTAATTATGTAATGAATAAATATTCTTGTCAACCACCAGATTGCTGATCATGTGCACTGGGTTCTTACATAGAAGAGGAGGGGGTTCACAAATAGAATTAGTGTTCGCAGGTTCAGTCCTATGGACCGAAAAAATCCATAGGACCGAGCTGAACCGGACCATGGTCCGGTCTATTTTTCGGTTGCGGTTGCCCAAATTTGGGGTTATTCCAGTTGCCAGTTGCCTCATTTCAAAAATCATTCAAAACCATTCAAAGACTGGTTGAAATCGGTTGCAACCGGTTAAACGGTCACGTGCATTACATAGCCTTGTAACGACATTTATTACCTTCAATTTGATCTTTGGTTCATCAAAAACGGTTAAGAATTGAGAAAGATATAATGAAATCCATTTTGATATAAATACTTTTTTTGTGCAACTTGTACCAGAATGACTTTAATTCTAACTCACTCAAATTTTCATCAGTTTGCTTCATTCTATTTTTGGGTATGGAAATTTTAAGTAGGCAAATGTGCCCACCATCTATCAATGTACGGTATGCATCAAATAATTTACAGTTGTCACATTACATTTTGCCTGAGTCTTTATGAGATGTAATTTGGTTTCAGTCATAGATATGTCAGATATTCATTAAATCTCTTGAAAATTGGTTGAATGATGGGTATTTACAGGCTCTACTATGTTATATAAACCGTTTAATTTTCAGAGTAATGATAATTGAGATACAGATGGTTTATATTGGTACAATGAATTTCACACAAAAAAACCGGTCTGAACCAGTCTAAATCAGTTCCATGGACCGCAAAAGACCGGTCCTAGGTGGTCCGGTTTGGTCCCCGCAATATCTGGGTCGGTCCTAGACCAGTTGCGGTCCACGGTTGCCCGTTTTGGGGGCAAAAAACCGGACTGAACCGGACTTGCAAACACTAAATAGAATTATCCCTGTCTAGTGCCAGGATGAAGGAGAATTGTTGAAAACTTGAAATATATAGTTAATTATGTAATGAATAAATATTCTTGTCAACCACCGGATCGCCAACCATGTGAACCAGGTTCTTACATAGAAGAGGAGGGGATTCACAAATAGAATTATACTAAATAAATAGCCCAAAGCCCCTGGTGTGCCCCTATACTTGTATTTGCACACTGTCACAATAAGAATCACTCCTTGTCTATATTATCTGCTATGTTTCATTACAAACCAGAAAATAGGATAGTATATAAATAATCAAAAACAGTTATCTCTGCCTGGGAGTCAAACCCAGCTTTCGCGCTGTGAGTCAAATTTTATATAAACATTCTAGGCACTGTACTAACTGATATACTAACAGAGAGTTATTTGGGAAATCTAAGAAATCATACATATACTTTTCAGGAGTCAGTGACCTCGAACAGACAACAAAAATTGAACCTTGATGAGGGGACAAAACCTATGTGAAGGTGAGGACGACAAATACCTGTTCTGGGGCTTGAACCCAGTCACGCTTATGTTGATTTGTGCCAACTGATGGGCTAACAGGATGTTTTTGGATGAAAGGGAGAGTTCAAAAGTCGGATACTGTTGGTTCTGAGCTCATTTAGTGCTAAACACAATCATGTGTGTAACCTCTTCATACGGTAAGTACACACACAAAAATGGCACATGCACTCACCTCCAACACATATGCAACACATCCCTAAAGTGAAACAAAAGCTAATAGATAGAATGTACATACACGGTACGTGCAGATATATAGATGACACCCTCCAGGTATGTGCCCCACCCAAAATCTAACCATCTGTCCCACTGATCCAACGTCTGTCTACCAATGCAACTTGTGTGATGGGCACTGATACCCACTCAGGTTCTTGAACAAGTACAGCTGATGATAATCCTCGGCGTCCCACCACGTGCTGGCTGGAACGATCTCTGTGATGATGTTCTTTCCCTTTGGCATGAAGTACTTTGCCTGGATTTCTTCTGTTACGTGTTTGGCTATGGTTGCTTGTTTGGGGGAATGTGTGAAGATTGCTGAGCAATATTCTGTGTCTTGGATGAACAATTTGAACAAGTGGTGGTGGATGAGTGGGACTTACGAGTACTGGCATCACCTCCCTGGCAGTTTACCGTTGTTGGGTCATGACTTCAATAGAAGAACTCTATTCATTCACCTGTTCAACACCATTGAAGGATTGAATAAAAGAAAAGAAAGGCACACACCAACAGGCTCGCCACAGCTCACAATCAATGGGTCAAACTCCATTCTTCACCGCCTCTGCTTGGTTCATCACACCCCAACACACTAGCTTGTAACTCAGGTTCGTAATGAGGGGGTTCCCACCCATGTACCCCACCCAAGATCCCCTTGTCCTGTGACGGTGGGAAGTGCTTCAAGATGTGTTCAACACCCCAGAAACACCCTGCCATGAATGTAGCAATTTCAGGTTGTACAGAAGCTGCATATAGCATCTTGCCATCAGTCACCGGAGTACTAAGTGACACGTAGTAGATGTAGAACACATATGACATGACATTGGAAACTTGGAATGCAGCTGGGTAAATGAGGGGGTGGGATGAAGACAAGATAGACACACAACATCTCTTCCAAGCAAGCTCTTCCGGTGCCATCCTCATTTCCTGAATGACGATGTTGAGCATGTCAGCTTTTCAGGCAGTATATTCCTAGATTCAAGGTTCAGGGGATGAGTAAGCTGGGTCAGTTGTTCAGCTCCAGCTTGAGGAATAGCTTGAGAAGGAATGGCAGATTCAAGACCTGTTCGTCATTTAGCTCTATCTTTCAGATTATAGGGGTTCCATACATGCCAGTTATCTCCTGTGGCATTCATAAATTATCATGAGGAGCAATGGTAAGAGTGCATAGCCAATAGCCAACATCAGTGTTTGTTCCAGTTAGGGTTATTGCTGTTTGCAAATTTCATTTTTCAAGTTTTTGGGAAGCTTTGAGGCATTTGTGCCACCAAAAACTTTCCCTTTGTTCCTCCCCAAATATACAACCTTTTTGTATAAATTTTAATAAATTTTGAATTGTTTCAACGAGCCTGAGATGCTTATTCATAGTATGAGCCAATAGGAGAGGTATTTGTGATATATAACAGTCTTGTGACTTTCCACATATTGACAAGAACTATGGGGTCTATCAAGATGTGAATTGGATTTTCAGAATCTACAAGAAAACCAGCAGTTACAAAGAGAATTGGACCACTAGGTGGGGTCCAATGTCCACAATTTTCTTTGCAATCTGATGATGCATCACATATTTGTCACATTGGGTTCCAGTATTAATTACAAGTACTCAGAAGGAAATAAATTGGTCATGAATCTTAGCACTAAACACATTTTTGTGAAGAAGAAAAAGGCATCCATGTTAAGCTGAGCCACTTTTTTGACAATATTTTATACTCCTCCTTGCTCCATCTCAGAAATTTCAAAGAGCTGTACCACTCCATGAGTTGACTCCCTTGAGCACACTCTTTCATAAAAATGTTTGCTAACTATATATAGTGCTAAATATTGTATCACAAAACAGTTATACATTGGATGAGATATTTTTTATTTACTCCACGATTGTGGAGGGCAAAGACATGACTGTAATGGAAAATCACCATCAGCAAGAAAGGACATTCAGAAGCTCATCAATTAATTCCTGGGATATGACAAAATCAGTATGGTTCTTAAACTTTCAGTAAGGAGATTTAAAAGATATTTGGCTGTCCTACCACCATTCGTAAGTCTGTCAATGCAGCCATGAGCAGAAACAAATCCTAATGCATTTTGATTAATCCTTTGACCTAGATTGACTTTCTTAGGGTCAGATGAATTGTAATAGGCAGAAAGCTGGGTAACTTTGGTAGAAAACAATGAGTACTATGATACATGGCTCACAAATAAATTTCCAAACTAAATAGACAGGAGGTTGTGTACTCATTATCACTGATGCACTTTCAGAACTGTTGTTTTCAGTAGGTGCTCAACATTTACAAGCTTCAAGTAAGGCAATTTATGTGGAAAAATAACATTTTGTAATAATAATGCCTGGTACACAACTCAGCAGGTGGACAAACAACAGTCTGCCATGAAAATGATGCTAGCCACTCCCTGTTGCCATAATTACACAATGGTTAGCAGGGAATGTGTTCTATCATTCTGACAAAACCCTCTCTGTTCCAGAGTCAGGGACAAGCAAAAGAGAGAATCCAAATGAGAGGAAGTCGAATGTCACCCTGCTTGTCAAGGTCTATTTCATGCCAAACTTAACCATACAAGATGTAAGATGCCTGACTCCAAGGTCATAATTGCTTAGCACACATCATAGACCACTCTAGACCACATCCCCACACAAGCAGCCCAAGGTCATATTGCTTAGCATGCATCATAGACTGCTCTAGACCACATCCCCACACCAGCAGCCCAATGCTTAGCACACATTGTAGACCACTCTAGACCACATACAAACAGATGCTCACACAAGTAGCCCAACTTCATAATTGCTTTGTGAGCATTGAACATAGAATTATTGAATACATTCACAACACTGTGTTACTCTATGCAACTCAAATTAGCTCTCAGTGTCCAGACTCACAACCAGTTCCTTACATGGACCCTTTCCTTTTTGTATTATTGGCAAACAACACCAACAACTACCACAACAATGCCAACCACTACCAAAAATAGGAGGTGGAGTGTGAAAGGCAACTGTTATGAGCCTAGTGAACTTCTGAAATATTTTCAGGATTGGAACAAACAATACACTCTTTTGTAAACATGGCACACTTCTGTGAGGAGCTGGACAAAGGCCAGGCAATGAGCAGCAGGCTCCTTCAAGTTTTGACCTGAACAAGTAAAATATTCAATGTCCACACTATCATAATTGAGCCCTCAACAAGAAAAAATGGTTAAAAATGGAAATCCAAAGAGATAGGTGTATGTTGACAACAGAGTCAACCTCTAGTAAATAAATAAAACTTAATAAAATGAATAAAATAAAAAGTTCAATTATGATCTGATACAAGCAAGGTAATTGTTGGAATTGGAATAATGTCAACCTCTTGTTAACAATATTATGGTGAAAACAGGAACACTCTGGAATGACAACAGAACTTACCTGAAATTCGTGGGAGTGCCACCCAAGTTGGATCCACTCTGTTTTCTGTGAACTGGATGTGCAAAGCCATAACATACACAAATCATATCTGTTCAGGATATTCTATAGCTCATTTGAACCACCTGTTTAATGTGCATGGAACCATATAATTTAATTAGGAATAGGACAAGGTTTACTAACACAATCATGTGAATACCATCTATTGCAGAACATGGCCAGCCCCTCACAATGACAGATTCTCCCACAATATAAGATGCATGGCAGTGCATTAACAGGGTTGCAGTTGACATATTTTTTGTTGAAGACAACAGGTGCCATAAAAAGGAAAAATCAAGTGAAGCCAAGCATCTCTTGGTAAAAATTCCATTTGTTGAGTGTTCAAGCTTCATCCCCATCTTTTTGCCCCCTGACTTGATGATTCTCACCTTATTTACATCTATTTGCCTGCCATCCAGGAATGGTTTTTTTTAAGTACTACACTCAAACAAGAGTTGTAGGAAATTCAAGAATCTATGCTAACAGTGAGGGTATTCATTTTGTTATAAATTAGGAAGAGGCAGTAACTTGCTCACAGGTGTGGTGGTGCCCTTTGCAACACTTTATGCACCAACTTGGTCAGGTCACTTCTTAAGTTCCAATAATCTTTTCAACATCTGAATATAGTTTTAGATCTAGACAATAATTTCACATTCAGTTTGGATCATGATAGTGATGGCATGGTAACCATGCAGCTACCTTTTTAGAAAGTGCTTACCATGCAATGAAGGAAGATATTGTACAACTACTGTATAAACCAGGTGTTTCACATGAAATCTTGCATGGATGCACATTGTAATGCAAGGTAATTTTCCAGTCCCACTGTAGGCATTGGTTTATTTGTTCATGGGGGATATTGAGAAACTGGGAACAAAATATATAAAAATGTTCAGGCACAACATCAGCAATGAAATGCAGATTTACATTCTTCAGTAACTTTACCAACTTATTGCAGCTTCAAAAATTTTGATATCTTTCAGTTTTGATCACAAGAAACATATGCAGTGGACATTGCAACACATCATGTTGTCTCTGAAAACCTTGCAGGATGTCTCTCATGTGATTCATGGAGCCATGCTTCAGTCTGGCAGACTGTAGACACCATTATGCACCACAATATTAATATCCTCACCCTGATTGAAAATTGAAGGTTTTTTCACAATAACATCTGCAGTCAAATTTGGGGGTTCTGGGAGAATAAAGTTTAATTTTAATCTTCAATGTGACATAACAATTTTTTATTTCCTTCCCATGATTCCCTCCCCCCCTGGTGTGCCCCTATCCTTGTATTTGCACTCACAATAAAAATCATATCTGCTATGTCTCATTACGAACTAGAAAATAGGAGAGTATATAAATAAATGAAAATGCAGTCCAACAGTTATCAGTTACCTCTCTGTCTGGGAGTCGAACCCAGCTTTCGCGCGGTAAGTCAACCTCTCAGGTCAATTGACAGGCGCGTGTACTAACCGATATACTAACAGAGAGTTATTGGGGCAATCTAAGAAATCATACATATACTATTCAGGAGTCAGTAACCGATATGGGAGTTATGCCAGGGGTCGTGGTGATGATGAGCGGAAAAGCCATACCAGAGATCGGACACATTCCGTGGTCTCAGGGGGCACACCATCTTCTGGAGAGCCCAGTCGGACTGGCATTGGTATGCGACGCCGCTCAACTGTTTCTGTGAATCGAACCTTGATGAGGGGGGACAAAACGTATGTCAAGGTGAGGAAGACAAACACCTGAGGCTGTTCTGGGGCTCGAACGCAGTCACGCTTATGTCGATTTGTGCCAACTGATGGGCTAACAGGATGTTTATGCATAAAAGGGAGAGTTCTAAAAGTCGGGTACTGTTGGTTCTGAGCTCATTTAGTGCTAAACGCAATCGTGTGTGTAACCTCTTCATACGGCAGATCTTTTCCAAGCATGGATATCCAAGAGGGTGGATATATCCGCAAGTACACGCACAAAAATGGCAAATGCGCTCACCTCCATCACATATGCAACGCATCCCTAAAGTGAAACAAAAGCTGATAGATAGAATGTACATACACGGTACGCGCAGATATATAGATGACACCCTCCATGTATGCGCCCCTCCCAAAATCTAACCATCCATCCCGCCAATCCAATGTCTGTCTACCAATGCAACTTGTGCGACGGGCACTGATACCCACTTGGGTTCTTGAACAAGTACAGCTGATGATAATCCTCGGCGTCCCACCACGTGCCGGCTGGAACGATCTCCGTGATGATCTTTTTTCCCTTTGGCGTGAAATACTTTGCCTGGATTTCTTCCGTCACGCGTTCGGCTATGGTCGCTTGTTCGGGGGAATGTGTGAAGATCGCTGAGCGATATTCTGCGTCTCGGATGAACGATTTGAACGAGTGGTGGTGGATGGGTGGGACTTACGAGTACCGGCGTCGCCTCCCTGGCGGTTTACCGTTGTTGGGTCGTGACTTCGATAGAAGAACTCTATTGATTTACCCGTTCGAACCCCATCGAAGGAGTGAAGAAAAATAAAAAATCACGCACCAACAAGCTCGCCATAGCTCACGATCGACGGGTCAAACTCGATCTTCACTGCCTCTGCATGGTCCGTCGCGCCCCCACACACCAGC
>Ga0307507_10012559_pt1 | contig 10444 bp, 8 predicted proteins | sample 7_EM_MG_FD_207223 | JGI IMG/M metagenome (GOLD analysis project Ga0307507, IMG submission 207223) | Populus trichocarpa ectomycorrhiza microbial communities from riparian zone in the Pacific Northwest, United States - 7_EM | ecosystem: Host-associated > Plants > Roots > Unclassified | place... | reverse complement strand
TTCCTTGATAAGGCATCTGCAGCTAGATTCTCTTTTCCTCTCTTATACCATATAACATATCTTAAAACAAAAACTTAATTAAGCCTTTTCTTTGTAAGGGTATGTGTATCCTCCGTTCCAATAGGTATTTTAGACTTTCATGATTAGTATTTATGATGAACTAATCATGTTCTAAATAGTGTCTCCGCATATCAATTATCATTAGAATGGTCATGAATTGTTTTTCATATATGGATAACCCTATATGCTAAGGACTTAAGACTTTACTAATAAAACTTAAAGGCATTTCCTCTTTATTAAACACAACTCTTAATTTCATAACACAAACATCAATTTCAAGCATAAAAACCTTGTGATAACCAGGTAAAGCTAACATTAGAGCTTCACACAATTCATTTTTAAGTTAATCAATCTTGTGCTTTTTTATTCCATTTGAAGTTGTTCTTTTTAAATAATTCAGTGAGTGGATTATTGATGATACCATACTCTCTAATGAATTTTCTTTAATAACCTATTTATTAAAGGAATCCTTTTAATTCTTTGATAGATATGGAACAAACTTGGATCTCATGTCTTCAATCTTTTTAAGGTCAATTCTCACCCCTTTAGAAGAGATAATATGACATAGATATTGTACCTTTTCTTTAAAGAGTGATCACTTGGACTACTTAATATGTAATTGGTTACTTCTTAATGTCACTGACTTAGTTCTAAAGGGGTTGATATGCAACTCCATAGAATAACTATATATCAATATGTCATAAAAAAACTAACACAAACTTTTTTAAGGCTCTAACACACTATTCATTAAAGGTTGAAATGTAGTAAAAGCATTAGTCAAGTCAAATGGCATTACCTTGAATTCGTAATGCCCATGGTGTTCTGAAGGAAGTCTTCTCCTTATCTTCCACATTTATCCTCACTTGATGATAACCTAACCTTCAATTCGGTTTTGAAAAGAACTTAAATTCATTTAGTTCATCCATTAACTCATTTGTGAGAGGAATTGAGAATTTATTCTTGATAATAAAGTTATTTAACTATCTATTAGGGCTGAGCATTTTCGGTTCGGTTCGGTCCGGTTTTGGACCAAAATAAACAACCAAACCGAATATTTTTTTTATTTTTTGAACCGAACCGAACAGAAAACCGGTTCAAACCAATTAATTTCGATTCGATTCGGTTTTTTTCCCTTTCAAACCGGTTCAAACCGAAATTATGATGCTTAAGCTAATTTCAGATTCAATCCACTCCTTCTCTAGGGAATGTTACAAGGCCTACCAATTGCAAACAAATAGAAACCAATTCCCAACATCATGCATGCACCCAAATCTCATCATATTGAGGTCACCAAAGATCAGATCGAGTCCATGATTACTGGATTCAACCAGAAGCATTTTCAAAAGCAATTACCAAACATCGCCGCAGGGAAAGAATTAAACAGAAGCATGATCTGAGAGATGAACCTACTAAAATTGTCAAGCACCACAAAGCCACAACATTTGGGCCAAGAACATGTAGATCTAAGAGATGAGAGACAGAGACAGAGAGCATGGAAGAGAATAAGACAAATTTGACTCAAATCATTTGAGAGATGAGAGACAGAGAATAGGAAAAGGGGGCGGCTGAAGGAGCATGGAGCTTAAGCAAATGAGCATGGAGCAGGAGCTTAACAACTAATAAGTAACAATCGTAGAGCTGAGCATGAAGAAAAATAAAAGAGGAGAGATGAGGGGGAGATGCAGAGAGTAAAGGGAGATGCAAAGAGCCAGAGAGCAAAGGGAAAGGGGGTGGCTGAATGTAGGTTTAGGGTTAGAAAACTTTCTATTTATACTTGCTTTTTTTTTAAATGGTGGCCTGGTTGAACTAGTTTGGTTCGGTTCGGTTCAATCGGTTTCAAACTTTGGAAACCGAAACCGAACCGAATCGGAACTTTTTTATGATTTTTTAATCGGTTAATTCGGTCTTTTTTATTTTATTTTTTTCTGGTTTTTTTGGTTTATCGGTTTTTTTGCTCACCCCTACTATCTATAGTCCACACAAAAATTTCATGTACTGTCATTTTTTAACTAAAAGAGCTGGCGATGCAAAAGGGTTTCAACTCTACCTAATGACTCCATTAGATAGCATATCCTTCACCAACTTCTCAATCTCTTCTTTGAGAATGAAGGAACTCCTATAAGGTCTGATTTTAGTAGGTTTTGCACCACGTATAAGAGGAATTATATTATCTAACTTCCTTATTGGTGGTAAATACATTAGTTCTCCAAATACAATCTTAAACTCTTCCAAAAATGCTTTAACCTTTGTATTCTTAGTATTTGAAGTAATCTCCTCAGCAGTAGTGATAGAAAATAATTGTCCCAAAAAAACCAAAAATATCTTCCTTTAAATCCTTATGAACCTTTTTAGCTGTAATTAAATGCAATGTAGCCTTATCAACTATTTCTTTAAGCTCTATTATTCTATCATCTTTCTTAAATGAGATTTTCATCTTAATAAAGTCAAATAAAACAGAAGTGCCTTCTCAACCAATCCACACCCAAAACCATGTCATATTTTCCTAACTTTAACAATCTCAAATCAGTAAAGAACTTATGCCTTTGCATGAACTATGTGAACTTTGGACAATAAGTATTGCACTTCATAACACTATCATTGGCCACAATCACAGCCAATACAATAGTTTTCCTAACCACAACTTTGATTTGTATATAATGATTACCTCATCTATAAAATTATAGGTTTTTCCATTGTCAATCAAGATCACCAATTCTCTTCCTTAATAGCTTTATTTGATTCTTATTGTATGATGGGCATAGCTTTCTGCAAAAAAAACCATACTCTTCAATTGCATTTTCTTTCTCTACATTAACTCTATTATTACCCCCTTCCTCGGCTTCCACAAACTCCTCCCCATCTTCTCCATTGCTTTCAATCATATATATTCCTTTTTTATTGCACCGATGGCTTGGATTGTATTTTCTCCATATTTATAGTGTTGCCTCAGTCGTCTTCTTTGCTCATAAAATGTCTTAGAATGTTGTTTTAGGCTTTGAGATGTGTCACTTCTAAGTGGATTATAAGGTTTTGAAGGTTGATTTCCTATCTATGTACTTATACCAATAGAAGCAATTGATATGCTAACCTATCTACTCTTTTAAGCGTAGCTAAACTTGATTCCTCCTATCATTGGCTTGTTCAAAAGCCTGCGTCAAGGTGATTAGTTTTAAGATCTTCAATATTGGTTTAAAATCTTCGTTGAAACTACTTATTAAACTAGATATATAGTATAATTCTAGCAAAATAGGGTTCAAAATAGTCATAAGAGATTTGAGTTCTTCAAACTTCTCTATGTATTCCTCTTTCTGGGGTCAATTTATTGAATTCTTCTACCACATCTTCTCTATTTCCAAACCTCATACAAATTCGTTTCTTGAACTCATCCCATCTGCCTACATCTCTACTACTTAAAACAAAGTTGTCAAACCAAACAAATGCCCTCCCTTCCAAGTATATGGACGCACGCAATCTCAACCTATTGGAAAACTAGAGTGAGGTGCAACTTAAAAAACTTCCTACATCTCCTCAACCAACCTCTAAAGTTTTCTCCATGAAATGACGTTAACTCCATTCTAGGAAGAGCCATATTATATCCCATCTTGTTTCCTTCATAAGAATCCATCTCTTCCATTCTTATGTTACTCCTTGGATTTGGAAGAATTCCATCAGATACTGGACTGTTCCTGCCATTAAACTTCTCATCTTCTTGATTGTTAACAATGGTCTGTAATGTTGCCAGGATCGAATCCAACCATGCATTGAATTGATCATTATTTCTATGTTGTTCCTCCTGTTGTTTTTTACCATGTTCTTCCTTTTGCATGAATTCATCATGCATGTTCTGCAATTCCTCGTGTATTCACTGTACTTGCTCTTCCAATTTCTTTCTTTGTTCTTCCAAGGCTCTAACCTTATTGTTTTCTACCATGGTTAATGATTGAGTGTTTAATCAAGATTGAGGGTGGATCTTTGGCAGCTCTGATACCCAATTGTTAGCTCATGAATTAACAAGAGAAGATTTTGAGAAATTGAGAGAGGAAAATAGAAGAAAAAAGGGAGATATTGAACTTGCACATAGTAGAACTTTCTGGTGTTATTTCTTAAGTATCACGTTACAATTGCCTGCACTATATACAATGAGATTCCCTTCAAAAAACAACTATCATTCTAACGAACTCTTAACTGTTAACAGTTCTAACTACTAACTAACACAATCACATGATAGTTGGTTAGTTATCCAACTATTATTCTAAGTGATATGACTCCAGCTTATTCTTCTTCTTCTTTTTATTTCCTATGTTTTTCTCCCGCATATTCTTTAGTATCCACGTGTGCTTTCATTCCTTATCCTCTTGATTATGCTGTAACAATTAATTGATTTGGGTGGGAACAGCATTGAGATTGAGATTATGTTACATTGTATATCTAAAAAGGAAAAACAAATGTATGAGGCTATCTAGAGCCTTGCGTGGTGATATTGATGGAGCCTGTTTTACTTGTTATTTGCTTACAAAGAGAAGATAGTTTGATTCTTCAGGATTGGTAGCTTTTTTATGCTAGGTGTGTGCCCTCTGTTCTTTTTCAGAACAGAAACAACCATTGCATTTTTTTACAAGGCATTGATAAAAACCTTCAGCATTTTAGGTCCAACGCCCTTAATCTAGAGCCAAGGGATTCGCATAGCTATCAGCAAACATATCTCCCCTTTTTCTTCATTGATATGTCCTTGGAAAATAGTTGTCACCGGTTAAACTTAAACCCATGGTGCTTATAGAACATAACGACACCAAGAATACGATAAGCAGGTTTAATGGGGGTAAAATTTAACCTTGTAGACTGGGAGAATGTTATGTTTGAAACCACACCACTACAGAGGGAGATGCTAATTTTAGTTTTTGACAGTTGAAACTCCGCAAAAATGGTGCACGAATTATACAGAAAGAGAAGAAACTGTACGGTGATATAAAATTGCTATTACCATTCACATGACTCGAAGCACATCACCTGTGGGATACATGGTGACAACCAAGGCAAAACAAATTATTTAACGTGTTCTTGGCAACAACAGTGTCGTTATTTTACCCATCTTAATTCAAATTCAATGATCTCAAGCCAAAATATATGTAAACAACGTAGACTCGTAATTCTGACAAAAAAAACATTTCCTCATATAATGAACAAAATTTAAATCTGTGATTGGATTGAATTTCCTGCAATTCTTGGTATGTAATTGCTGGGTACACTGGTAGGAAAAAGAATAATTATTCATTTCAATTTTAAGCCTAGAGTACTTTTATGTTCTACTGGGACAGCAAACAGATAAAGAGAGAATGATGTTATTCACGGCCTTCACTTAGCCAAGTGATGCCATAACCATCACCACAAACAAATGTGCCAAGTTTTACATGAGATAATCAGGGAATGAAAGAAGAGGAAGCCATGAGAGCCAACAGATAGGTTATCACTCACAAGGATTCGAGATTATGGCAGGTGTTGTCAAAAAGGTATAGACAGCCAACAGTTTTAGCAACTTCTCGTTCAAAATACCAGTCTCTAACATATTTTGCAATCATCTACACGATGGAAATTTAATTAGTGCAAGTTTTGAAGTTCTGTACATGGACGCACACAAGCATCTTGTGTGTGCATCAAAACTTTCTAAGATTCTAGCGTTACTTTTGATGCCAAATAATTCATCCTATTCTTTGAAAAGAACAAGGGACAAATAGATCACATATGAATATCTATTCTATCATCCCTGTACGGGAGGAATTATCAGCGAACCATGTTTCTTGTTTCTCAGATTGACAATGAGCAAAACAAGAATTTATGAACAAACCATTTTGATGGGATATTGAGGAAACTTTTATGGCATCCAGCATTTGATTCTTGAAGTCTGTTCCATAACAGAGAAAGGACAGACCACTATATATATGAATCATATGTTCTAATTCAAAATGAATATTGATCCAGAGATTCAAAGACCAAGCAAAATAAATTACCTTGCAAAAATTGGATCTGTGATGAATTACATCGTGCATGATTTTGTTTGCATTGTTTCCAGGTATCACTATAATCAGCTGATGGTGGAGCTAAACTACTTCACACCTGCCAAAAATAAAGAGAAGAAATTATACTCAAACTATCCACCCTTCAGGAAATCACCCAGGTCATAAAATAAACTATAATTGTCGATTTTGATGTTTCAACAGTGTTCACATGCAATTTCTTTAGCCCTTTTCCTACTAGCTGCTCTGATGTTCATCCTTTTCTATCTTCTATTTTCTTGTTTTTAATAAAATCTCCATTTTCATAATAAAAAGTTGTCTTCACCTGCAGTCCTGTTTAAATCGAGGACTCTTCTTGCCTTGGAAATCTTGTGTCCGCAATGCATGTTGTTGGCTTCTTCTCCACTATTACAGCCCCCTTTGATACTTCTCTTCCACTTCTAAAAGGTTTATTTCGAAACCTAAATATCCAATGAATAATTATCTTGCTTTATTAATGATTTTGATGTGTTTTGTGACGAGAATTTTGATATTAAATAGTTTTATGGGATTGATATTTGTGTTAGAATGATATTGGCCTAGTCCTTTAATCTTGCATCTTGTTTTATTTTTTATTTTGATGTGTTTATGATTATATTTTAGGATTAAGCAATGCTTATTGAATTGATATTTGTATTGAATGCACTTTTAATTTTGCATCTTGTTTTCTCTCATATTCTTGATCATTTCATCATTATCCTTAGCATTGCAACATGTATTTCTTTATGTATGAACAATGATCTATTCAACAATATGTATAGAGATGGTCTTTTGTTTCAAATGATACAAAATCAATGCTCATTCCTACGTATATTTGCTTGAGTTTTATAACATATTTATAAAACCTATTAAAGGTTCAGTTCACGTTAAAAGGTTTATTGTGCCGACATTTCAATCTTTAAAAAACCCACCCTTTTTATTCTCACAAATCTTATCTTGCTATTCCCTCTTGATATTCAGGGTAAATGGAATTAACATGGACCATTACTTTGAATATTAAAAAGACCATTACTTTGAATATTAAAAAGAGTAGCCTGTTCTTTTGATTTTAAATGAAAATAAGTCATAGAAATATCTAAGTCCAATATTCACCAAATAAATTTAGTGTATTAGCCTCTTTAATAATTTCCCGCATGTTAATAAGAATCCAAAAATTTATTCACTTACAGTGAATGTACATACATAAATCATAGCACTAGTGTATACAAACATTAATAAAGGGTAACCAACTAAAATTGAAATGAAAAGAGGTGATTGATAAATAGCATACCATATGGAAAATGAACCTTAAAGGGTTATTGTCAAGACTTAATCCACAAGGGACCCTTATATCACTAGATCTTATTCCAAGTAAATGAACTCATTATGGTCACTACTTGGGTAGGATTGAGGCATACAATATTCATTCATTCAGTAAATATTGTGAGTGAATCGTGGATACTATATTTTAAATTAATCTTAATAAGGTATTATTCATGGACCCTTTCTAGAATTTGGGTTGGGTTCAATGAGCCTAACATAACCTCATTGATTTTTCATTGACATGACTTGATAAACTATTGATCATAGGTAATGATCAAGATTCACCAGCTATAAACATGTCAATTCATTGATTAGTATCAAAGTATAATAAGTTGGGGTGGAAAAGATGAATCATGCCTTATAATGGTTAAGCTTGAGCCCACATATTCATCCAAAGTTTAACTCATAGTAGTAGACTCATTATCACCCAGTTATATAGAATACTGATACATTAAGCATAACATATTGTTAAGAATATAAGACAAGAGTAGCAATGCAGCTTATCTCATGTAAGATGTTTTAGGATGATAGTATCTTCCATTTAGCATAACTAGTCCCTTACCTGGTGAGTATAATATTAGGTGGTGATTTCTTTTTAACATGAGAACTTCCCCCACTCTAAACACAAACAACCTTTCCTCTTCCTAGGAAAGACGACTTTAATTCGTCACGATGTCAGGTGTGACACTATATCACATACCGAGCCAAATTTTTTCTAACATAAAAAAGATGCTCATGTGACTTTATAGTTTTTAAATAAGTAAGAAAAATTCAAGACTCAGGTCATTGACTTGATTGGGTTCTGTTAGGATCTTGATTTAAAATCATAATTAATGATAGTTGTTTTTAGCAATTAATAAGTTTTAAAGACTTAGTTGTTATGATTAAATTAATTTATTATACCTAATTTTTTAAAATATATATAGTAATTGATACCTTTATTGAGTGTGTGTGTGTGTAGCATATGTTTACGATGGAAAAATACATAACTTTCTCATTATTAGAAATTCTTTAAAAAGACTTTCTCATTTTACTTGGTCTCTCATATATCTTTACAAATAATTTAAGACCTTTCTTTTTTACATATTCCTTTTCAATTTCACTACACTTCATTTCTTATACTTTATTCATTCTAGCTTTTGTTCATTCTTTTTTATAACTTATATTCTTTTCTCATGCAAATCCATTTGGCTTCATCTTTTGCAACTCATCCACTTAAAATCATGGAGCACAAATTGTCAACAACAAATTATGTTGCTTAATCATAAGCACGACATCGTTACTTTAGGAATCTTCTCCTCATTTGTGATTTTCAAAGCCATAAGAACATAAAACTCAGTGATTCCCAAACTTTGTTAGGAATGATCAAATTAACAGCATATAAGAGCTTTTATTAAAGCTGAACATGACCTTATATATTTAGCATGTCATAAAATCATAAACTTATTATTATACATCCAATAAAAAATTAATTTTCTTGGACAAACTAATACCAAATATAAGTTTTCTACTAGCGCATATAGAGAGATAGAGTGTATAAATAGAATCAATCAAAAATAATAAATTAGTAAATCAACAACAATAATGGTAAATTCACCTCGCATTCTTAATCGTGATTTTATCAAGACTAAGAATGCATGATCTTGTTTCTTTCATCCTCTATTATATTTGAATACGAATAGCTTGTATTATAACCTAAAAGAAAGAAGCTAGATCAAAGTTGTGTAAAACAAACACAACATTACTTTAAAATACCACTGAGAAGAAAGGAAGAGGAGACAGAGAGTATGTACCTGCATTTTTATCACTTACTTTCCATACTGAAGCTCGATGTTTTAAAGTTGCACTTTCCTTAAACATGATTTTATGAAGAGCATTTAGAATGGGAAATTCATAACTAAAAATATTAAGCGGAAATACAAAACTAATGATTAAACAGGTAATTTGACAAATGAAAGGCTAAGAATAACTAGTAGAACTGTAGGATTAGCAATAAATTGAAGGCATTTATCATACACATATTATGAGACTATCATATTGAAAACATCTCACTTAACCCTTTCTTCTGTGTTAAAAATAAAATGATAAAACTTTGATATTTTCTTATAATTAGAAATGAATGATGCTTTAAAAATGTTATCCAACCCTCAACTCACATAACTCATGGAAATTAATTTGTTAGGGTTAATAATAACCCATAAAAATCAATTTGGGATTTGTTTTAAAGTCTTGAAAAAAAAAATTTGGATTAAAATGATTAAAGCAAGGCACTTCACCAAAATCACATTAAGAAGACTTTAATACATATAATTCTTCCTTATTTTACTTTAACCCCACATCTTTTTATAATCTCATTTTGGCCCCCCCTTTGTCCTATGATTCATTTTTTTTATTAACTTTTAAGTCCCTCCAATCACAAAAGACTTTATTTTAAATTTTGTTCCATCCATCATATTATTAATTTTGATGTTGTTGTTGTTGTTTTTTTTTTTTTAATATTTCTATCCGGGAGTTTACAGAAATGATCATACAATTTCATTTAAGATTAGAGGCTTACTATGCCCTTCCTCATCTCTAGGTGCCTAAGTATCCACCATAAATCTTTCCTCGTTTGAACCTCGCCCTTAACTTTAAGGCTACCCCATTCTAAGGTGCTACTTAATGGAAATGATGCAATCTTGAATACGACATCAAAGGATCCATTAAGAGTGTCTATTAGGTCTATTCTAAGTCCTAAAATAAAATGGATTCAAGATAAGTTCGATGGGCTAAGTCAAGAGAGTTGGGTTAAAAAGGTTCAAAACTATCAGTTTGAACCTTTATATACTTTTCAGGTCATAAATTCAACTACAGGAAGATTTTTTATGTGATTCTATTTGGATTGAAAACTAGATATATGTACCTTTTTAACGATATATAGTAGGCCTGCTAATTCATTCAGATGAGAGAGAATAACGTGTTTAAAATTTGGACAACTTTTATACATTAATAAAATTCAGTTTTTCTTGAGCAAACTTCTTCTTCTTCTTCTT
>Ga0307507_10012558_pt1 | contig 10445 bp, 2 predicted proteins | sample 7_EM_MG_FD_207223 | JGI IMG/M metagenome (GOLD analysis project Ga0307507, IMG submission 207223) | Populus trichocarpa ectomycorrhiza microbial communities from riparian zone in the Pacific Northwest, United States - 7_EM | ecosystem: Host-associated > Plants > Roots > Unclassified | place... | reverse complement strand
TAAGATTTCCAATACTTCCTATATAAGTTAGTTATTACATTAATAGGCCGCTATTAAATTTGCATTAATTATTATTAAGTAGTTGTTGAGATATTAAAGTGCGATTTTCCAATTTTTAGTAAGTTTTGAAGTGAATCTTCAAACCGGAAAAGTAACAGTCCGACGTCCAAGCGGGCTTAGACCGCCCAGGCCACGCGCGCTTAGGCCAAATCTTAACCTTGCCACTAAAGATAAGCCCCTTTCTCGGAAAAGTTAGCAAAATTCTATATACGGCTTAGTTAGTGCCTAGAAATACCTAGTACGCCTTAACATAAGATAGGGCACGGGGTTAGGCGTATAAGATAATATGCCACATTTTACAGATTTTCCGAGAAAAAAATACGCGTTTAGCCCCTTAACGGACGGTTATGATAGAACCTAGCGCCAGGTTTCTGGGGGCACGTAATTACTAGTAAAATTGGCTTAAAGCTTCTTTAAGACTAAAAAGTAACCGTCCGGTAACAGTCCGGTAGGGGTTAAAGTAACCGTTCTTAAGGGGTGCTACCGAGAATTTAGCTCTATATGCTGGAATTTCCAAGAAAATATTTAAAGCGAATATGCGCCGCAGGCACGAATTTTTTTTAACGTAGATAGAGCTCCGTATAGGGCTTTAGTAGAACTCTATGTAGAGCTTTAGTAGAGCTTCTGGCAGAGCCTTTGGTAGAGCTCTACGCGGAGCTTTGGTAGAGCTCAATGCGGAGTCTTGGCAGAGCTTCGTGCAGAGCTGCTGGCAAAGCCCTTGGTAGAGCTCCATGCAGAGCCCGTAAGAGCCCCGTGCAGAGCCCCGTGCAGAGCCTCTAGTAAAGCTTTGGTAGCTAGGGAAATTAATTATGGAGTCTAGCTTTAAGCTAAAATTATTATAGATTAGTAGACTGAGTCAGGCTCTACCATGGGCTCTATACGGAGCTCTACCAAAGGCTCTACCAGAAGCTCTGCACGAAGCCCTACCAGAGGCTCTCTACAAAGCTCTGCACGAAGCTCTACCAGAGGCTCTCTACGAAGCTTTGCACGAAGCTCTGCCAGAGGCTCTACACGAAGCTCTACCAAGACTCCGCATAGAGCTCTGCACGGAGCTCTACCAAAGGCTCTACCAGAAGCTCTACTAAAGCTCTACACGAAGCTCTACACGAAGCTCTACCAGAGGCTCTACGAAGCTCCCTTAAAGCTCTGCACGAAGCCCTGCCAAGACTCCGCATAGAGGCTCCGCGTAGAGCTCTCCCGAAGCTCTACACGGAGCTCTACTAAAGGCTCTGCCAGAAGCTCTGCCGGAGGCTCTCTACGAAGCTCCCTCGAAGCTCTGCACGAAGCTCTGCACGAAGCTCTGCACGAAGCTCTGCACGAAGCTCTGCACGAAGCTCTGCCGAAAGCTCTGCACGAAGCTCTGCCGAAAGCTCTGCACGAAGCTCTGCCAGAAGCTCTGCACAAAGCTCTGCACGAAGCTCTGCACGAAGCTCTGCACGAAGCTCTGCACGAAGCTCTGCCAAGGCTCCGCGTAGAGCTCTACCAAAGGCTCTGCCAGAAGCTCTGCCGAAAGCCCTACACGAAGCTCCACCGGAGGCTCTCTACGAAGCTCCCTCAAAGCTCTGCACGAAGCTCTGCCAAGACTCGGCACAGAGCTCTACCGAAGCTCCGCGTAGAGCTCTATCAAAGCTATACACGGGGCTCTACCAAGGCTCTACACGGAGCTCTACTAAAGCTCTACACGGAGCCCTACTAAAGCTCTGCACGGAACTCTACCAAAGCTCTACACGGAGCTCTATTAAGGCTCTACACAGAGCTCTGCTAAGGCTTTACACGGAGCTCTACTAAAGCTCTACACGGAGCCTTATCGAAGCTCTATACGGAGCTCTATTGAAGCTCTATACGGAGCTTTATCGAAGCTCTATTGAAGCTCTATACGGAGCTTTATCGAAGCTCTATATAGAGGTCTATTAAAGCTCCGCCAAAGCTCTATATCTACTATAATATCTACTATAATACCTTTCTCTTACTCTTTTTTAATGTAACTATATCTTTAGGTACTACCTAATATGGGTTAATTATTTATAAGTAATTATAGATATATACTTTTTTATATACCTACTTAGTAATTAGATAGAGAGTACGGTAGTATTTATAGCTTTTTAAGATATATCTTTCTATAGTTAAAACTTATAAGTAAATATAGTTATTAATTAATTTCTAATAATATAGATCTACGTTAAGTAAAGTAGCTTTATATTAGGGTAAGTCTATAAGGTAAAGTAGTTAAATAATAAGGTATTTAATATTAATACTTATATATTTCTAAAGGAATAAACTTATCTTTTAGGAAACTTTAGTAAAGCTATTTACTATCTATTTTCTATTAGAATATACTATAGACCTACTTCTTTAGTCTATCTCTTCTATATATAGTAATATTATATTATAATACACTTTATTTTAGAGTAAAATGATAAGTTTTTAGCTAATACTATAGCGCCTTAGTTATCTTTAGAGATTATATATAACGGAACCTTGTAGCGGGAACTACGGTGGGTCCTATTATTGGGCTGGGTATGTAGGTAAGAACAGTTTAACAACGTAACAATAACTGGTGGAGTGGTTGCCTAATAGATTAACTCCAATTGTATTTTAAAATTTACTATAAAGAGAGAACTATCTAGGTAGGGACTGTGGTCCTTTAAATATATAACCTTACGCCTAAGAAATCCCTTCGCTCTGTAAGGTATGTATGCTCTGTTTACTCTGTTATAGATTACACAGATTATATAGATTATATAGATTATATTATATAATCTTAGCTACTATTCCTTGTTATATGGTTCCACTAGATCTATCCTAGACTATGCCTATACTAACCAACTAGCTTCCTTCGACTCTTCTCTAAGTAGTTATAATATTATACTTAAGCTGTCTATAACACTATCTCCCTTCTTTTTATCTTCGTCCTTAAAGATTCCTAATATCTCCAAGTTGTCTACTAGAGGTGTAATGTCCGTTTAACCAACTTAGTTAATATCCTTACTTACTATACCTAAAGCTTCTTCTTCTTCTTCTATAGCTCGCCGGTTTTGCACCATTGCTGTAATCTTGTCTCTAGGTGAGATAATACCGTCTCCATGCTCTCGCTGTGTAAAAGAGGGGTTGGTTTATATTGCGTTAGCAAGCCCTTTATCTTAACAACCATTCTCTTGCTTAGAGTGCACTAAAGCAAACATTTAATCGTCCTATAACGTTCGCTCTATCTCTAACGCTAAGTATACGCGTCCTATAACTCTTAACAGTCTCTAGGTTCCCTAAGTAACTTATTATAGGGTCTTATGTTTAATCTACTACTAAGAAACTTAATGGTAAACTAGCCTCTGCGCTACTTAAGGTTTAACGTGTCTTTAAAGAGTTTGTATATATCCTTAAAGCTTAATGTCTAGCTTATGCTCGTCTTTAATGTATTAAATATATTTATAAGAAGGTTTGTTCTAAGGAGTGGAAACTAGTTTAATAGGGTTTATCCAAGCTAGGTAATAAAAGGACTGGCTCTTCTCCTATAAGGGAAATAATTCTAAGTAGCTCAGCAATTGCTCCTCTTGGGTCCCTCTTAGGTAACTCGTTTTTTTGCGATTCTTCCTTATTAATGCTGCCTAACCTACTTTCTTTTAATACTCCCGTACCTTTCCCATAGCGTTCTCTAGGTTGCTTAGTGGTTCCTAAGTAGTCTTACTATAGCCTATCTATTTTACTTTATACTACGTTTTGTCATCTATATCCTCGTGACTGATAATCTTTAAAACTTGCTATTTATCTTCTTCCTGCCCTTTATATGTGTCTGCCTTATAAACTGGTGGCTTAATATCTCCGTGTGCTAGTTCTAGCATCGCGATATATTATATAGGGTAAATCTTTATTTTGGCTAGTAGGTTTAACTTATATATAACCAATAAAATTCTTTACTTAACTTTAAAAGGTCCTAGTCTGATATAGTCCAACTTCTTACTTAGTCGTTAACTCTTAAAATTTTTGTGTAGTAGCTATACTTTATCTCCCTCTTTTAGATCTGGTCCCTTAGATCTTTTAGCGTTATAGTACCTTTTCATCCTTTGTTATACTACTTTGGCTGTTTCCATAAGGTCTGCATAAAGGTTTATTAACATCTTTATTTTTTGCTTAGCTGTGCTACTTATTTTCTTTACTTAACGTAGCAATAATAACGTTCTTGGTTTATACCCGTAATTCGCCTTAAACAGTAATATCCCTATTCCTTCTTATGGTGTTACATTATACGCAAACTATATAACTGGTAACAATAATACCCAATTATTTTATATATAATTAATATAATGCCTTAGATACTATTCTAGTGTCTAGTTTAGTTTTTCCATTTATCCGTCCGTCTGTAGATAATACGCTATAGAGGTTACTGCGCGAACTCCCTATTCTGCTAGAAATACTTCCTAAAACACTGCTATAAATCTTGGGTCTCTATTTAATATAACTTTATTTAGTGCTCTATGTCTTATAAATACTTCTTTTATATAGATTCTGGCGATGTCTTCTACTAATATCTCTTTAGTGTATGCTATGAAGTATCCCTACTTTATTAGCTTGTCCACTATTACTAAAATCATATTATAATCTTATCCTGTAATAGAATCTTTTAACTTTAGTAACTTAATAATAAAGTTCTATAATATAACCTCCTATGGTCTTCCTGGTGTCTTAATAGGTTATAGCCCTCTATACGGCTTATGCCTTGTTGGTTTGTTTCTTTAGCAATCTAAATATTTTTTTATAACTTGTCTTACTAATCCCTAGATTCCTTAAATAATATACTCCTCCTAAAGTCTTAATACTAGTCCTATAGACCTATTATATCCTTATGTTATTCCCTTATGGAATTCCTTAACAAATTCTTTTGTAATAGACTTAAGTATATATATTACTTCTCTATTCTTATATTGCTCTAAGTCTAGATCCTTTGCCTATACTTCTTAGATCTTCTATATCTAATTACTCTTTAGTAATTTATAGATCTAACCCTCTTTAGTTGCTATAATCCTTAGATAATTATACCTAATTAACCTATCTTAATCCTTTTGTAATAAAGCTCCTAACGGCTTTCTGTTACTTTATAGTTTAGCTTTTCTACTTAGAGCGTCTACTCGTGTATTATCTGTACCCTTGGTATATTGAATTTCGAAATAGTATTCTATAAGCATTTCCGCCCATTTAACCTGTCTTTGGTTGAGTTCCTTTGTTATTAGGAATCTTATAAGGTTCTTATAGTCCGTTTTAACTATAAATGGTTTCTCTGTGCCTTATAAGAACGCTCTCTATTCTTTAAGTGCTATAACTATACCTAGCAACTCCTTGTTGTAGATGTCGTAGTTTAACTCTAATAGTGTTATCTTCTAACTATAGTATGCTACTGGATGCTATATGTCCTGGTGCTTTTATAGTAAATATGCTCCTAGTGTGAAGTCTAATATATTTGTCTTAACAACCGTTTCTAACTTGGGTTAATAGATCTTAAGAACTAGCTCTTAGGTAAACAACTTTTTAAGTTCTTAAAATAGCTTCTTCTACTTATTACCCTAAACCTATAGTTCCTCCTTCTTTGTTAACCTTGTAAATGGCTTAATACTTTTTAACCATTGTGCTATAAACCTCCTATAGTAGTTACAAAACCCTAAGAATAACCTTAACTGCGTAACATTCTCTAGTTCTTACTAACTTACTATAGCTTCGACTTTCTTTAGGTCTATGCTAATTTTCCCTAGTTTAATAATAAATCCTATAAAATTGGTTTTCCTTATAAAGAACTTGCATTTCTTAATTGCTACTGGCATCTTCTCTTCCTGTAGTCTCTTTAATACCCATTTAACGTGTTTTCTATGTTCTTTTTTATTCTCTAAGTAGACGATAATGTTATTAAGATATGCTATAATAAACTCGTCTAGGTGTTCTCCTAATACGCTATTAATTCGCTTCTAGAACGTTATAGGTGTATTTATAAGCCCAAATTATATAACTAATGGCTTATACAGTTCTTCCTTTGACCTAAAGGCTGCCTTTTATTTATCGCCTTCCTTAATCCTAATCTAATAGTACGCCCACCTTAGATCTATCTTTGTAAAGATTTTTACGTTGCCTATCCTGTCTTGGATTTCGTTAATTAAGGGTAAAGAATACCTATCCTTTCTAGTAATGCTATTTAACTGCCTATAGTCTATACACATTCTAAGTTTTCTGTTTTTCTTTGGGATAAACAATACTGGATATCCTGCTAATAACTGCGACGGTCTAATATATCCCTTTTATAAGTTTTCCTGGATAAACTTCTTAAGTGCTACTAATTTAACTTTAGTAAGCTTGTAGATTAGAAAGAACCTTAGACTTATTCCCTCTTCTAATTCTATCTTATAGTCCCATGCTGTATATTCTAACAGCTGTTCGCTTTCTGGTAACCATAACTCTTTACCATACTTATAGTATCTTTTTGGTATATAACTTAAGCCTCGCTTAGTCTCTTTATATATTGCTCTGACTTGGTACCATACTAACTTGGTTTGCTATTATATCTTACGCTGTTAAGTATCCCTAATATTAACCTAACCCGTAACCCAATTAATCTTTAGATTGTACTCCTATAACTAAGGCATTCCTAGTATTACCTTGTCCTGTCCTAATAGTAGGATATTAAAAGACATTCTAACTAGCCTTTCTTTAATAGTTAACTGAATAGGTCCTGTTTTAAGATTAATAATGCCTCCTCTATAGGCTATTTAATCTCCTAAAATTGTTATAAGTAGATATAGGTGTTTCTTTTATCTATATAGTAACCCTATTCTTTCCACTGCTTTTGGTAATACGTGGTTTCTTATTACTCTACTATCTACCAACGCTTTGAACTGCTGATCTTGCCACTTAACTTATAAGTTTAGGTATTATCCTTGCACTCCTTTAAGGGTTTGAGGCTCTAATACTAGTTCCCTCTGGTTCTATATACCTCCCCTTTTCCTAACTGTTGGCTGCTAGATCCTACTTATACTTAGTCCAACCTTAGCCAATACTTAGTTTATTTCTTTTCCTCTATATGCTATAGACAAGTGTTCTCTGGGTACTCCTACTACTATTATCTATCTAGGCATTCTTCCGTAAGGAATCTCCCTGGTTAAAGTATTAGGTCCCCTTAACTTTGTACTTCTACTAGGTGCTATTTATATATATACTTAGCGTCCCTAAACCGCTTCTCTTCTAGTGCCTAATATATCCTTACTGGGTACTTCTAGTTCTTGCCTTTTAGTGCTCTATGCATGTTGCAAGTGTTATCCATATAAGCTATCTATAATAGTATATAATGCACTAAATAACTTAGGTCTACTCTTAGCTTGTCTTTACTCTTAAGTTTAAACCTCTGTTTGGCTAATCTAACTGTCGGTCTTTCTTCTGTGGGTACTAAGATTTATTACTTACTTCTCTAGTCCCTGGATTGTTCTTCTAGGTTCCTTGATATTATAACCAATGCTCCTTTGATATGGTTTATGCGTTTCTTTATAATAGGTTAGTCTTAGACTACTTTCTTGTTTAGCCATATATAGAAATCTACCTATTTGTTATTACTTTGTTGCCTATACCACTTTCCATACAGCTGGTTTAGTGTGTATGGTTTGTCTATAAGAAAGTACCTTATTATTACTGCATCGTGATATCCTTTGGTATATCTTTCTTTAAACCTAGTTAGAATCCCTAGATCCTCTTTCTATTCTAGTTTATTTAACTACTTTGCCCTAGGTGTCCCTGCACTTAGCCTATTAGTAACTTTTTATATGGGTGCTCTGTTCTTTATATAACCTGGCATAGCTAATCTCTTATCTAGCTTTTGTTCTTACTATATAATGATTCTTATTTTAAACTTATTTATAGTTTCTTGCTTTCTACGTCTTGCAGCTGGATCCTTAAAGTTGTCTTGCTTCTTAATTATAGTATTAACTTTTTAATCTTTAGGCTGAACACTGTTTTTACCTGGAACTGCTGTGGCCCTTATTTATTTCCCAAAATCTTGGTTACCTAATAACGTTCTTACTCGTTCCCTAAACTCTTGGTTCTTAAACTTGCGTCCTATACTTATTTGTTTGTTACTAAACTGAGTTACTGCTCTTTCCTACCAATTTTTATCTGTTGTGGGTTCTTAAGCTATTCTTATTATACCTGGCAAGTCTAGAGCCTTTCTTATCTCCTTTTAAGAATCTTGGACCTGTGGCCTTTTGCCTTTATTAAGTAATAAGCTAGCACTAGCAGTTATCTACTTACTTAGTTTCCTTTAAACATTACTCCTTTTATCTTATAAAGAGATGGAAATTATATCTAATGGTGTTGCAATGCCCGTTACTAAACCCTATTTTGTAACGGTTTTAGTTTTTACTTCTATTTTAACTTCTCTAAGGTTTGCATGCTCCTAGTAAGCTGCCTTTATTGCCTTGTTATTGGTGAATGCTTTACCTATGTTAAACTTATTGTCTTTAATATCCGATCTATAAGCTAGTTTGTTAGTTCCTCTAAACTTAGATAATAATAGCTCCTATAGCTAATAACTTGCGCCGTACTTAGCGTCTTTATAAATTTAGTATGCGTTATTATAATAATACGCAAAACTGTTAATTGAACACTCTTTTGTTCCTTATAGTGCACTATTATCCCTCTATACGTATGTGTCTCCTGCTGGTTAGGTTCCCTTTACCGCGTAGTTACTTTAACTACCTCTATAGTCTCTAGCGAAATAACCCTGTTTTCCATAATTTATATAAGCCCTATCTTTAAACCATTTTTCTTATTATGGAGTCCGCCTAAACGTCTTCTGCTACTAAGATCCCTGGTTTAGCCTCTGCTCCTAGGTCCTTTAATTACTAGACCCTTAACCTCTAGGTTTCTATAGTTTCTTTTCCCACCTTTGGGTTTCTTTGGTGCCGCTTAGGTCTATTAGCTCTGCGTTATTTTATGGTTTTTAACTCTGTGTCTATTGTTGCGTACTCTATGTCTTATATAACTATGGAACTCTGTCCTAACCTTTCTTGGCCTGTTCCCTTTAATAGATCCTACTATTGATCTTTATTAACTAGTTTATTAACTCTCTTAGAGTATCCGCATCTTCTATTAAGATAATTGCGTTCTGGACTTTAGCCTTAGGTCCCTATTTATACTATGCTATAAGTGCCCTGTTATTCCACTTAACCTATATAGCTAGTGTTTAAAACTGCGTTATATACTTAATTACTAAAGTGCGTTATACTAAGTTCTAAAGTTTCCATTCCGCTGTTGTGGTTGCTTTAGGGTCTCTAAATATTTGTGTTAACTGTTCTATAAACCCATTCTAACTTGCAAACACATACCGTACGTCTAGGTTAGTAGTCATTATACCGTTTACTTATACATCTATAAGGTAAGGCTTAAACCACTTTAGAGCTCTTCCTAATAAGAATAATCCTGCGTATGCTACCTGGTCCGTAGGTGTTACTAACTTCGCTCCTTTTTGTATAATCTTAAAATGCATCTATGTAAGAAACCCTTTAAACTTTAACTTCTCTTCTAAGAACCGTTTAATTAAAGGTAACTTGACCTTTACTACTCTAATTCCATTAATACGTTCTTTAAGTAGCCTACTATTGTCCTATAAGCGATTAACCATTTCCTATAACTGACCTCGCGTAACCACTTAAGAACCTGTATCTGCTATACTGGTGTCTCCTAACCCTAAGGTTGTGGCTGCCGTTAATATCGTTATAACTGGTACTCTAGGTGGCATGTTATTTAACCTTATTTAATACCGTAACCTTAGTAGTGAATATGTAACGGAACCTTATAGCGGGAACTACGGTGGGTCCTGTTATTAGGCTAGGTATGTAGGTAAAAACAGTTTAACAATATAATAATAATTAGTAGAGTAGTTGCCTAACAGATTAACTCCAATTATATTCTAAAATTCACTACGAAGAGAGAACTATCTAGGTAGGGACTGTGGTCCTTTAAATACACAACCTTACGCCTAAGAAATCCCTTTACTCCGTAAGGTATGTGTGCTCTGTCTGCTCTATTACAGATTATATAGATTACATAGATTACACAGATTACATTATATAACCTTAGCTACTATTCCTCGTTACATAGTTCCACCGGATCCATCCTAGACTATGCCTGTACTAACTAACTAGCTTCCTCCAACTCTTCTCCAAGTAGTCGTAACATCACACTTAAGCTGTCCGTAACATTATAATTACTACCAAATCTCTCTCTAACTTAAATAGCTACTAAGAGGTATCTAAGCTAGACGGCTTTCTTAAAAGCCTATATATCTTTATAATATAATAAGGTAATAATTAGCTAATTACTCTACTTCTAATATTAAAAATATATTCTTTAATAGAATATTT
>Ga0307507_10012557_pt1 | contig 10446 bp, 2 predicted proteins | sample 7_EM_MG_FD_207223 | JGI IMG/M metagenome (GOLD analysis project Ga0307507, IMG submission 207223) | Populus trichocarpa ectomycorrhiza microbial communities from riparian zone in the Pacific Northwest, United States - 7_EM | ecosystem: Host-associated > Plants > Roots > Unclassified | place... | reverse complement strand
TGCCCTCAGGGCAACCCCCGGACACCCCTCGGACGTCCGTCGGTTACGTGCCGGAGGCACGTGCCCCTAGTATATAGTCTCCATGATCCCAGAGGCCTTACCTCCTCAAGGATTCGTCTCCTCCACAATCTATCTGTTCCTACAATCGTGTCCTTATAGCCCCCTGTCTACAAAGTCCCCTCACAATAGCAATGTTAAAGTCAACGTCCATACTATACAAAATAGGCGTGTGATTGGCTGTACGCTAGCAGTAGATACGCTATATAGTTTTGTTGATATTAAACAGGGCAATAAGTTGCTAGAAGTTCTCTTTCTGCTTAGGATTCTTAAGGTTAATAAATACCTTATTGTTCTTACACTACTTCTTAATTTTGTAATATGCGGTGTTCATAAAGGTCTTGTTGCTAGTATAATAATTATAGACCACCTAGGGACTACTAATAATAATAAGGCCTGCTTATAGTCTAATAATTACAAGAAGGTTCCTTACTGTATTCTAGACAAATTTTAGTAGACCAGCAACTATTATATTATACACTAATAACTCTACCTGGCCGCCTTAGATGCCGTTAACGGTAAAGACCTTAATCTCGCTAACTACTAGCGCAAATTCCCGCCACTTACTGCCATCTTACTGGGTGTAGCACTATTCTTTAAGCGCATGCAGCGCTGCGGAGTAGATAGCAAGTTAGGCTGTATATAGAATAGCAAGGCCAACCTCTAATAGCTTAAATCCAAAGTCTATTAGCGCCATGGCTACCTAGAATACGCGTTAAGCGTGGACCAGGTTATATATTAATTGGCTAAACTCGTTCACCTACATGGTACCATTAACGGTAAGGAACGCAATAGGGTAGTTATAGCGCAGCATATCCTTAAAAAAGCTCGCCGCCAGCTTTAACTGCTCTTAGTCCTTAACTATTAGGCTTATCTAAAGCTGGCTATATAGTAGGACGGTATTTACAAGACATACAATGTCTTTAATAAATTAATATTACAGTAAGAACCACACTATATCCGCACCAGCCGCGAGGAGACGCGTATAGAGGGAGATAGATTTCTAATAGTAGAACAGATCATCGAAATCAGGACTAAGGATTGGTTTTGGTTGGTATATATCACTAAAGAGAACCTAAGACATGGGGTCGCTAGCCTAGATTTATAGACCTCCCTAGATTAAATATAGTCTACTTTAGGCAAATCTAGCAAAACTGCTTAGCTCGGACGCCTTCCTAACCTCGTTATAGAAAACTGCGTGTGCGGCGCTAATGGAATATGCACAGGTCTGCGAGACCATATTAGGTATTATAAGAATAACATTAGCCTTCTTGGCTAGGTGTATAATAACTATATTAGCCGCGAGTGTTAATCCTATCTTATTATCTTATATTATATTGTCACCAAGCGCAAATTAGTGCAAGTATTGGCGGAATTTGGCGTATTTAGTCGTATTAGGGTCTGCAATAGGATATAGGTTTCCGTTACTATCCAGGACACCCACAAGGCGTAACAGCCACTAACCTTTAGATAAATCTATAACCTATAACCGCTTATTAAAGCCAGTAGCATTGCTAGCCTTAAACATACGGTAGAGCAGGAATGCTATATTTAGCATAAATGCGTCCTTATTAATTGTAGCATAGTTATCCTATTTCTTAAAATACTTAGGACAAGTGTTAATACCTGCCGCTATTCGCTGTATAATGGCATCCTATATATAGACCTTAGTTTCCATTAAGCGCATATAGCGGTAAAGGACGATAGGAAATTTAGTAAGACGGCCTTGCACAATTAGTGCCTTATAGTCCTCCATAAGTATATTATTAATTATCTTGGCCAGTATATCCAGTTGGCAATTAAGCGGCGACAAGACCTAGATTCTGGCAGAATCCTACTAGGGCGACCCAAGTCAATACTAGTATTATACTAAGACAGTTAGGAAAGTTAATTTCCTAACACCACCAGGGCCTTAGATTAGCAAAATACCGCCTATTATATATTTAAGCGTAGTATAGGCACCCATTTGCTCTTCGTTGAGTAGCAGTAAGACGGCCTTAAGGGCATTGTTAACTAAGTTCTTCCTATACTTAGCAATATCACAGTTGAAGTAATTAATACGCGGGAGATCTGTGAAGTTGTTAAATAGCGCAATTTAGCGCTTAATCTGGAAACTATTGCCTCCTTACTATAGGTAGCGTAGAGTGTTAATCTCTTAGGAGATTCTAACTTTAGGGACATACTTAGTTATAAGACATTTAATGCCCTATGCCGTAATTAGGGCCTTACTTAGGTTATTAACTATTATAAAGTCGTTGCTGCTTAGGACATACTCTGGAGCGAATGCAGGGTTTAGTATAAACTTATAACCCACCCGTAGTTAAAAGATAAAAGTATAGTAGTTATAGCCAGAGCTAAAGGGAGTGGTATTAATAATAACTCCTTTCTAGCTGGCCTAGCTATCTGCGTCTTTACCTAGGAATAAGATATCAATAATAGAGTTAGTGTAAAGGGTAAGACCATTAACCATCTAGATAGTAGCGTAGTAGACTTAGTCCGCGCCACCTAAAAAGGTAATAAGATAAATAATAGTGGGTACCTAGGGGTTCTAGTTAACAACCTTAAGGCTTATAACTGCGGTATAAAACTAGACCGTAAAATACTTAAGAACGCTATTAAACTAATACCTTGTGGGGATTTTGTATAATAGTCAGTCCTCTACTAAGAGCTGTATACCAAGCTGGACATTTATATTATGGTTCTTCCACTAGCGACCTAAAGGATTATCAACGCTCTGCTACTGTAGGCTCGCGTTTAGGCTCGCGATATAACTATTAAGCCATTTAGTGCCTAGCGTAAAGAAGTGGATAACGACTGTAGGATTATTTAACAGCATATCCTAAGCTTTATAGATTTGCGGCGTAAATGGGCCGAAGTCCCTATTAACAAAGAAGTATTTACTAAGCAACGTGCGCGTACCTAGTGCGAGTTTATTAAAGGCGGCAACGAACCTAATATAGTAAAGTCACAGGGTTGTGGCATCTTGCGGGAGAATATAAGTAAGATGCTTAAGCGTGGTTGGATATAATAGTCGTTAAGTAACCAGAGAAGTAGCATCAGTAGTGCCAACCTTAATATTGCCGGCGATGTTAGCATCTGTGAATTGGACAGACGCTATCTTATATAAATAGTAAGTAGGCATTCCACTGGCCTCGTAAGACACCTGGAATATAATACTACATGCTATAATATACTCTTTAATAATTTGCGTAACAAACTAAACTATAAGGTGGTTATTGCTTGGAAGCTGGAGTGTATCTAAAGGTTTGGCTATTACAGAATCGCTATCCTCTATATAGGTATCTGGATCATCCACTAGGCTATCCACTACTAGATAGAAGCCGGCTGCATTAAGGGGTTTAGGCGAGGGAGAGGTAGCAGCTATATTTAAAGCGGCAGCACTTAGTGCATCTACCTTGCCTAGAGCGGTTGCGGCGTCTATTGCCTAAATTAAAGTAGGTCTACTTATGCAATTATTAATATTGTGCCCTATAACTCCACAGTTCTTACATACCTGACTGTAGAAGACAGTTTAATGGTCCAGAGAGTTATAGTTTAGGTAAGTCCGCTTCTTCTTATCTAATAGCTAGGGACAGTCTCGCTTTCTATAGCCTATGGCACCACATTAATTGCATATTATATAAGGACAGTTGCTTTTAAGATAACTGGCTTCCCCACAATTATTACACATAGGGTTAGGGTAGTTGGCTTTAAGATAACCGGCCTTACTATAGCCGTAACAAAGTTAAGAAGCTTTCTTAAGAGGATAATTGGCGCGCATATAGCTGGTGGACAGATAGAGATAGTATTTTAAAGCGTTATTAGCTAAGAGGTATAGACTACTAAGCTTTAGAAGAAGAGGCTTATTAAGTATAGGGCCCTTACTATTGCCTTACAAGACACCAGAGCCCGCGGCCGCCACAGTTAAGGCAATTTTAAAAACCATAACGCCCTTAGCGAACTTTTTGTGGTTATAGACGTAGTTAACGTCGCGAGTTATAAAATAATTAGTAGGTAGGTCTATTTTAGTAGCAGGCTGTATTAAGTAGTAGTTTATATAAACGTATTAGTAAATATAGATTCTCTATTACATAGCTAAGGTTAAAGATAAGGCAGCTGATTTACTACGTTATAAGGCTCTACAGCCTAGATAGATCTACAGAGGCACTAGTTATAGAGGTAGATGCTAATAGGGTAGAAGTAAGGGAGGGTAGTTAGTAGAGTTAGGTTAACCAGTAAAGATAAGGAGATAAGGCGCGCCCTAACAAAATTATATATATAAGGCCTTAGCGGCAATGCATATAGTTATGCACTCCGCAGGTCAAACGCGTATAAAGGCAAATCTATAGTAATAAAAACAACCTGTAGAGGAAGATATGGTATAGTATAAGTTAAGGGGACTACCCTACCTAGCCTATCTCTTAATATAGGCCAGGCAATGGTCCAGTACTATTAAGCTCTTGCAGTTTATAATATAAATATATAGACATATAGAAGGGTAAGAGAAAAGAGAAGCAAGTAGTAAAGTAAAAGTATTTTACTATAGGCAGGCTAATTACGTTATAGGTAAACGGAAACTTAAATACCGTAATCCATTAAAAATGTTACTAATAAGCACAGCCTACTACTACTAGAAAGTACAAGTCTTTTCCTCCCTTAATTAGTAAGAGAAAAGGTATTATTAGCTAAACAATCTCTTGCTAGAGTACTAGGTGGGGAGTGGGATATTATAAGACCATATATAGTTCTAGATAGATCTAAAATAAAGATATTAAATATAAGAGACTTTAATATAGAAAATATTATAGTAGAACACTAACCTCTTATATAACACCAAATAGATAAATAGCAAGATAAGTTAATATTGCTAAGCGGCTAGATGCTAGGTATATATAACATATCTACTATTCTAAAATACCCCAATATACCCTAATATGCCCCAACATGTCCTAACATGCCGCAAAATGCCGCAAAATGCCATTAATTATATAAACTTATAATATAAGATACAAAACCTCCTGTAACCTTTTGTGGTAGATATGCGTTTAAACAAGCACTAGATATTTAGGCACGGACGTAGAAGCATTCTACGCACTAAATAATTATTATTCCGGATAAACTTACCCAGCAGGCCCTTAAGTATATAATAATAACACTAGTGATTATAAAGTAAGTGTAATACGTCGCCATCCACTAGATATACTACCTATTATATACTAAGCACTTCGCAGCAATAGAGTCCGCATATATAGACGTAGGCCAGCCCTCTAACTTTAGTAGCGCGCATATCCACCGACTTTATACAACAATAAGAAATATAGTAACGCCTATAATAAGTGTAATACGTCGCCGTCCACCAGAAATACTACCTGTTATATAGTAAATACTTCGCAGCGATGGAGCCTATATATATAGACGCAGGCCAGCCCTCTAACTCTAGCGGCGCGCATATATACCAACTTTATTAACAATAAGAAATATAGTAACGCCCACAACCTCCTATATTCTACTATGCCGTAATAACCAGTTACCCCTCCGTAGGCACTTAATAAATCGCTTATATTAAAAACTATAAGAGTTTAGCAGTACTAGACTACCACCTAGCCCTAAATAGGCTGGGTAGGGTAGTCCCTATATATTATATAATTATGCCCTTATATAATTGTGCCCTTATTTAACTGCATAGCACTAAGTCTAGCCGTATTTACCCCAACTAGTAGTAGCAAATAACAGCCAATTTCACCTCTATACGGGCACGTGCGGGCAATTGTAAAATCTACTGCTTTACCTTTTCTTTATTTACCTTATTTACCCCACCTTCTATCTCTCTAACAACTAACCTCTAACTACGTCTAACACTAAAGTTATACTAGTGTAGCACTAGCTAGCTACCGCATAAAGCTATTCTACTTTAACAGTTACCTTCTACTTAATATATACCGTAATATTGTATATACCTAACTGAACAAGCGACTTAACAATAACGCAACTATAGGTAAAGCCGGATGCGTAGTATAAGGCGAACCTAAAGCTAACTAAAGATACGGATATTGCCTAAGGCTTCGGAATAACTATCGAAAACTATAATAGACTAAAAGAGAGGGTTAAAGATATTATAATTAAAGTTAAGCCTAAGCATATAACATATCGCGGCAACTCTATAATAATAAAAAAAGGATACGTTAAGGAGTTTTATAAGTAACTCCCATAATTTACTAATGCTCCACTAGATTAGAAACTGCGGGTAATCCTAAAAATTATAGAAAGTGCTTATTCCAATTATATAAGGAGGGTACTGAGTACCTCTAATAAATTAAAAAACCTACCTTTATATAAATATACGTCACCCTAAAAGACCGAAGCACGAGACAAGACGACGCCACCTTAGCTACTGCATACAATATAGCCTATAGACGTTACCGCAAACCCACTACCTAGTATCCCTTTGCCTTAGCCAGCAACCCTAGTAGCAAGCAATGTAATTAATATGGGAGATATTAAGATTGAAATCTAATCCATAGGCTTAATAGGCAAGTTAATAATTAGGGTAGTTCAAGTCTTATATCTAATAAGCGGAAACCTATATATAGCTCTAGGCAAGCTATAGGAGGAACTGCAAGCCTATATAGAGCTTAATATTAACGGTCTGCCTAAAAAGAACATCTATATATTGCTGTAGAGATATAAAAACCTCGCAATACAGTTAAAGGGCACACTTATTGCAGCTCTTAGCGAAATGGCGAAAAATGGCATAAAGGAGGCCGTGCTTATAGCATTATTCTTACCTCCTAGCTCAAACTCCTAAGTCGCTGCTACTAATAATATACCGCCAGCCATCGAATCCAAGGCGCCTGGACGTAATAGATATAGCGTAAAAGACAGCCAGCAAGTCCTAATATCATGTAAGGCCAGCGGTAAGAGCAAACTGGGAGAAGGCAAGAAGTAAAGTTATTTAGGATTAGCAGTATATGGCTTTAAGAAAGATAGTAAGAGTAAGCCTATTAGATATAAGAAATCGGACAATAGTAAGACTAAATTAGGTAGATATAATAAGTAGCCTTAACTAAGATTAGTAATAAGTGCCCTAGCAAAGGACAATAAAAGCAAGCTAACTACGCCCGGGAAGTTAAACAGTCGCAAGGCTAACCTAAATAGACATAGGAAGCGCCCTCAACCAGAATCAGCGGCAGGCACCCTTACAGAAAGTAGCAATAATAAGCCGGTTGTGCGCAAAAGGTAATTGGCAAAGGGAAGACATAACCTATTTACCTATAAGCCTATATTAACAAGTAATAGCGGTACCAGAGAAATCGCCATAGATAATAGCAAATCACCGCAACCTATTACTAAACCTGTAGGTACATACCAGCCTAATAATATAATAGACGACCCTACTACTATATTACCAACCGTTGATACCCCTTAAGATGTTACCGCAGAGGACAGCAAATTGCCGTAATATGCCGGTGGACACGATAATTAGTTCCTATATTACACTAACTCTAAGGACATGGAGAGTAGAGATAAAGATAAGGATTTAGTTAATAATAGTAACCAAGATAAGGATTTAGTTAATAATAACGACTAAGATAAGGATTTGGTTAATAATAATAACTAAGATATAGACGTAGAGGAAGAACTTAACTAGTAAAATTTCCTAGCCTAGCTCTATAAGGCTAGAAAGAACAACCTGGACAGCGCACTAGTATATATAACAGAGGCGGATCTTCTACTTACTTTAGAGTATTTCCTACTTATCTTATTAAAAGTACTCTCTAAGACCGCCCTAATTAAACTCCCTAATCAGGGCCTTATATTAGGCTTTAAATTTAGCCTATACTAAGTGGTATATGTGGCTTGGGCATTTAAGCAAGAGAGGACAATTAAAGGAGGTAGTATCTGTGTAGATAAACCCAGCGCGGGCAAGACTATATAAATAATTACTTAATGGCTAATAAACTACTTTTATTATTAGAATATAATGGATGTTTAAGAGGCCTAAGCTATTAGGGATATAACCCGCCACCTACCTAAGATACATCCGCCGGATATAAAATGCCTACAGGTAGCAAAGCAGCCAATTATATGCTACTGTAAAGATAACTCTAAGAAGCTATACCCTATAGACCCATAGCGAGGCTGTTTAGTCGTCCTTATATTAAACCCGGGCCTGCTAGGATTCCTAAAGGACGCGAGTATAATATTATAAAACGGCGCGATTATAAAGCGCCCTAACCCGCCCTAGATTACAATTCTCGCCCCTAGCTATAATAAAGTTGAGATATTTGGTAAACTAAAAAAGGATAAATAGCCGCAAACCCGCAAGGCTCTTAAGTGGACCAATAAGGAATAATAGGAGAATGATAACAACATATATATAGTTGGCAAGACTTTACTACCACACCTATAGGGTAAAGCCAGGTTTAAGAACAATTATCGCCCTGCCCCTAATATAACGGAACTATTAGCGCTAAAATACTTAACCTAATTCCTTCTAATTACTACGCGAAATTATATTACTACACGACTAATATGCGAGTTTATTACTATATAAACCAGTATATAAAAACACCCAACTAGCTAATCCCCCAGAACGTATTAGGTATTAAAGAGTGTAATATAGGTTAGATATATCCTCTAGGATAAATGCCACCTAGACGCAACTAGTAGAGTCTTAATATCGTTTATTTAGGATATAGTTAAGGAGTACTGCATTATATATAATTATAGCCCTACTATATAGGGTGTGTCTGGCACGCCTAATAATAGGAACCTAATATAACTAATGCGGTTTATTATAGCAGGATTAAAGAGGCCTAAGTGGGAAGAAGTAGATAAGCTAAAGAAAATAAAGTTTAAAGTACTGTTTAAACTTAAAGAAGAAAATATCCAGCTAAAGAAGAAGAAATTTAACTGTCTTTATAAGGATGCAAAGACCAACCCAGCTAGAGCAGTAGTAGATAGGAAATTTGGCGAACTAGCTGCATTTTTCCGCACAGTTATTCTAACGTTTTAGATATGTAAAGGGGAGTTAATACTCTAGTTTAACCAGTAAAAGCTCATCCCAAAGAACAGCTATCTTAAATTAGTTATATTATAGGCCGACCCTAATAATACCGAGGCGGCTATAATTACAGCCATAGAGGACCGAGTGAGGACAGAGTAGAGGCGCTGATATAAGAAACTTCTAGCTATATAGGAGGAAGATAGTAGCGATCTAAATACTAAACCTAAGATACCGCAACTTACCCAAGCCAAGTTATACACTAACGCGAAAACGGCAGCGAGTGTAGCCTAGGTTGTCCAATACTAGGACTAGCAAGCCCCTATTATAATTAAGTCTGACAATAAATACCTAAAAACTTAAAGTTGCATATTTAAGGACCCAATTATTGCTAAGTGGACTACTAACCCGCTTAGTAAGGAGTTCACTAATATGCTTAACCACTATTTTTAATAGAATGCAAAGTTCTTTAAAGCTAAAAAAATCTGCAATTGTGTTTATATCAAAAAACGGACAGACGGTTTAGCATATAAGATTATTATTACTACTTACTTACCTCTTACACTAGCTTATTAGTTTAATAGGCTGTGTAAAGAATACAGTAAAGACAAGGTGCTTTACTATGCAGCCAGTATATCCAATATTAAGAAGGCCGAGGCTAGGCAAACCTTTGACACTAATAATTCTAAGTAGATCCTACTTTGCACCTTTATATTAATTGGGCTGTCTATTAACCTATAGCGCGTAAATTATACCATTATGGTCAAGCCAAGCTATAAGCTCTTAGAGGTAAAGCAACTATTCGCTTAAATAGATTAACAAGGACAGACTAAGCCCGTCTACTATAGTACTATTATAGCCAATTAGAAGTCAAGTATTGAGCAAAGGATATTAAAGTTAACTAAATTTATGTTATTACTGTAGAAGTTAGTATATGAGGAGAAGGCCGGTTTAAGCTTAAAAGTAGGCTAAGGTAAGAAAGATACCAAAACTATCTAATACTGGTAACGATTGTAAGAGTATAATACAACTGTAGATAGTTCCAAACACTATATATAGCTGTTATATAGCGAAACCTGTTACAATTGTATAGTGGCGTATATATAGGCTAAGGGACGTGTCTTCTAGTAACTTGTAGGTAGTAGCATAGCGTATATAGTAGCATTAGGAAAAAATTTACCAGCATTTTTATAGTATTTAGTAGCATATTGCGGCTAAATGCGCATTTTGTAATATATAGCGTATAGTATTAACTAAAGTGCGGCTAAATGAAAAATTATTAAAATTATACTTTTATACATGCTTACTAATATTAAGAAAGTATATATAAAATATAAAATATATTAATTTTATTATTAATATTAAATTTATAAAAATTATACTTT
>Ga0307507_10012556_pt1 | contig 10447 bp, 5 predicted proteins | sample 7_EM_MG_FD_207223 | JGI IMG/M metagenome (GOLD analysis project Ga0307507, IMG submission 207223) | Populus trichocarpa ectomycorrhiza microbial communities from riparian zone in the Pacific Northwest, United States - 7_EM | ecosystem: Host-associated > Plants > Roots > Unclassified | place... | reverse complement strand
ACTTTCCTCGTAAATTACTGTGAATTGCTATAATGTTTTTTCCCACAAGGTTTTTTTCCAGTTTCTTTTGTGTTTTTTTTTTGTAATATTTTTTTTCAAAATTATTTTTGTCGATTTTATTTTTTTAATATTAAGCTGGTTAGAATTTAACTTTGTAATAAAGCTTAATCATGTGGGGAAAGCATTGTAGCTTTCCTCACAAAACACTGTGGATTGCTAGAGTGTCTCTCAACATGATTTTTTTTCTTATGATTTTTTCAAAATTGTCTTTGTCAATTTTATTTTTTTAATATTGAGCTGGTTGACAATTACAATAACAAGTCATTAAAAATAAGGCTAAATCATGTGGGGAAGCACTGTAGCTTTCATCACAAAACACTGTGAATTGCTACAGTGTTTCCAACATGGTTTTTTTTTTTTTCTATTTTTTTATGTTATTTTTTTTTTCTAAAATTGTCTCTGTTGATTTTATTTTTTTAATATTGAGCTTATTGAGAATTTAGCTTTGAAATTTTTTTTTCTTTAAAACACTGTGAATTGTTGCAGCGTTTTCCCATATGATTTTTTCCAAAATTATTTTTGTCGATTTTTTTTAAATATTGAGTTGGTTAAGAATTATAATTACAATAAAGCTAAATCATATGTGGAAAGCGTTGTAACTTTTCTCACAAAACACTGTGAATTGCTACAGTATTTGTCTAAATGGTTTTTTTTATGATTTTTTCTAAAATTGTCTTTGTCGATTTTATTGGAGAAAGCACTGTAGTTTTCCTCATAAAATATTATGAATTGCTACAACGTTTTTCCTCATGGGTTTTTTTCCTTCCAAAATTATCTTTGTTGGTTTTTTTTAATATTAAGTTGGTAGAGAATTTAGTTTTGTAATTTTTTTTGCTTTTTATTAACATAAAAGCTAAATCATGTGGCAAAAGTACTGTATCTTTCCTCACAAAACACTGTGAATTGTTACAAATCATTTTGTTCAGTCTCTAAGTTTTTGATCACCAACACAACTTTTTTTTTTCTGTCATGAAATATTGGCTCCATCATACCTTTAGTTTTTATTACTTATCTAGCGCTAGTTCACAATTATAATACTATCAAGTACATTTATTTTATAAACCCGTGACAACGCGCGAGCATGCCATCTCTTTTATTTTAATTGTAATATCTTGCACCTTGTACAAATGATATGAAATGCACCACCATTGGATACTATCAACTCACACACATATATAAGCATGTTAATGGGTATCTACTGATCAATTTTTTACTATATCTATACTATAATCTTAATTTATTAGTTTTGTATGCATTCAGTAACCATTATCCATGATCAATATATAAAAAATATTAAAAGTATAGAGAATATTTTAAACCCTCTGAATCTGATAATCATGTTAGACCTTAGCGAATTAGGTCTGACAACCATGTTAAACTCAAAACACATGGGTTTGACAGTCAAGTTAGATCCAACAGACATTGGTCTGACGACCATGCTAGACATGGGTATGGCGGATCCAAGTACAAAATATCGGGTCATTAATTAAAAAATATTGGGTCATTAATTAAAAAATATTGAGATCTAACTAATAAGTATATATTAATTAGCATTTGTGTTTATAATATTTTAAGGATAGTTTAAATGTTTTTTTAATAAAAAATAAAAAAATATTTATATAAAAAATTAATTAGGATTTCTGTTTAGGATACTTCAAGGATAGTTTAGTTTTTTTTTATATAAATTTTTTTTTATAAAAAATTAATTAACATTTCTGTTTAGAATACTTTAAAGGATGTTTGTCAGACCCAAATACCTTAGGTTTGACATGGTTGTTGTTGTTGTTATTATTATGATTATTATTATTATTTTTATTGTTGTTGTTGTTATTATTATTTAAGTAAATTTGGGTCAGATCAAACCCAAGTAACGTGGGTCTGACATGGCCCTTAGATCCAAGTTTGTTGGGTCTGGCATGGTCGGTAGATCCAAAGCTTTTGGGTCTGGTATGGTCGCGGACCCAAGGCTCTTGGGTTTGACATGATCGGCAGACCCAAGTCTCTTGTGGATAATAATAATAATACTAAAAACAACAACAACAATAATAACAACAACAACCACAACAACCATGTCAGACACAAGTAGTAGTAGTAATAATATAAATCATAATAATAATAATAATAGCCTTGAGTCTGGCGGCCTTGCTAGACTCAAGAACCGTGGATCTGGCGGCCAAGCTAGATACAAGTCTATAGGGTCTAGTGGTTATGCCAGATTTGACGAAGAATAAAAAAAAATAACAATTGTATATTTTAGTTGTTAGAAGAGAGAGAAAAAAATATAAATAACTAAAAAAACATCTTATGAAAAGATAAAATGAAAAATTAAAATAAAATTATTATTATAATTTATAATAAAATATCTCTTATCTATAATAATTTCTTTCCAATATTTAGTTTTTGTCATAATAAGACAAGATATTCATCGAATTCAAGTTAGATTATCATCCCTACCATGCACAGAGAAAATAAGTGCTGGCACTTCCTTCCCCCATTTGGTCAGGTGGTGGACGTGGAAGCCATAATTAAAGACATTCGTACCTCGGAAAGTTGGAATTAGCGCTAAAAAGATCGTGATTTTCTTTGTCATCTTCACACTCGCAAGTTTGTCTGCGACTCTAAATTAAGCGCTGAATATTGGGCCTATCCGATTAAAGATAACTGTGGAATGGAGTAGATATTTTGTGATTTTTTTCTTGAAACTTTCAGATCGCCTCTCCTTTTTCGGTTGGCCATTGTATTACTTAACAAGAGATTGGCAATTCCAGAGATTAGTGACCGTTTCCCATCTTTATAAACCTCGTTAGTTTTGGAAATGGGGGAACACAATGATTGATCCAATACAACTATCGGAATTACAGGCTATTGTTTCAGCATAATAATACATATATACATGGTTGCAAGACAAAAAAAAGGAGAAACAAAAAGTTAAGAACTTAAACAAACCATAAAATCCGTTGTTAAAAAGGAAATCCCAATGGGATGAGTTCTTCAGGTTCGGTGGTGTTTTCACTTTTCAGGATCAATATCTACTGTGGGAGATCCTCGGCATGAAAACCACTAGCAACATTACCATCCCATCACTCAATCATATGTAATGCATTCCAGAGTGATCTTCTCTTTCGTTTCGGTAGTGTTCTGTCCATTTGTTGTTACGTTTCTCCCATCTTCTTTCTTCTTGCCCCACAATACGCCATAAAGCCCGCCCACCAGCAAAACATCCCCACCAACACTGCCATAAAGATTAAAAATAGACCTTGTCAATTGTCATGGGCTAATGATATGATCTGATCGTGGTCCAATAAGAAAAAAATACTTTGGACTGTGTCTTTTACTAATTTGTTTGGAAAACTGATAGCCTCTAGACAAAGTATAGGATTAACCTTCCCCAGTTAAAGGTTTCTTTCCACAAGAATGCCGAGAAAATTGCTGTTATAATAAGAGCAAACGGAGTGAACATTGATGTGAAAACCGGTCCTTTCTTCTCTATTGTCCATATTTGCAGCCAGTAAGTAATGCCAGTGACAACTATACCCTGCCATTTTCACTTCATAGTCAGGTAAAGAAAGGGCCAAATACATGTCTACCTGTAATTACATGCAGGCATGCGCGGAGTATATAATATGTGTGTGTGTGTGTGCGCGCGCGCGCGTGAGTGATTGCATTTTTACACACGCTCATGTCATCGTATGTGATATGACTGAGGAATATCTTCATAGCCACCAAATATCGCACCATGATGGGTGACTGAACGAGACATTCTCAGGAAAGAGGAAACTGTAGAGACATATTTGAAGCAAAAGCTCTTCTGCTTTCCATTTTGGGTTAACGCAATTACTTATTGATAATGTAATTGATTTGACTGGTTTAGATTTTTATCTGATTGGAGCAAATATAATGTTGGAGGCGGTTAAAATCATGCCATACGGGATATCTGCGTTCTGCAACAGGAGAAGAGGAAGAGTAAAACAAAAAATTACGAGGAGAAAACTATTGGGAAGATGTTCGGTAAGAACCCACAAACTACTTTTGAAACCATGTTGAAAGTCAGAGCCAAACACCACTGAATCAGAAACAAAACTGAAGAATTCTGGTATATTTGAAGTGCAGTCGACCGGTCAGAGTGGTGATCGATGCTGACAGATTAAAAGACTACAATAAATAATGAGAGCGTTTTCCTTGGTTTTAAGCAAACAAAACTTAAGAATTCTAGTATATTTGCATATTGAAACATACCATTTTATGCAATAGATATTTGGTAATGGAGGAGGTAATTGACAGAAATTGGAACCCAAGATTTTAAAGTTTTTGGCATACTGTACTCTGTTTCTAAATCGAACAAAATATTGAATTTCTATAACTCATTCGTGACCGGGTTTTCTGATTTCAACCACCTCTAAACTACATGCTTCCATGATCTGAACAAATCAAACCGCCAGACCTCTAATATGGCACATGGTTCTGTGGAAAATAAGGAAGGAACTGAGGAACAAAATGGAATTTTCAGGGTTTGGGATTTGTTTAATTTTATGTTTTTTCCTTTTCATTTAATAATGAAATGATCATGAGTGTGTAAGTTTGATAATGGATTAGACATACACAGTAGGCCACCGAAAGAAGATTAACATCCCAGCCAAGCTTCCAAGATGAAGGGTTCCTCTCTACCGCAATGGCCCAAAAAGCTGACTGTATGCAGCTAAACATGCATTGTAGAGTGGTAAGGCGTAGTTTTGCTGGATATTGCTTGATAATAGGACCCTAATGCCCATAACACCAAAAGTTACAACAGAGAAGTATATACATACCAGAAAAAAAAACACAAGAAGAAGAAGAAAACAGAGAAGAGACCAAAGCGAAATCATTATTAGAGAAGAAGTTGGATGAACAAGAATTAACCTGCAAGACAAGCCACAAAGACCAAAGCGTGTTCGCTGAAATCATGAGAAGAGTACCCTTTATCCACTCCTCTCTAGAGCAACAAGTTTTTGATGAATCTTGAATTTGGCCATGATCATTGGCTGGGTGCCAATTCATGAACTTTATTGGAGGCCCTTTAACAAAAGCAATCACTAGCACCCCAGAAACACCTATAACAGAACCCAGCACCTTGGCAATTCCATGCACATGTTTTATGGAAATGCTTTCCATCCTGAAGTTTTGAACAAAACCACTTACATATATATTCATGTTAGGCTAAATTGTTAAGACTAATTAAGATGTAGAAGACAGCTTACCTTAACAAGGCAGCCATGGCAAATGTAATGGCAGGAATTGCATTAGTAGTTGCAGCAGCAAGTGTTGCAGTGGTGTAGTTGATAGCAATATAGTAAAGGTTTAAACTCAGAGTAACACTGAGAATTTTGAATACATGAGCTAGCGGTAATTAGATGCAGATTTTGTAATGCAATAGGAGTGATAAATAAGATAATATTAACAGTTAGAATCCAAAATACGAAATCCATTACCCGCACAAGGAAACCAAAAAGATCTTGAAAAGTAAGCCGTACGACAAGGGTGCAGCCTCCTTCCTGCAGAATCAGCAGAAAGAAAAAAATCAGATGAGAATTTTATATTTTATTATGAACTAATTGAGAGAGCAATTCAACATTGAAGTGCTCGTTGACCTTTCAAGAAAGAAAGCAAACGGAAGCAACGATACTGAGGCGAAAGCTTGGCGATAAACGACAAACACAAAAGAATTCATTCCTCTAGCAATTGCAGCCTTGGAGAACAAAGCCATGCCTGCATACACAAATTGTACGAGGACCATTGCTATGTAAGGCTTGTGGTTCTCCATGGCATCTAGACAACCAAACAAACCCTTCATGGCGCACTATCTTTGGCCTCTTTTGGGAGTATAAATTTGGACTGGGAAACCCTTCAATTTATAGAGAAGAGTTTCACGAGTTCTCCTTTTGAGATTTTTATTAAAGCTTATCATATTACTGTAACCCGCGCCACATTATGAAATAAAATTTTAAGTTAATTTCTAACTCGAGAGAAAATGGCACCAGCATTAAGAGAATATTTTCAGATATTATGATTTTTTTAATTCAAAAAATAAAAGATGTTGTTTATGTTTAATTAATTAAATTTTTTAAAAAATATATGAATTAATAAATAAAAATAATTATTAACGCTAATTAAATACTAAAATAAAAGCTAATCTTTTTAATAAAAATAAAAGATAGATAAACTTAAAAAAACTTAACCTTGACTGTCCTTTTTATTTTATTTTCAATGTAAATTTTGGTTGCTAAGAGCAAATGATTTTTGTTTTTCTATAAATGCATTAAGTAAATATAATTTATTTATATAAAATATATAAAAATTAAAGATAAATTATAATAATTTCTTCGAAGAATTATGAAATAAAAAAAATAAAAATATTAATTATTATTTTAAAAAGTATGTACTTATTAAAGTTTAAGTAAGAAAAAAAATGAAAAGTAAACAAAAATGATTTTTTTTTTGCGCTTTAAAAACGTTTTTGAAAAAAATTAAATTAAATTTTTATTTTTTTCTTTAAATTAATATTTTTTTGGTATTTTCAAATCATTTTTATATATTGATGTCAAAAATAATTTTTTAAAAATAAAAAAATATTATTTTGATACATTTCTAAATAAAAACACTTTAAAAAACAACCACAATCACATTTCTAAACGCCCCTGATCAGAAATGAAAAAGCTGAACTGCATTTAGGCCGGTAAGGAAAGACTCATTTGTCTAACTAATTAATTTTTTTTTTGAATGAGCTACACATTTTTTTATAAAGAAAAACAAATGATATATTATTTGTCGTGGCAAAGAACTTGTTGTCTGCTAGATAATGAGATGATAAGAAAAATTAGGGTTTTAGAACTCAAAATTCTATTTTTTTTTAAAGTTATTTTAACCTAAAAACACAACAAAAATATTATAAAACCTCCATAAATTCATTTCGAACAGCAAAGCATTCACTAATCACTTTGCAAGAAATTGAAAAATGAACTGATGATGTGAACATTGTAAGAAAATTAAAAAAAAAAACAATAACAATTGCAAGAAAAATTCATTGTTCATGTGTATTATAGAATGTACCTATATAGTAACGGTGAGCAAAAAAACCAAAAAATCAAGAAAACTAGAAAAAAAATAACTGAAAAAACCGAACCGTGAAAAAACCCGATTAAAATATTTTTTAAAATTTTCAATTCGGTTCAGTTTCGGTTTAATAAGCTTGAAACCGAAAAAATTGAAACCGGTTCAGTTAAAAAAAAAGATACTATAAAAGCCCTTTCTAATTTTTAACCTTAGCATTAGCAGCACCCGTCCAGCCGCCCTTACTCCGTATCCAACAGCCGCTCCTTACCCCTCAGGCCTCACAAGCCACAACGCTTAAATCTCAATCTCTCACACTCTTAGCCTGATAAAAAATGATTTTTGTATCGCTGTATAAAACTTCATAGCCAGATCTAGTCGTCTAATCAATCTTCATCTCCTAACTCTTGCAGACTGGTAGACCTTCAACAAGGCTTCAATCTTCATCATCAAACCAGATCTAGCAAACGAGCATGACACACACTACACCTAACTTCTAGATCTAGCTAACCAGTCGCCTCCCTGACTTCCTCTCTCACACCCGACCTCGAATCTCGTCACATCAGGTATAATTTTTTTTTCTGTCAATCTTTGTTTTTATTTTTTTAACATATGTTTTGTGTATTTTTAAACAAATGCTTCCAGTAAACAATTAAGACTTGAGAGGTCAGATGTGGTTTTATTAATGAGTGCTGCTATTAGATTGTTTTTGTGTTTGGAAATTATTTTTATATAAAAAATCCTTGCCATGAGATTTTTTGTTGATTAAGTAAGCATTTGAGCCTAATTTGTGTTCTCAGTTGATGTTTATGGATTCTCCGGAGCTCCTGAAAATGTTGATATATACATATATGTGCTATAATTAAAAAATATGTGGAGGTAGTGTTCATCGAAATTGTGGTTTTCATTTGTTGTGCCTTTGGATCTAAAACTTTTCTGTTTGATTAATTTTCTCTCTTTTTTTTCTTTTCCATGTCCTAAAACAAATAGCTTCCTTCCTTTTGTTCTAACTATCGCTGTCTGCGTAATTATAGCTCGTAATTAATTTAATGTGTCGATCCCTGCAATTGCGCGATTAATATTTTGATTTGGAGATCACAAAAAAAAAAAAAAAAAAATTTGATCTGTGCAACTGCAAACAGAAGCAGGAGATTCTGCAGAACTATTTATTTCCAACAGTGATGGTCTTCGGTATGTTTGGTCCGCACGATCAATACCAGAGAGGCAAAGAGTGTATTCATAAATATGTAAAATGAAGTATTTATTTATTATTATTTTTTTTTAATTTTGACATGCCCATTTAAATATTTTGTAGAACTTGAATAATTGTTATAAATTAAACATGGAATAAAATACAATTCATAACTCACTTCTTAAATATTATTATGCTATTATATCTTGTAGAATTTGAATAATTAGTTGAAATTTGGTAAGGATATACCACTCTTTTGCTTGTAGAAATGTGGTAATATATATATATATATATATATATATATATATATATATATATATATATATATATATAAAAATATATAAGCATGAATTATCATCATTATCAATTTTAGTATATTGTAAAGTGTAAACATATTTTTTTATAAACTTGCTTCTTTTATTTTGTGATTTATTAATTAAAGTATTTTCAATCATCTAACATATCTAATTTTTTATTTTGTACAATTTAGTGGAAAGTTACATCTAGTAATAAATGATAATTAGTTTAAAAGTCAGTTTGATGATAAAATACTATTTTTTTTTATTTTTATATCTTCTAATTTAATTTATAATGTTATAATTCTAGATCTTGAATTTTAGGTTTTGATGTCAATGGTATTAAGGAATCAAAGTGCAGTGTTCTTGATGTGTTTTTTGATTAGAATGATGTGCACATGAAGATTTATATTTTTTGCATAAAGTGTTTTATGATAAGTTATTTGTTGTTGTTTTTTAAGCCCTTTTGAAGGCATTGCTTTGTAATTTAAATTTAAACTTGGTCTGTGTGTTATTTAAACTTTGATACGAGAGTCTTACTCCAAAAACAATATTAGGAAGGCTTGCAGCATATCGAACACAATATTGGCACTAATAATGTAAGATAAATGAATATTCAGTGTCAAAAAATTAAATATATTATAAAACCTTGTAACAAAATAGACAATATTAATATTAATTACAAGCCCATCAGAAAGCTCAAAAACAGCCCAAAAAACAATATAGTTTTTTCCAGTTTTTTTGTAAATTAATCAAACCGAACCAAAACCGGTCGGTTTGAACTGGTTTCGATCCAGTTTTGGTTTTTGTTTTATTTTTTTTTTGGTTTGGTTATTTTTGTAGGTAAAAACCGAATCGAAAATGATCACCCCTACTATATAAGAAATATTGTATATAGAAAATATTATAGTCATACTCTGGTGTGGTACTATCCACCATTACTATTGTATATTGCCCTACACATATATATAGAAAGGGTTGGCTAACCAATAGGTTAAGCCTCCCAATTATTCTCAACTTGGTATCAGAGTTTTTGCCGTCAGAACTCTTCTCCCCCTCTCCCCACTTGTAGCCGGCCTCCTCTCTCCCTCTCCCAAATGGACTCTGCTGCTGCTGCCGCCGTCTTCTTTCTCCACCAAACCGGCGGTACAGCCCAGCCGGCCAGCCACTCAGAAGCTGCTGTCGCTGGTTCCTTCTCCCAACAGCAATAGCCCTAACCTGCAGCGCAGACCCATGGTTCCTTCTCCTATGTTTCTGCCGTCCGTCTTCACATCATGGGGACAACACCTCCTTCTATCGTTGCGTTGTCCATTACTCATCAAGTGGTTTCATTGAAGCTTACGACCACCAACTATCTTTATTGGCGAATGCAGATGAAGCCATATCTTCCTGGACAAGGTGTTTTCCACTTTGCCGATGGCTTAGTATTGTGTCCTCCCTCTCAGGTTTCTGACAGTTCTGATGGTTCTTCTTCGGCAATCAACCCCTCTTTTCTTCGTTGGAAGCAACATGATCAATTTATTTTAAGCGCATTACTCTCCTCTCTCCATGGACGTCGTGCATCTTATGGTAGAATGTCAAACTTCTTCTTGTGTTTGGCGCACTCTTAAGAAAGCTCTTGTTTCTCCGTCGAATTCCCACATTATGCAACTCCATGGATCCTTTCAAGATCTGCGATAAGGAGATGCTTTAGTTACTACTAGTTACATGCCCTGCGCGATGCCGCGGGTCAATTATTTTTTGCATTTCATAAAAAGCTAAGATCTAAAAGTATTAGGTTTTTTTGCAAAGTTATACCCAAGAGTCTTAGGTTTAG
>Ga0307507_10012555_pt1 | contig 10448 bp, 8 predicted proteins | sample 7_EM_MG_FD_207223 | JGI IMG/M metagenome (GOLD analysis project Ga0307507, IMG submission 207223) | Populus trichocarpa ectomycorrhiza microbial communities from riparian zone in the Pacific Northwest, United States - 7_EM | ecosystem: Host-associated > Plants > Roots > Unclassified | place... | reverse complement strand
AGTGTTAGGAGACCAATCTTATCATACTTAAAGATTTGAAAAGTGGTGCTTATATGAAGCATATTGTATTTAAAAAGCTAAGAGCTAAGTCAAATAAATGTAAGTTTATAGGATATCCAAAAGAATCGATTAGATATTATTTCTATCATCCCATTGAGCAAAGGGTGTTTGTCTCAAAATATACTACATTTCTATAAAAAAAAATATTCTTGAGAGAAGCAGTAAGAGAAAAATAAAACTTAAAGAAGTTCAAAAACCACAAACAAACATTTAAATGGAACCAGAGCCCGAGACTATAACATTTGATGTTCAACATGAAACTATAAAAACATATGAACTCTATAGAATTAGTAGGACAAGTCATGCACCACTGAGATATCAACTTCTTGTGAAAGTTGATGATGACTAGTTGTTCATAGTTGATGAACTTACCAACTATATGGATGTAATATCTAATATTGATTTTGACAAATAGATTGAAACCATGAAATCTGAAATGGATTTCACGTACACCAACCAGATATGAACTTTGGTTGATCCATCTGAAGGGATAAAACCTATTGGATGTAAGTAGGTCTTTAAGAGAAAGACTAATGTTGCTATCTAATTTTGAAAAAATAATTGAAAAAAAAACAAAAATAGCAAAAAGACAACAAAAAAAACCAAAAAACAAAAATGTTCTTGACATATTTGCACCATTTTCAATGTTTTTTTCCAAGGAATTTAGAATAAAAAAATTCATTTATTATTTTAGTGACTTAATTTGTAATTGTGGAAGGGAGATGATCAATTCTAAAATTGAAAACCCTCTCACCAAGCAACTCAATTTCTAATCAAATGATCCACAATCAATTCTCTTAATTCAAGGGTCATTGTTTTCTTTGTTTTGCCTTCAAGTTATCAAATGAGTTGTAGAGATTTATTTTTGAAATCCAATGGTTCATCTTGATTTGCTTTGCCTTCAAACCAAAAAAATTACATTTATAAATATTAATGAGAGTGTTAGCAAAAAAAAAATCACCAAAAAACAAACAAAAAGTCACAAAACAGTGACCCCTTTATCTTCGCTAGCTTTTCCCTATTTTTATTTTTTTCAACACCAACCAAGAATTGTCCATCTACCCTTCACCTTCAATGTAAAAAAAAAAAAAAAACACACCATTTCCTTTTTCTCCCCCTCACGGTACAATACTATCAATCCTTACCACCATCTCCATGACAAAACCACCATTGATAGTCGTGCTTACCCTCTCCATCATCAACCTAATGTTGGTTCCTCTTCTTCTCTACCACGCCACATGAGCAACACCTAAGCCTCCACCCATTACAATCCTACTCCTAAACCTTTTGTCTCTAACCAAACACCCAGATTAAAACAGCAACCACAATCCATGCTAGCCAACAACCTTTATTCCAGCCACTCAAATTCCAATTAGCCCTATATCAGCAATGAATCCAATTTATCCTCCCCATGAGAAGACCCAAAACCGACCTATTATCCATTCTTCTCACCAAAACAGTAACACATCCCATTATAGTCTAGCCTCTTCAATCAGCTTTCATCTCCTGTCTAGAGGTTTCAACTTTCCACCTCTCCTACATTCCTTCACCCATAACCCTCTTTGCCAACATATCTCCATCCAACTGAGAATCAAACAAACACCCCCTCGCCAATTGATTCCTTCTCCATCAGTCGTAGCAGTGCCATCCCCGTACCAGCACAACATCCTCTCTCAAATTATCAATACCAGTAGCAGTTATGGATTCTCCCTTATAGCAGCATCCTCTCTCTCTCACACACTCTCTCTCTTCATTACATCATGTCTTTACCCTTGTTGATTGTTGAAATAACTAGAAAAAAGAAAAAAACCGAGAAACAAATCTGTGAATAAAGGGAAAAAATGAACTGCTTATGTGATTTTCTTTGCTTGCAGATCACGGTGACACTCACTATCGACACATGATGAAAGAAAAGAAGAATCTGCTTCAAATCCACCTTGTTTTTCATCTCTTCAGCAGTCGCGGCACGTGGTTCCACGTGCCATCAGTGGTAATGGTGCATGGATACACGAGCTACCACTGTTCCTCAAGCCTTAGAATCTTTCAGCACTGTTCTCGAGCTCCAACAACTTCTCCAGATTATTTTTAACATTTGAAAGGTCCATTTTACATTTTGTTTTAAAATTATTGTTAGAAATTTGATTTTTTAGTGTTTTGTAAACATGTATATTTTTTAGTATTTTTATACAAAATTCAAAAAATATATATTTGCATGCATTTTGGATTTAATAACTAGTTTATTGAATCAATAAAAACAGGGCCAATATGTCAATAATCCCTAAAAAATTTAAATTCATGACAATTAATTGTTAATATTATAGTATAAATGTTGGACCTACAAGTAGGCTGATATTTAAATATCGAGAGTTGATCAAAAAATTCTCAGAATTATTTTAGATATTCAACAATTTTAATTAGGAGTATTTGTTATCACAAGATACGAGTTGTGGAAAACCCTTTCGTCTTCTAGGATAGGTGAACCCTGTCATGACACCTATATGGATCATTTCTATAAGAATTCATTTGGGCACACAAGCCCATAATAAATTCTAAACGCAAGATTTATTCACGTGAATGAATCTTTATCTTGAGTCATAGATAGACTGTCAGTTAAGAACCCATCAAAATATTTAACCACATTCAGACCACACAATGCATTTTACCTCAGGTAGGATGCGCTAAGGGTGCTAATACCTTCCCTAGCCACAACCAGTTTCTTGCCCTTGAAATTTCTGATAAGACCAATACATTCGGGTTTCCTAACGACCCTGAACCAAACAACTAGGTGGCAAATCCTTGACCCCCTGACGTTGCGCGTCCACGTGCGACAACTGACATTGATGACAATGTATAAATATACGAAGCTAAATTAGTTGCCAAAGGTTATAGACAAAGACAAGGGGTTGACTTTGATGAAACCATCTCACCAGTAGCTATGTTAAAATCCATAAGGATTGTGCTTGTTATAGCCACATACTATAATTATGAGATTTGGCAAATGAATGTCAAAACTGCATTCCAGAATATGAATCTTTACAAAGATGTGTATATGACACAACCTAAAAAGAAATTTACCAACAAAGTATGCAAGCTATAAAAATTTATTTATGGACTTAAGCAAGCTTCAAAGAGTTGGAAGATTCATTTTGATGAGATAATCAAACGGTTTGATTTCATAAAAAAATATCGATAAACCTTGTGTTTATAAAAAAGTTAGTGGGAGTGGAGTCATTTTCATAATATTATATATAGATGACATATTATTAATAGGAAATGATATTTCTTTACTCTAGTAAGTAAAGATTTGGATGTCCAAGAATTTTTCTATGAAGGATATGGAAGAAACAACCTATATATTGGGAATAAAGATCTATAAAGATAGATCTAGAAGGTTACTTGGATTATCTCAATCCACATACATAGACAAGATTCTAAAATAGTTTAGCATGGAAGAATCCAATAGAGAATACTTATCTATTTTACAAGGAATACATCTCTCCAAAGATGTGTGTCCTACGACAAAAATTAAAAGAGATAAGATGGAAAGGATTCCCTATGCTTCGGTTATGTGATCCATTATGTATGTGACGCTATGTATAAAATCAAATGTATCTTATGCTTTGAGTATAATGAGTATATACCAATTTATTCCAGGTAAGAGTTATTAAAAGATAGTTAAAGATATTCTTAAAGTACTAAAAAAAGAATAAAGAATGTCTTTTTGGTCTATGGAAAACATGAAATGGAATTTCATGATTACTCAAATGCTAGTTTTCAATCAGATATTGATGATAGCAAATCTCAGTCAGGATATGTTCTTACTCTAAATGGTGGTGATGTGAGTTAGAAGAGTTCTAAACAAGAGACCACAATAGATTTTTTCAACTAAAGTTGAATACATATCTACATCTAAAGCGATAAAAGATGTTGTTTGGATTAAAAAGTTCATCATTGAACTAGGTGTGGTTCCTAGCATTGTTGATCCAATAGCCCTGCATTGTGATAACAATGGAGTCATTGTACAAGCAAAGAAACCAAGGTCTCATCAAAGATCCAAATATGCACTTAAATGATTCTATTTGATTACAAAAATCATAAAGAGGAAAGATATAAAGATAGAGCGAGTGCCTGCTTAAAAAACTCTTACAGATCCTCTCACTAAGGCACTTTGTCAACAGAAGCATGATCACAATATAGAGGGATATGGTATTAGATACATAAGCGATTGCTTTTAGTGTGAGTGAGAGATGTTTAGTGAATATATCATGTAGCGAATCAGTTGGTTACACATAGCACTGATTTTATTTATGTAAAACATATTTATTATTAATAAAGGCTTTCTTTATTTTTAATATTCAATTATATTTGATTAATGATCTAGAATAAAGATAAAGTTCATGGAAGAAAAATTCTTCGCATATGAAATTATATAGTTGTTATAATTATGAAATTCATATTGAATCAAAGCATTGTTCTTAAATGTTCATAGTTAATGTTCTATTAAGATTGAACATTAATTAGAGTTGTTGATACAAGAGCATATTATGTTCCTTCCTTTATGTCAATGTTTTATTGAAACTATACATTAATTAGAGTTGTTGATATCGAAGCATATTATATTCCTTTCTTTATGTCAATGTTTTATTAAAACTAGACATTAATTAAATATGTTGAGAACAATGCATATTATGTTCTTTTTTATATGAAAAAAAGAAGTTGCACTCATAAACTAAGGTATGCAGGACATATTAGTTCCAAAACATTTAACAAACACCTACATATTAGTTTCATAGACATAGGTGATCTCTTATTTTATTTTATTTTTTGTACATTAGATAATAGTACAATAGTATAGTACAAAAACACTTAAACAAAAAAAAAAGAGCTAAAACTCAAAAGTATAACAATCACTCTTTTCTAAAATGGTTTAGAAGATTTCTTACTGGTGGTTTGTATGAATTACCATTAGAGGTCAGACACTTAGACTGCTTGTACTTTGCGATAACTCAGTCTTGAAGCAATTATTCAAAGTAAAAAAAAAACATTTGATCTATAGATAATTTTCGTATAAACCCTAAACAACTCTAAATCTATCTAATGAGATCCTGGAACTTCCAGAAAATTATAAATTTATCATTTCCGATGCATGTATGCATTTTAGAAAACCTAACAATACATACATTTACTCTCCTTGTTTTGCACATTATTACATTATCTCCCTTGACCTACACTTTCTCTTATCTCTTTCTATCTAACACACACTTCTCTTCTTATATTTACTAACTTAAGCATTGGATGATTTTCTATTCTAATAAGGAACTTGTTTTTGTTTTTTTTTTTTTAGATGAGCCACTCGTTAGCTCCAGTTCAGTCGCTCTCTAATCCATCATAAAACATAAAAAGCTTAAATGTAATATCAAGTTTTCCAAATATCATCACCATCCTTATAAGAATTTCAACCTAAACCTTACAGTACAAATTATCAAACTTAAATCCTTTTATTTCATGGGAGAGATTGTGTACAGTAAACAAGTTTGTAACCTTGTGTTTAAAATTAATTGACAATTATATACAAGCATGTAACATACAAAGATTTTTGTTTTTTGTTTTAATGACAAGATCAACATCAAATAAAAGATTTCCATCACCACAAATACAACCATGCCAATTTTGAGCCTAGCCACACATGTAATTTTACTATGTACGTGACATATCCCTTAGAGAAATTCAATCATGCCAAGCTTAATGGATTAAAAAAAAAAATTGCAAGTGAAATGGCGTTTTCTTTCTTGTTTCTTGAAGCGTCATCTTGTAATTGATTATTGTTTTTTTTTTTTAAATAGTTTTATTGTGTACAAGTTACAAAAATTGCCTGTCAAATTGATAACAAAAGACAAGTTACCAAAATTACCACCCAATTCCATGGGGCATTCAAAGCTGGTGCTGTAAAAGTAAAAAAAAATCTTGCAAAATCTACCATAAAGTCACCGGGGTTTATCCAGAACCCTGAGAAAGATGCACGGGTAGTAAAAGTTTTACTCTTTTTTTTCTGTCATGCTAGCTAGCGATGGCTGTAAATTTTGGCATCATTATGCCCACTGACATTGATCGCGCTGTGAGTAAGATTGATTTGTACTTGAGCCACTGTATAAGCATTTCCTCATCCCAATAGAGTGCTACGGAACTCTTAACAAACTTCGCAAGTACCGCCAGCCGAATAACAGATTGGCTCTTTGACCAAAAAAAAAAAAAGGGATAAATCAGGCAATTCGTATATAAAATTAAAAAAAAAATAGATGAATTAACATGGTAACAAAAATAAATTGATAAAATATAATTTTAACTGATATTACGATTTTCAACCACGACATTAATGAATGAATTGTTGTATCTCTTATTCGGACGGAGTTTGGTGGAAGCTGCTGGCTTTTATTCAATTTGTACTCAAAAAACTTTATCAATGAAAGCTTCTTTAATGCAGCCACCTGTTGTATCAACAACATGCATAAGAAGTCAAGCTATTTTAATGCAGCCACCTGTTCTATAAAATTACTTGTGGTCTCCTTAAACACAATTCAAGAGAGAGGAAAGGGAGTCTTAAGAGTCTGTTTGTGTTAAAATTTCACTTTAACTTGTCGTGGGAAGCGTGAGATTTTTTGAAACGTTGTTATCATGCAATTTTTTTTTTAATAACTATGCTAATTTAAAAAAAAAATCCAAAAAAACACCAGGAAGAACAGAATGCCCTGATCCTGAACTCTATCAAGGACTTGAGGTACCGTACTTTTTCTTTGTTTTAAGAGGGTATAGCGAGTGATCTCATCTCAAGAAGAAAGATCGGTCTAAAACTAAATGATTGTGTAAGCTGGTTGTATTATATATATGGAGTGGTGATTGATTGTAGGAATCTATTTTTTCTAGAAATATTGTGTTCATGTTTTTTTGGGCTTTTTTTCATTCTTCTTTGGCGAGGGAAAGGAAGGAACTGATGCATCAGGAAATCGAGAAATTAGCAGTTAATAAGAAGAGAGGGAAGAGAGAAAATCTCTTCTGGTTTGAGTTTTGAAGTGCTCTCCTACCTCTTTTTTTTTCAATTTTGTAAGACTTTATGAAGTAAGATAACTATGACTTTCATCTTGAATGCTGCTAATGAGTTGACATGAAAATAACACTACTTGATTCAAACATGGCCATGAGCAATCACAATTTCAAACCATCTTGTAAGTATTAAATTTTTAGCTTGATGTGAAAGAATCAGAATTCCCATTTTGTGGAAGATATGATACAATTATGTAAGATTACTTATTATTGTTTACTGGAATCAGGAACTATCCCCTGCACATTCAGTAACAATCAGCATGGCTCACTCTCTCATGCACTAAAAACCTGTTTTACCTGATGCAACGCAGTGGCAAATTTGAAAACAGTACACAATGCAGACCATTCTTTCACCAAAGCCACAAGATATTTCCTTTGCAGATCAGATAATCAAACAGTACCAGTTTCCAGAGTCTTTATTGACCAGTGAAACTTTATATTCATCTGATCCAAAATGTATTGTGGCCTGATATGGAAAAACAGTCTGAATCATGCTTATTCACCGCTTGTCTGTCACATGTATTGCCCGTACACGGGCATTTAAATGAGTTGAATTTGCATCTGTTATGACTACCACATTGTTAGAAAAAGAGATAGCTCTGTGCTGTAAATGCTGAGGAAAAAATCTCCATGCTCTACCATTAGTTTCTATACATGGTCTGTGGATGAATGCTTAGCCGTTCAATCTGGAAGGAAAGAGTAGTGATGTAGAACTTTAGGTCTGCATATTACCCCCTCAATGCTGGATCATAAGAAGTTATTGGCATCATCGGAGTTAAAATGGAAAAACAAGGAATGAACAAGAATTGGGAAATTTTTCTACACTTGGTGTTTCCAGAAGTTCAAAAATATAAAGAATGTCGCATTGTATCAGTTGTCTAGAAAGCTTGCCTTTCTGAAGTTTAATGCAAAGAAATTTAAATGAAATTATTTCTTGAAACTTGTGACACATACAAATGGAAATTTTATTTCTTACCCTTTCCTTCTTTTCGAACTTAAAATAAAGTCGTCATCGTCACTGTCATTGCTGATTTTCCTCTTGGCTTTAAGGTCTCCATTCTTTGATGACTGCTGCTGCTTTTGAGAACTCTCAGGTTTACTAGTGGATGGTTTGGTAGATTTAATGGGAGTTCCAAATCGTTGCATTTTTTGCTTTCTCTGTTTCTTCTCATGTGCCTTTTTGGCTCTCTCTGGGGATAGTAAGCCATGTTCCATCATCCTGCAGACTGAATTTTGTCACGCCTCTCAAACGAATTGCAGCTGAATTTATTAGTTGTTAGTGAAAATGAAATGAACTTCGCGGTAGCATGAGATATCTAACGCAAGATATCCAGCCGAGGTGGAAAGGAATATCATTTTAGTATAATTGTGTTCTTTAAAGGTACTGACATTTTTTCTTGGTCGTATCTTTCCTCAAAAAAACGAAGTCGAAGAAATCATCACAAAGGAAAGTAAAATACTCATGGAGTAAGACAAAGTCGATACGAGAGAGGATAACATTACCAGAGTCTAAGAAACAAACTATTCCCTTAACAGCAGTTACCACAAGGAAAGAAAGTAGGTTCAAATGCTTTACTCACCGTGTACAGTTGAAATATTGAAAGAAGCAGGCCTAGGTAATTCACCTTTTAGCATTTAGGTTACCAGTCTTTTTCGACATATCTCAGTTTATTTCCAGCAGACTTCCATTCAAAGAGGGGATTACAAGCTCATGGGTGCAGAACTTCCAGCGAGGTATTACAATTCAGTACAGCAATATTGTAGGCTTAAAATGCATCTAAACACTTTATTGCACACATTTATTAACTGTATTGACGTAGAAATGCTTTATTTGAAGGACATCACCAGCCTTTAATTAGCTGGGAGTCAAAGTTATGAAGATTATTGTAGGAAATCAAAATACCTTGACACAGTACTCCTTTTTATTGATTCAAGACCTTGCACTAACAGTGCACACGCATTTATTTGTTTAAAACCTAAGCTGTAACCCAGCTCATCCACACAAGTATTTTTAAACCACACAGGGAATTAGTGCTCTCTTAATCACTAGACAAACCTAAAACAAGACCAAGCCCCTGTAGTTACAGAAGCTCTAACCAACCAATAACGAGTCCAACATTTACTAGGAAACCAATTTTAACGAGGATTACTAACAAGTACTCCTATGTCAAGTAGGAAACCAACTCCTGCTAGGAGATCAAATCCTGAGGACATAAGGATCGATTTAATTCCAACAATAATGAACTTGCATTACAGCACGAGTGTGCATTTAATCAGACTCCACAGCATACTAGGTTTGCTAAAGGATTCGAAGTAAAACCAGTCAGATTTGGGTATAATATCCAGCCCCAACTCCATGCCTAAAATGTTCCAAGTCTTCTGACATGTGTATTCCTATGGATGGCTAAGAGTTCAGAGCTTCTATATTGTACAATGTAACAAAGAAAAAAGGGACACGGGGCCACACGAATTCCCAAGAACCAAACGTAAAAAAATTTAATCCTTGCAAAGGTTAATGTTATCATTAAAAGGGATTCCTATGTGCTAATATGCATGCCAACTAAATGTTGCGTAATCCCAACAAAGGCTATGAAACAAATTAACTGAACAACCAAGGTCCTATGAACACTTTAACCAAGGACGAGAACTGCTTACTTAAGACGAATAGAGGAACCAGAACGGGATGGTTAAAAATCCCAATGAAACTGAGCAATACAACAATAGATCGCAATGAGCACCAGGGTCAAGCTCAGGCCTCACTCCAACTTCGGGCAAGCACAAAATTAGAACAGCAACGGGATTTTAAGAAATTCATTTAGAATCAAGTGGTTGATGAGGGGAAACTCACCAAAATTCTGCCATTTCACTAGTTGGAATCTGTTTAGACAAAGACTCGTAGAATATCCTAAGTGGTTCTCTCTGTCGAAAGAAATCGGCAGCAAACATAAGAATTAAAGACACTTTCCACATAAAAATTATAATCAGATTATCCAAACCAACAGCTCAAAATTAAAAAATTTCAAAGCCAAACCTCTTCAGGAGGATCATATCTCTGGCCTGGCAAGGAGTATACTTTCTTCTGTCTCACTCTAGTGGTAGTGGTTGTCGTCGTAGTTTTTGACGAACTCGGTGCTGATTTTGATTTTACCTTGGTATTCAAACAAAATAGTAAACAGAACAAAAGATGAGATATCAGAACCAAACCGATCAAGAACCCAGGAAAAACTAATATCCCAAAAATTAACCAACTCACTGCAGATTAATAAAAAAAACAACACAGAAAACACCAT
>Ga0307507_10012554_pt1 | contig 10448 bp, 9 predicted proteins | sample 7_EM_MG_FD_207223 | JGI IMG/M metagenome (GOLD analysis project Ga0307507, IMG submission 207223) | Populus trichocarpa ectomycorrhiza microbial communities from riparian zone in the Pacific Northwest, United States - 7_EM | ecosystem: Host-associated > Plants > Roots > Unclassified | place... | reverse complement strand
TCCTCGATCGTCTCCGGGCGCTTCATCGGCGACGCCGTTTCGCGCGTCGTGCGCCCGGTGACGTACACCGTCGCGCCCGCGCGGCCCAGTTCCACCGCGATCGCCCGGCCGCAGCCCCGGGTCGCCCCGGTGACGACGGCCGTCTTCCCTGCCAGACTCATCGTGCCTCCCATGCGGCCAGGACCGCGTTGACGTCCTCGGTGAGCCGGTCCGCCAGCCGCCCCTGCGGCCGGATGGACCAGTCGATCGACACTCCGTTGATCACCGCCAGCAGCGCCCGCGCGGCCCGCGGCACACTCGGCGCGTGCGGCAACGCCGGCGCCGCGGCACGCACCAGGCGGCGCAGCTCGGTCTCCACCGCCGTGTAGTGCTCGCCCAGCAACGCCCGCAGCCCGGGGTCGCCGATGTCCACGCCGAGCTGGCCGAGGTGGTTCGCGGCCTCCTCGGCGTCGCCGAGCACGGCGTACACCGACACCGCCGCCGACCGCAGGCCGACGACCGGATCGTCCGCCGCGTCGGCGTACGCCCGCATCTGCTCGACTGCCCGCACCGTGGCCCGCCTGCTCAACGCCTGCAGCAGCCCGGCCTTCGAGCCGAACCGCTGCCCGACCGTGCCCACCGCCACCCCGGCCTCGGCGGCCACCTGGGCCAGCGTGAAGCCGGGGCCGCAGCGGCCGATCACGGTCTCCGCCGCGGCCAGCAGCCGCTCGTCGGTGATGCTGCGCGGTCGGGCCACCCCATTAGTGAACCACAGTTCATTAATGGGCGCACACCCCCGGGTGAATCAGGGTCGCCTCAGGGTCATCACCGATCGCGCATCGGCCGAAGAGCCAGCAAGGTACTACTCAGGTAGGGGGCGCGGTTCGGCCTGCAGGGTGACGCGCGAACCGGCACCGGGACGCCACGATGGTGCAAGTCATCACCGAGGGGTGGAGAGGGAGCAACCATGATCGAGGCAACCGGCCTCACCAAGCGGTACGGAAAGACACTGGCGGTGAACAACCTGTCGTTCTCCGTGCCGGCCGGTCGGGTCACCGGCTTCCTCGGCCCCAACGGGGCGGGAAAGTCCACCACGATGCGGATGATCCTCGGGCTCGACAACCCGACCGGGGGCCAGGTCACGATCGGCGGCAAGCGCTATCACGACCTGAAGGAGCCGCTGCGTACGGTGGGCGCGCTGCTGGACGCGAAGTGGGTGCACCCGAACCGCTCGGCGCGGGCGCACCTGAGCTGGATGGCCAAGTCGAACCACATCCCGGCCGCCAGGGTCGACGAGGTGCTCGACACCGTCGGCCTCACCAGCGTCGCGACCAAGCGCGCCGGCGGGTTTTCCCTCGGTATGTCGCAGCGTCTGGGCATCGCGGCGGCCTTGCTGGGGGATCCCGAGGTCCTGCTCTTCGACGAACCGGTGAACGGCCTGGACCCCGAGGGCATCCTCTGGATCCGCAAGTTCATGCACCGCCTCGCCGACGAGGGGCGCACCGTGTTCGTCTCCTCGCACCTGCTTTCGGAGATGGCGCTGACCGCGAGCCGCCTGGTCGTGATCGGTCGTGGCCAGCTGATTTCGCAGAGCTCGACCCAGGACTTCGTGGCCCGCGCCGCGGAGAACACGGTCAAGGTCCGGTCGCCGCAGCTGCCCGCCCTGCGCGAGATCCTGGTCCGCGCCAGCGCGCAGGTCAGTGGCGAGGACGGCGAGCTCGTCGTGTCCGGAATGGACAGTGACAAGATCGGCGAGATCGCCGCCGCCAACAAGATCGTGCTGCACGAGCTGTCCCCGCAGACGGGCTCGCTGGAGCAGGCCTTCATGCAGATCACCGGCGACTCCGTCGAATACCACACCGGCCTCGACGCCGAAGCGCAGCAAGTGCTCGAGCCCACCAGCCACTGAACCACCCTGCCGAGGAAAAGCTCATGAACCTGCTCGCGGTCGAACGCATCAAGCTGTTCACCACCCGATCGCCGTGGTGGTGCGCGCTCATCACCCTGGCCCTGACCATCGGCTTCGCCGCCCTCGTCGCCGGCAACGCTCCGGCGGACGAGGCGATCGACGTCGGACTGACCCAGTACGGCGGCTCGAAGTTCGCCGTCGCGGTGATCATGGTGCTGGCCACCCTGGCCGCCACCACCGAATACCGCTTCAACACGATCAAAACGACCTTCCAGGCCGTGCCGCACCGCACGCCGGCGCTGCTCGCCAAGACCGGGGTCGTCGCACTGCTCGCCCTGGTGCTCGGGGAGATCGCCGGATTCGGCGCCTGGGCACTGGCCAGCGTCATGCGGCCGAACGACCACCTCGCGCTCGACACCACGCAGGCGTGGCTGAACGTCGCGGGTCTCGGTGTGTTCTTCGCCGTCACCGCGGTGATCGGTGTCGCGATCGGCATCCTGATCCGGCACAGCGCCGGCGCGATCGCGCTGCTGCTGATCTACGCGCTGGTCTTCGAGGGCCTCGTGCAGATCATTCCGAAGGTCGGCCGGTCGATCTACGAATGGCTGCCTTTCAACGTCGGGAACAAGTTCCTTTACGGCAGCGGCGGCCCTGAGCCGTCGACGTCGACGCTGAGCCCGGGCTGGGCACTGGCGTACTTCGCCGGGATCGCCGCGGCCCTGCTCGTCGCCGCCATCGCCGTCGCCAAGAAGCGCGACGCCTGAGGTTCCACCACAGGGAAAGTCCGGCCACCAGGCGGGGGCCTCCGGCCGGACAGGGGAAAAAGGGGAAAAAGAGAGTCCGGGTCGCCACATCGGGGGGCGACCCGGATTTCTCGTTCGCAGTAGGCTCGATCGCAACCTCGGTGAACAGGGGAAGTCTTGATCGAAGCGACGGCACTCAGGAAGTCGTACGGCGACACGGTCGCGGTGAACGAGCTGACCTTCACCGCGCACGCCGGGCGCGTCACCGGCTTCCTCGGCCCGAACGGCGCCGGGAAGTCGACCACCATGCGGCTGATCCTCGGCCTGGACACGCCCGATTCGGGCACCGTGACCATCGAGGGCACGCCCTACCGGCACCTGAAAGATCCGCTGAAGACGGTCGGGGCGATGCTCGACGCGATGTGGCGCCACCCCGGCCGCAGCGCGCGCGATCACCTCCGCTGGCTCGCCGCGACGAACGGGCTGCCCGACAAGCGCGCCGACGAGGTGCTCGCGCTGGTCGGCCTCACCAGCGTCGCGAAGACGCGGGTCGCGCAGTACTCGCTCGGCATGCAGCAGCGGCTGGGCATCGCCGCCTCGCTGCTCGGCGACCCGCGCGTGCTGCTGTACGACGAGCCGGTCAACGGCCTCGACCCCGAGGGCATCGTGTGGATCCGGCAGCTGATGCACGCGCTCGCCGCCGAAGGCCGCACGGTGTTCGTCTCCAGCCACCTGCTGCCCGAGATGGCGCAGACCGCGCAGGACCTCGTCGTGATCGGCCGCGGACGGCTGATCTACCAGGGCACGACGGCCGACTTCGTGGCCCGCACGAGCGAGCACGGCGTGCGCGTGCGGACGCCCCACGCCGACGAGCTGCGCACCGCGCTGGCCGAAGGCAACGCAGAGTTCACCGAGACCGACGGCGCGTTCGTTGTGTCCGGAGTGGACAGTGACCGGATCGGCGAACTCGCCTTCGCCGCCGGCGCCACCCTGCACGAGCTGAGCCCGATCACCGGCACCCTCGAGCAGGCCTACCTCGACCTGACCAGCGAGGCCGTGGAGTTCCCGGCCGCCGCGACACCGGGAGCCACCCGATGAACCTGCTGCGCGCCGAACGGATCAAGCTGTTCAGCACCCGCGCGCCGTGGTGGTGCCTGGCCATCGCGGTGATCGCGCCGCTCGGCATCACCGCGCTGTTCTTCGGCCTCGCCGGGCCGGAGATCCCGGCGAACATCGGCACCACCCAACTCGGCACCGGCAACGGGCGCACCGTGCTGCTCGTGCTCGCGGTGCTGGTGACGGCGTCGGAGTTCAACTGGGGCACCATGCGGCTGACGTTCCAGGCCGTGCCGAGCCGCGTGCCCGCGTTGCTGGCCAAGGTGACCGTGGTCGGCGCGTTGGCTCTGGTGCTCGGTCTGTTCGACAGCTTCGCGTCGTGGGGGCTCGCTTCGGTCGTGGCCCCGGACGCGGACCTCACGCCGCACACCGGCGCCGACTGGCGGACGCTGCTGGGCCAAGGCGTGGTCTTCCTGCTCACCGCCGTGCTCGGCGTCGGCGTCGCGCTGCTGCTGCGCAACGTCGCCCTCTCACTGACCCTGGTCCTGGTTTGGACGCAGGTGCTGGAGGGCGTGATCGTGTTCATCCCCGGCGTCGGCAAGCACATCTACCAGTGGATGCCGTTCTACGCGTCCCAGCAGTTCACGGGCGGCGGGGGCTTCGCGAGCGGCGCGCTGGGGCTGCCGGCACCGCCGCTGGGGCCGTGGGGCTACCTCGGCTACTTCGCGGCGATCTGCGTTGGCCTGTTCGGGGCCGGGGTGTGGCTGACCCAGCGGCGCGACGCCTGAGCGTGACCGCCGTCGCATTATCGTGAAGAACGGCGTTAAGAAAAGATGAACCGGCTGTGGCTTCGCTCACAGGAAGCGGACATAATGCTACCGCCAGGCAATATTCAAGGTTGAGCGAAACCGGAACCGTCTCAGCTCCCCCTGGAGGTGATCCTTGACGGTGGACGCCGGTCAGGAATTGGGCAGCACCATTCCCCGAGCTCGCGACGAAGACGCCGCGACCCTGCTCGAACCCATGCTGGATCTGGAATGGTCGCGAGCCATCGAACTACCGCGGACGACGGCGTCCGCGACGGGCCCGTCGGAACTGCGCCGGGCATGGGTGCATCGCGCGCCCGAAGATCGTGTGCTGGCGCTGTTCCGCGCGTCGGCGGGGATGGCGGGCCCGGTGCCCGCGCCGTGGTGGCTGCGCGCGTTCGCGGACGGAAAACTCGACTCGCGGGAACAGGGTTTCCGCGTCGAAGACCGGATCGCGCAACTGCTCACCAGGCGGCCGGGCTGGGAATTCGTGCCGTGGGCGGCGGACGGTGAATCCGGCTACTGGGAGTTCATGCCCTCGGAACGAGGGAAATCAGGTCACGCGATTCCCACGACAGTGGTGAATACCGACCGGCACCCCGGCTGGATCGACGTCTTCCCGGCCCACAGCGGCCCGACGCCGGACCCGATCCCGGTGGCCGGGCTCGCGGGCCTGCGGTCCCGGCTCGGGGTGTTCGAAGCGGTCAGGTAACCCTGCAGTTATCCCGCCCCGCCCCACCACCACCCTCAACGGAGGCGCTTCGCGCCCAGCTACATTCGGGGCGTGGAAAACGAGGACCGGCCCCGCCTGCGCAGCGTGGTCAGCTACGTCAAGCGCGGTGGCCGGATGACCGTCGGCCAGCAGCGTGCCTGGAACGAACACTGGCCGCGGCTGGGCCGCACGGTCGGTGAGCTGCCCGCGGGAACGCTGGACTTCGAGGCGTGGTTCGGCCGGTCCGCGCCGGTGCTGATCGAGATCGGCTCCGGCATGGGAGAGACGACGTCGCAGCTCGCCGCCGCGGCACCGGAGCTGAACTACGTCGCTGTCGAGGTCTACGACGCGGGCCTCGGGCAGCTGATGCTGCGCGCCAAGAACCTGGGCGTGGAGAACCTGCGGCTGCTGCACGGCGATGCCGTCGTCCTGCTGACCGAGCACGTCGAGCCGGGGTCGCTGCACGGCGTCCGGCTGTTCTTCCCGGACCCCTGGCCGAAGAAGAAGCACCACAAGCGCCGGATCGTGCAGCCGTCCTTCGCCGCGCTGGTGGCTTCGCGGCTCGCGCCGGGCGGAACGTTCCACATGGCGACCGACTGGGAGAACTACGCGGAGCAGATGATGGACGTCTGCTCGGCGGAACCGGCGCTGCGCAACGTCTACGCCGACGAACCCGGCGGCTGGGCGCCGCGCCCCGAGTGGCGGCCGGTGACGAAGTTCGAGCAGCGCGCGGATGTCGAGGGGCGTGTATCGCACGACCTGATCTTCGCGAAGGTGTCGTGAGTGGATAACAGTGTTCTAACACTGTTATCCACTCACGACCTCCCTCTGTACCCCCGTTGTTCGCCCCTCCCCCGACAGAGGGGCGAACGCCTTATTCGTCGGCCAGCGGCTCCGCTTGGACCCGCTTCAGCGCGGGCGTGCAGACCGACGCGCCGAGCAGCGCGACCCCGACGCCCAGCACCACCGGCGCCAGGATCCACGGGCTGAGCATGATGCCCATGTTCCGGTCGTCGACCATGCTGAAGAGCCCAACGCCGACGAGTACCCCGACGATTCCCGCCCCGATGGTCGCGACGAGCGCGGGCAGCGCCGCCTCCATCCGCAACGCCCGTGCCAGCACCCGCACCGGCGTCCCGGCGGCCATCAACGCGCCGAACGTCTTGCGCCGGTCCATCACCGAGCCCGCGGTGGCGACCGCCGCACTGCAGCCGGCGAGGATGCCCGCCGCGATCAGCCCGATCACGGTGACCCGGCGCAGGTCGCCGAGCTCGGTCTGCTGGTTGAACAGGTACTGGTCCCGGCTGCCGATCTCCTCGCCCGCGGCGGGCCCGGCCAGCGCGGTCCGGACGATCTCGCGGTTCGCGTCCGTCGTCGGCGCGACCACGGTCACCCGCTGCGGCACGATGCCCGCGGGCACGATCGACGGATCGATGACGAGCGAGCTGGACAGGTCGGAATCGTGGTACGCGGCAACGTGCACCGGGGTGTTCGGCGGCAACGGCAGCCCGGCTTGGTCGTACTCGCCGGCGATCCGGTACTCCGCCGGATCGAGTGGCTGGCCGGCGTAGATGCCGGGCGCGCCGCTGCACAGGCCGTCGAACCCGAAGCGGGTGAGCTTGGCGGCGTCGGCGCAGGTCATCACCAGTGCCCGGACGGCGTACTTGCCGCCGTTTTCGCTCTTGGTGAGGTACACCTGCCCGACCCCGACCGCGTGCTCGGACTGGCCGTAGCGTGCCAGCGCCTCGTTGGCCTGGCTGACCAGGTTCGGCGCGTGCTTCGCGTCGGTGTCGACGTAGAGCACGGGGTCCTGGAACGAGCGGCCGCCACCGGCCATCGACTCGAACGTCGGCAACAGCGTCAGCGCCATCGACCCGGCGAACACCGCGAGCACGATCCCCGCCGAAGCGCGGTACGCGCCCTTCGGGTCGTCACGCAGCCGACGTCCGGCGAGGAGCGCCGACGGACGGCGCCAGGCCCTCACGAACGTGCCGCCGACGGCCGAAGTCACCCATGGCCCGACGATCGCGGCAGACCCGACCAGCAGGAACAGCCCCGCCATGACCATCGTGATGCCACCGGAGTCCTTCGCCGTCAGCACCGCGACGAGGAAGAACAGCCCGGCCGCGGGCAGCGCCAGCAACCGCCACCAGTGCAACGGCTTCTTGGTGTGGCCGCCGGTGGCGAACAGCGGGTTCTTCAGCACCCGCCGCAGGCCGAGGACGCCGGCGAGAATGACCAGCACCGGGATCGCCAGCACGATGAACACCGTCAGCCCGACCGGCAACGCGAAATCGGACGCAAGCCAGGTGCCTCCGGCCCACGGCACGAACGTGGCCAGGCCGAACAGCGCCGGGCTGAGGGCGAGGCCGAGCAGCGCGCCGATCCCGGCGGACAACGTCGTTTCCGCCGCGACCATGTTCGTGACCTGCCCGGGCGTGGCCCCGGCGAGCCGGATCGCGGCTAGCCGACGCTCCCGGCGAGCCGCGGTGAGCCGCGCCGAGGACGCGACGAGCACCAGGCTCGGCACCAGCAGCACGATGATCCCTACCCAGGACAGCAGCATCAGCAGCCCGTCCGGCCGCGCCTGACCGCTGGGGAACCCGGAGATCGGGTAGGCGGTCTCCGGCATCGCGTCGGCGTTGTGGCCGACCAGCGCAATGAGCTGTTCCGGATAGCGCAGGGCGTCTTCACCGAGCGCGCCGACAGGTTTGCCGAAGCGGTCACCGAGTTGCGCTGGCGAGTTGGCCTGCAGCAGCCGGCCGAGCGCGGGGGAGACGATGGTCTCGCCGGGGCCGGGCAGCTGCGGCACTCCGGGCGGAAGTTTGATCGTCGACGCGGCGGCCCCGCCGGTGAGCGCGACGTCGACCCGGGTGAGCTGCTTGCCGTCGAAGTAGTCGTGCGTGGTGGCGAACATCAGCGAAGCCGGGGCTTCGGAGTTCCGGCTGTAGTAGTTCTCGCCCTGCCACAGGGCACGCGCTTCGCGGTTCACCGTCGCGTACGGCAGCGTCGCCAGCAACAGCACCAGCCCGGTCGCGACGGCGACGCCGACCGCGGTCAGGATCGCGGACGTCCGGGTCCGCCGATCGATCTTGAGGACTCGCAGCGCGAGTTGCAACGAGTTCACGCGGCCAACCTCGTCGCGATCAGGCCGTCGCGGATGGCGACCGTCTTCGGCATCGACTCGGCGAGCTCGCGGTCGTGGGTCACCACCAGCACCGCGGCGCCGGTCTCCTGCGCCGCGCCGAGCAGGGCGTCCATCGTGTCGCGGCCGGTGCGGGTGTCGAGCGCGCCGGTCGGCTCGTCGGCGAAGATCACCTTCGGCCGATGGGTCAGCGCCCGCGCGATCGCGACACGCTGGGCCTCGCCGCCGGACAGCTCACCCGGGCGCCGCTTCTCCTTGCCTGTCAGGCCGAGCCGCGCGAGCCACTGACGGCCCGCCTCGATCGACTCCTTGCGGCCCAACCCCGCCAGCAGCGAGGGGAGCGCGACGTTCTCCTCGGCGGACAGCTCGGCGACGAGCATCCCCGACTGGAAGACGAACCCGAACTCGGTGCGCCGCAGCTCGCTGCGCTTCTTCTCGCCGAGGTGGTCGATCCGCTGCCCCGCGAGGTGGATGGTCCCCGCGTCGGCGCGCAGGATGCCGGCCAGGACGTGCAGCAGCGACGTCTTGCCGGAGCCGGACGGGCCGACGATCGCCACGGCGTCGCCCGCCATGATGTCGATGTCGATGCCGGCGAGCGCGTACTGCGAGCCGTAGTGCTTGGTCAGGCCACGGCCGGAAAGCACCGGTCCGTTGGTCCACTGTGGAGTGTCCACGGGTTCTCCTCATCGGGGGGCGGGCGATCTTGTTCGCCGACGAGCTTCGCGGAGATCAGGGGGTGTCCACTTCGGGCAGACGGCCATTCGGCGCGGCCCGCGCATCGGCCGATCGGCCGAGGGAGCGCGGGCTGATCGGCCAAGGTGCGGACCACGCAGGATCACGTAACGTCACGTTGTGCCCGCCGCGCCCGTCGATGATCCGCTGTACGCACGAGCCCGAGAGCTCGTGCTCCGCCTCGGCATGCCCCTGGTCGTCCTGCTTGCCGCCCTGCTCTTCGACCTCGTCTACATAACGAACGCCGCGCTCGACGACGTCGGCCCGCGCTTCGTGGACTTCGCGCTCTTCCCCGGCATCTTCGCGATGGCGGGCTGCGCGTGGTGGGCGCAGAAACGCGCCGCCGTGGCCGCCGCCGTGGGCTCGGGCGTGCTCGTGCTGTTCACCCTGTTCATCCACTTCCTGCACACGCCGACGTACTCGAGCGTGCTGGCGAACCTGTCCATCACCGAGGTGGTCGCCGGGGTCGAGATGGTCTACTACGCCGCCCGCCGCGCCCGCGCCGGTGTGGCGTTCGCGGTGATCGCGTCGCTGGTGGTGGGCGCGCTGGTCGCGGTGTTCGGCCGCTTCCGCTACCCCGGCGACCCGTCGGGCAGCACGATTCTGCAGGCTCTGCTGTTCGGCTTCCTGCTGCTGGGCGGCGCGGTGGCGGTCGGGGTGTCCGGACGCAGCCGCGCGCCGAAGTCCGCGCCGAGCAAGCGCAAGCTGAACAAGCTCAACGACCTCGCGATGGGCCAGTGGGCGCTGATCAGCCTGCTCGCGCTCGCCCTGCTCTTCGAGTTCGGCTACACGTACTCGAGCGGCGCGCGCGGCTTCCCGGTGCTCTTCTGCTCGATCGCGGCGGCGGCGATCGCGATGTTCGCGCCGCGCCGCCCGCTCGACGCCGCGCTCGGGCTCGCCGGGATCATGCTGCTGTCGGCCGCCGTCGCGCCGTTCCTCGGCTTGCGCTACGACTACCCGATGCCCGGCGGCGTGCCCGCCGCGCAGGTGCTGGCCGGGATGGGCGTCGTCGTGCACCTGACCAGGGCGGTCGGGCTGAGCAGGTCGTGGTCGCGGATCGCGGCGCTTTCGGCCGTGGTCGCGATCGCCGCGGTGCTCAACTCCAACCGGCCCAGCCCGCGCCTCGAAACCGACCCGCAGATCCTCGGCACGCTGGCCGTCGCCGCCGCGCTGATGCTCGGCATCTCGGTGGCGATCGGGCTGATGCTGCGCTCCCGCGATTCCGAGCGCACCCAGGTTGTCCAGTCGGCGGTGACCGACGCGCAGACCGCCGAGCGGATGGCGCTGGCCCGCGAGCTGCACGACGTCGTCGCGCACCACGTCACCGGAATCGTCGTGCAGGCGCAGGCCGCGCGGCTGATGGGCG
>Ga0307507_10012553_pt1 | contig 10450 bp, 18 predicted proteins | sample 7_EM_MG_FD_207223 | JGI IMG/M metagenome (GOLD analysis project Ga0307507, IMG submission 207223) | Populus trichocarpa ectomycorrhiza microbial communities from riparian zone in the Pacific Northwest, United States - 7_EM | ecosystem: Host-associated > Plants > Roots > Unclassified | place... | reverse complement strand
AGAATTAAAGTCATTCTGGTACAAGTTGCACAAAAAAAGTATTTATACCAAAATGGATTTCATTCTATCTTTCTCAATTCTTAACCGTTTTTGATGAACCAAAGATCAAATTGAAGGTAATAAACGTCGTTACAAGGCTATGTAATGCACGTGACCGTTTAACCAGTTGCAACCGATTTCAACCGGTCTTTGAATGGTTTTGAATGATTTTTGAAATGAGGCAACCAGCAACCAGAATAACCCCAAATTTGGGCAACCACAACCGAAAAATAGACCGGACCACAGTCCAGTTCAGTTCAGTCCTATGGATTTTTTCGGTCCATAGGACTGAACCTGCGAACACTACCTCTGGCAGACATAGTCACACAAGTGGATCACACTCACCCCCTGCCACCATTCCCTATCCCATGACTGTTCCCAGGTTGCATCGCTTCAATCCAATCATCGCACCCACAACTCAGGCCAGCATTAGGACACACAGGTGGAGACCAAGAAGGAGCAATGATGACAGTGACAAAGAGGTCGACAAACTTCCAATCAGTCAACCATCAGCGACACAGTTCCAGGGTCATCTGCTCTCCTCCCTCTTTTGCAGCCACACTGCACACTTCACACTTGCGACCTACATTGACTTTGAGGATCTAGCCTGTGTTTACCTCAGCTTGGCTCCCAGCTCAGTGAAGACTTCAACTCTGACTATGGATTCTGGGACCACAATTGATGCTTGGCTCAGATGAAACACCAACACAAGACCTGAGGCGGTGCTCAAGGTGCAATATCCTGTTCGTGAATGTGAGTGGGTACCTCACCTGCCCAGTGGCCCTTCCTGGCTTTCTATCTTTCTACACTGTTGCTTGTCTACTACCATCCCAATCTCATATTACTCTGAGGCAATGACCACTTAATTGTGGTTCTGTTCTTTGCACATGCTGATAACTGGCATCAATTGTCTATTTTCTATCACCTCAAGAATCAGCAGATCACATGCTATTCATGGATATCTCATGCCCCATCCCCCATGCAGTTAAGCCATCACTCCATCCATGCTCCTGCAGGTGCACAGTTCACTCATCAAGTTGAGTGCTCATATCACATCACATACCTACACAATTTAGGGTTGTCTATGTAGTTCTGTTGTAGTATGATTTCTGTGTGATCTTATGACAGAATGAAATGACACGCTTTATGCCCTCAAGGTTCACATGAGGGTAACTAAGTTTTTTTGTTTCTGACTTCAGTACTCGTGAAGGATAATCTTTATCATAAAGAGGCTAATCAACTTAAATTGAAGCACAATAAGCTGATTGTGGATGGTGTGGAGAGTTGGGACATCAAAAACATAGTGTGTGTTGTCAGAATTTACTATGAAATATTGCCTTCCTTTTTTGGTGACAAGCAGCCAGCTAGCCATGAACTGAGCTGCTGTTCCTGGATTGGAGCTGCCAAACCCATTATGGCCAAGCTGCAAAAGCTGAGCCAAGCCAAGCTCTGGCAACACTAAGGTAGAGGACATCCAATTTGTTCCAACGTCACGTGCTGAGTGTGACAATTCCAAAAGCATCCACATTTCTAGAATAAAACTCCTCAAATAATAACGAAAGATTTTTGGGACAATCAGCTTCCATATGATTGTTCCAAAAGTAGTTGTAATATTGTTGAAATAAAGAAAATGGAATATTGAGCATGATCGCCCAGAAATACTGCTGACACACCTATATTCTGCAGCATGCCTTGCAAAATTGTGTTCAGAACATGACACAGAATGCCAAAGTGAAGCAAGCAGTCCCACTATGTCCAATCTAGACTTAAGAATCTCCAAGGAGGCTCCAATGATGGAGAAAGGCCCAAGAAAACTCCTCCTGACAGGACATCCTCGAGAAGAATGTGTTGACAGCATTAAATGCTGTCCCTCTCATTTCAATGTGTCAGTAAGTTTTACCTTAATTCAATTGCATTAATCTAACATTGTTTGAGGTTTGCCACTCGAGCTGACCACTTTATGGATGCCTACAAAAAGGGTCTCAACAGCAGTCAAGCTGCTTGGGCAGCATGCAAATATCGCAGACACCATGTCCTCCCACAAACACTTATGGACGACATGGAGAAAGCAAAAATGTGTTAAATTTACTCCTATCCAGACCATCCACTTGACTGTTTGCCTTTCATTCCATCAACCTGCCATTTTACTGTACATATTTTGTATTTTGGGGCAATTAAACCTAATTTTTACTCTTAGCACTTCTAATTTTGTAAATACATGCTTAATATGTTTTTAAATGATCCTATGGTCTTCCATTTTGCGATTTGGGGGTGAGTAATATTTGAATCTCATTTCTCTCATTTTCTGGAGGAGTTCCCGATTTGGATGAGGGTGTCACAAAAAAGTAACTACATGTGATGTTGGAATGAAGTGGATGTCCTCTACCTTACCAAGGATAATGATGTAGGGCAGCAAGCCACATGGCCTGCTACAATCTATTTTTCTTTGATAGTCATCAATACCCTCCAATCCCTGAATGATTTTTTCAGGTCTTGTGATGTACTTGTCAGTTTCCACCAAGTTTGCACAATTGTAATAACAATGTTAAGACAACAGTTGATGTTTTCACATCACCAAAGTTGGAGCTTACATTCAACGGCTTAGTGGTGGTAGGAGTATTGCAATCAGGATGATCTGACTATGACTGAAGAATCAATGATTAGTCTTTGTCAAGCCAACTGTACTATTATACATTTGAAAGTGGATGGTACCAATGATTTCAGAGAACAATCCTCAGATAGGGTGATGTTCACAGTTTATACCTATGAAGAGTGCATTCCGTGTACCAGTTTGCTATATGGATAGCTATGAGTGTTTCCTAATTAGTTGGAAGAGTTTTGAGCTGTACCATCAAGTTTGCCTGTCTCCATACTGAACATTTGGCAGATTTAATGTTTGAATTGGTTGTTGCTTTGGCTTTCATAATATAGATGGAGGTGCTAGTAGGGAATTGCCAAATACAGCACTTTTTCAATGTATTATAAATTGCTCACTCCTAATTACCTGAAAGGAGCTGATGGTATGGTTTCATGTGAACTCTCCTAGGACCCCAGGCAATAGCAGAAAAGGCCTGATCCCGAAATCCGGGTTTTTGTCCGGATGCCTCTGCACCAAATTTGTCTGGATGGGACCTGGCCTACCCTCCAATTTCAAAATTTTGTCTGGACAGTCAGATCAGGGTATGTTTTTTGCCCACAAATGTCCTGCTCAGCCAACAGTTATGGCCAGATATGGCATTTTTTTGACATCTTGTCAATCTTGTCTGGGCTCTGGCTCTGGGCTGCATGGAATTTTGTCACATTTTGTCCAGATTGGCCCCCAGCTGTTGGGCCTAAAATCCACATTTTTTGTCTGGATCGGGACCAGGCCCTTTCTGCTATTACCGGGGGTCCTACTCTCCTATAACAGTTTTTTTTTAGGCCATAAAGAACATCATTACACATGATGTCTCAGTTGCCATGCGATTTTTTCCCACCCAACCATGCACCACAAAACCCACTACTAAAGTAGCAGGAATTGTGCACCACCAGTGATAAGTGTGTACCGATCCCAATTCAGATGTATTAGTAATCAGTTTCCCGATATATCAAGGTGAGAAATTGGTACATGCCAGAGGGTGTTGCAATCACGGATTCTGCCAGTGCCCCTTGATTGGATGTGATTATACAAAAAAGAGCATATTGATGGTATGTACAATTATGATTGCAGCCTCTGGACACCCATCCACACTTCTTGTGAAGTTCTCACAACGGCAAATGCAGCAAGAAGTAACGCGAGACTTTTGCCCAAACTCCAAGCATTCTCGCCTGCATCAGCATTGTTAAGAGTAATGGCCTTCTCTGTCCAAATGATCATCGTGACCAGTGGGCAACCATACCACATAAGTGAGCAAACCATGGCCCAGATCCTAAGTGTTCTTGCAGGCAGGCGAACTTCAAGATAACTGAATGACACAACGACAATGACCAGTACCGGCATGATGGTGTGCACAATGCACACAACTCCTACGGCTGCCGTGACTTCCACAAGATGAACAAAGAATATGTTGACAACCGGAAGAAGAAAGAGTGAATAGATGGTAATCGAAGACAGTCGGAAAACAAGGTGCATAACGGGTGTGTGTTTCCCAAACATGTAATAGATAGTTGATTGTGTACAGCCATTGTTGGTTCTGTCGAATGTATTGATTGTTGCGAACAACCATAGGCCAAAGGCTGAGGTGGCAGTTAGGTGAAATGTGAGAAGGCATGTTGTGAGGGGGATTCGGCCTTGGAAGAACAGAGGAATCCCATCTGTCCTTGTTAATAGGATGCGCCTTATTAATAGGATGCGGACGGGTAGGAGTGCACCGAGGATGATGATCCAATTTAGGTTGAGTAGGATGAGGGCATCGTAGACAGTAAGCCCAGCCGAATGAGCCTGGAACGTGGATGAGATGAGCAAGGCAAATCCAAGCAAAGTGCTGCGAATGTGCATTGTCTCGAGTTTGGTGAATACGCCGCGGGTAGAATTCGCGTGGTCGAGGGGCAAGAGCCGAGGAACGGAGAAACACGCTAAAAGCAGGGTGCAGAATGTATGGATGTAGACAGACCAGCGAACTCCCATGTCTTCGCACCCGGCATTATCGTTAGCGGAGTGTTATAGACAAAGAGTGACGTTTGATTACCTCCAATGTATGTGTTCGGGTTGATGATGCATTGTGGCAGTCCCATCGTTTCCTGCAGCATTTTCCTTGGAGCGAAGACCGGGAGATGAGGGCTGGTCTGGTCTTTGGTGAAAGTCATCAGCAAATCGTGAAAACTCTGGTTTGCCCTTGCAATTACATACCCATCGGACGGTTTGCCATACGACGCCCGACAATAAGTATATATCATGCGGACCCCAGCAGTTCCTGGATGGGACCCCGCTGGTAAATCTGCTGACCTACCTCCGATTCTGCCGGACGTCACAAGTGTTAATCTTATAATGGCATGGTAGAATTATCTTTCCATCCTGATATCGCTTTTCCTCCACAGACCAGGATGTCTAGACTTTGCTCGTCCTCCGATTTTGCTTCTCTCGCGGGCCTGCCTATAAGATTCGGTCTATATTGTCAATGCATAATTATCAGTGAGCCTCACTTCACATCCCTCTACTCGGTTACATAGTCGGTTTATAGCGAGCTGTGCTTTGGCTGCTGAGAAAGGCCGCCCGTTTTCCGACTCCATAATCGAGACTCAAGTGTGGATAGCTGTCACTCTTGCTGTTACGATTGCGGGGAAAATCACGCAGCTTTCTTTCTATGAGGGCAGAATCGCCGCTGGGCATCTGATGTGCATGTTGTCAGCAAGCTTTATGTTTGCAATGAGGTCGGCAAGTCCCCGTGGTGTCATATTATGTGCCATGGGTTGCTGTTCGACAGTCTTTGCAATGTATTCTTGGATATTTCGGATCATCTGGAACTTTCCTGATCCGCCGTGTCATGCTAGTTTGACTGAATACTGGTCGTACTTTCTTGCTCTTGGGGTTGGAGCTCCAGGGTTCATTTCCATGGTTATTGGACGAGACCGCTTCACTGCTGTGGTGTCTTTCATCACTTTTTTAACAGCAGCTGTACTTGTGGCCGAAACGCTGGCGTTCAGGACACTCTCCCCAATGAATAACGCCGCGGTGCATCAGTGGACAGATCAACTGGTATGGCTTAACATGACGTAACCCGAGTTTACATTCCTCATCTCTCCTTTTCAGGCATACCCTCTGATGGTGTCATTTTCCGCCCTTTTCCAAAAGCCACCGCAGTTTTGGGTGCAAGGTTAGCGGACAGACATGCACGAGACATTCTGGACTTGCTGAACTATCCTTACAGCTGCCACATCTGACATGGAACTTGTTTCGAAGCTCGTTGCACTGCTGCAGGATATAGATCCAAATGTGCGCAAGGCGGCTGCTGAAAGCATTACCCAGCTTTACAAGGAAGGTCAGTTGATAGGTGTTCTCTTGGGGCTGATTGAAACATGCTTGTAGATAAATTTTCCGATGCGATTCAGGAGGTAGCTGTGCCAAAGATCATCAAATTTTTGCAGAACCAGGATGCAGGTGTCCTGACGAGGGCAATTCAAGCAACTGCCAAGATCTTCGATGTTGATCTCTCCAACGACATTCTGTGTTCTCAGGCCCGTAGGGGCCAGATTGCAGACCTGCTCAGGACAGCTGCTGAAATCATTGCCAAGGTTTCCGAGAACCGTGAGTCTCGACAGACAATCGATGCCCCTTGCCCGGCTAAGTGTATTTGCAGATGAAGGAGTTATGCTGATGATCATTAACCTTCTTGAGGACCAGGATGCCAACGTGCGCAGAACAGCTGCTGAAATCTTTGCCATGCTTTTCGAGAAGCGGCGTGAGTGGACGAACCATCCGAGCTTGTCGTTCTTGCCAAGTCTTTGCAGATGTACCTCCAGCTGTGATCCGAGACACTGTACCGAAGATCATTAACCTTCTTAAGGACCAGGATGCCAAGGTGCGCAGCACAGCTGCTGAAGTCTTTGCCATACTTTTCGAGAAGCGTGAGTCAATGGACAATCTAAGCTCTTCGCCCTTGCCAAGTGTCTTTGCAGATGTCTTTTCCGATGTCATCCGAGACGCTGTACCGAGGATCATCAACCTTCTTAACGACCCGGATGCCAACGTGCGCAGTACAGCTGCTAAAACTATTGCCAAGGTCCCCGAGCAGCGTGAGTTGAGAGACAATCTATGCCTCTTGCCGTTCTAAGGTCTTCGCAGGTGAAGAAACTGTACACATGATCATCAATCTTCTTGAGGATCAGGATGCCAATGTGCGCAGCACAGCTGCTGAAGTCTTTGCCATACTTTTCGAGAAGCGTGAGTCGATGGACAATCTAAGCTCTTCGTCCTTGCCAAGTGTCTTTGCAGATGTATTTTCCGATGTCATCCGAGACGCTGTACCGAGGATCATCAACCTTCTTAACGACCCGGATGCCAACGTGCGCAGTACAGCTGCTAAAACCATCGCCAATGTCCCTGAGCAGCGTGAGTATTTAGACAATCGATGCCCCTTGCCCTGCTGAGTGTCTTCGCAGATGAAGAAGCTTTACCGCAGATCATTAACCTTCTTGAGGACCCGGATGCCAACGTGCGAAGCACAGCTGCTGAAGTCTTTGCAATACTTTTCGAGAAGCGTGAGTTGACGGACAATCTGCCTTTCGTCCTTGCCAAGTGTCTTTGCAGATGTATCGTCCGATGTGATCAAAGATGCTGTACCGCAGATCATTAACCTTCTTAAGGACCAGGATGCCAATGTGCGTAGCACAGCTGCTGAAGTCTTTGTCACGCTTTTCGAGAAGCGTGAGTCTATGAACAATCTAAGCTCTTCGTCCTTGCCGAGTGTTTTGCAGATGTATCATCCGATGTGATCCAAGACGCTATACCACGGATCATTAACTTTCTTAAAGATACCAACGTACGTCGCAGTGCTACTGAAGTCTTCACCAAACTTTCCGAGAAGCGTGAGTCAATGGACAATCTGCGCTCCTTGTCATTGCCTAGTCTCTTCACAGGTGTATCCTTTAACGTGATCCGAGAAGCCCTACCACATATCGTCACCCTTCTCGAGGACGACGATGTCAACATTCGCCGTGCGGCCGCTGGAATCCTCACCAAGGTCCCGAAGAAACGTGAGTTGATGGACAAACTACTTTCCTTGACCTTGTTAACTGTCTTCCTAGATACTGCTTCCTCTCCGGTCCACGATGCTGTACCGATGATTATTAAACTTTTTGACAACAAGAATGCCAACGTGCGCAGTATAGGCATTGAAATCTTCGCCATATTTTTCGAGAACCGTGAGTAGATGGACAATCTACGCCCTTCATCGTTGCTAAGTATCTTCGCAGATGTATCCTTTCCTGTGATCCGAGACGCTGTACCGAGGATCATTTACCTTCTTGAGGACCAGGATGCCAACGTGCGCAGCACAGCTGCTAAAACCATTGTCAAGGCTCCCGAGAAGAGTTAGTCGATTGACAATCTATGCCCCTTGCCCTGCTGAGTGCCTTCGCAGGTGAAGAAGCTTTACTGAAGATCATTAATCTTCTCGAGGACCAGGATGCCAATGTGCGCAGAACAGCTGTTGAAGTCTTTGCTATGCTTTCCGAGAAGCGTAAGTTGGTGGACAAATAGAAGCTCTTTGTTCTTGCTAAGTGTCTTTGCAGATGTTTCATCCGATGTGATCCGAGACGCTGTACCGAAGATCATTAACCTTCTTAATGACCAGGATGCCAACGTGCGCAGTACAGCTGCTAAAACCATTGCCAAGGTCCCCGAGCAGCGTGAGTTGATAGACAATCTATGCCTCTTGCCGTTCTAAGGTCTTCGCAGGTGAAGAAACTTTACACATGATCATCAATCTTCTTGAGGACCAGGATGCCAATGTGCGCAGCACAGCTGTTGAAGTCTTTGCCGTGCTTTTCGAGAAGCGTGAGTCCGATGGACATAAACTATTTGTTCTTGCCAAGTGTTTTTGCAGATGCTGTGATCCGGGACGCTGTACCGCAGATCATTAACCTTCTTAAGGACCCTGATGCCAACGTGCGCAGTACAGCTGCTAAAACCATTGCCAAGGTCCCCGAGCAGCGTGAGTTGATAGACAATCTATGCCTCTTGCCGTTCTAAGGTCTTCGCAGGTGAAGAAACTTTACACATGATCATCAATCTTCTTGAGGACCAGGATGCCAATGTGCGCAGCACAGCTGTTGAAGTCTTTGCCATACTTTTCGAGAAGCGTGAGTCGAGGGACAATCTAAGCTCTTTGTTCTTTCCACGTGGCTTCCCAGATATCTCGTCCGATGTGATCCGAGACGTTGCACCAAAGGTCATTAACCTTCTTAAGGATCACGATGCCAAGGTGCGCGGCATAGCTGCTAAAACCATTGCCAAGGTTCCGGAGAAGTGTGAGTTGGTAGACTATTTGAGTTTGTTTCCCTGCTGAGCGTCTTTACAGGTGCAGAAGCTTTACCGATGATCATTAAGCTTCTCGAGGACCGGGATGCAAACGTGCGTAGCACGGCTATTGGAGTCTTCACCAAACTTTCAGAGAAGTGTCAGTCAACGGTCACTGTATGTTTGTAGTTTTTTCTAATGTCTTTGCAGCTGTATTATTCGACATGTTGGACCGAAGGTCAAAACCATATTGAGGTTGGGCGCGAGGGTAACTAAGTTGCGCAGGGACTACTATCGGACTGGGATCACACGATGCGAGTAGGGAAGGGGTGATGCTATTATGTCTTAGTACAGAAGTGTATGCTACGTAGGATACTTATGCCCGCTACGTAATTGGAATTGGAATTATTTATTAGAGCCTGTTCAGCAACCAGAATCTGATCCGATTCTTTCAGATTTTCTCCATTGTGACTTTAGTTACAGCTAATTAATTATCGATAGACCCACTTTGCGTTTGTAGCTCTTAGTGTTTTTATTTACTTGTGGAGCTAGTCCTGTTTTTACCGCGCCATCCGAACCGTGTCAGAAAATGCTTATGTAAAGTGCGGACTTTAAAACCGCGTCGCGTCAATTTTGAGAAACGTCCTCAAAACTCTCGACGCGTTTAAATCTTTTTAACACTGTCTACCACGACAAATTCTATTCGTATTTCATTATAACCTCAACGTCAAGGGATAGCAACGTTCGGATTGTCAGATCCTTCAAGAAATTGAAACCAATCGCTGAAATACCAGAAACCCCGGAGTTTATCGCACGCTTCCTACCATCTCCATCGAATTCTCTTCTTCCAGCATCTCGAAATGACCACTCGAATCATTGCATACTACACCTCAATTTCTTGGCTCCCCGTTCAATGATCTTGGCTCCCTTGGTGAATCTTCGAGCCAACCTCGACTGATCAAGCCTCCCCAAAGCGACACGCAGAAGCTGTCATCCAAGTTTGACAGAATGGAAACATTTCTAAAGGACTCGGGATTCGATTCTGTTGGCGAATTTTTGACAATTTTGTTCTACAATCCTAGCCACCTCTCTGGAGAATCTGATCCTCGAGGCTCTTGTCATGCAAAGGCTGTTTCTCATTTTCTCCAGGGACGAAATAAGATCAAGATGTCTGATATAATTTCCCTCATCTACAAGCACAAACACAGCGTGCCTTCGCCGGCTTCACCCCTTTACTCTGAGTGCCATGCTTCTTTCTCACCATCTGTCATGGCTTCCAAAATCTTCCACAAGGGTGCTCCAGCAATAGAATGCTGGACCTATACCCGGTTAGTTAGTCCAGCCAAAGGTAGTGCTTGGAAGTCCAGTCCCAAGACTGGAAAAAGACCGAGACTGGACTGGACCAAGACTGCCGAAGACCGGAAATTCCCAGGACCGTCAAAGACCGCAACCGCGGTCCGGTCTTCGGTCTCTAAC
>Ga0307507_10012552_pt1 | contig 10451 bp, 6 predicted proteins | sample 7_EM_MG_FD_207223 | JGI IMG/M metagenome (GOLD analysis project Ga0307507, IMG submission 207223) | Populus trichocarpa ectomycorrhiza microbial communities from riparian zone in the Pacific Northwest, United States - 7_EM | ecosystem: Host-associated > Plants > Roots > Unclassified | place... | reverse complement strand
ATAAATATTAATGAGAGGAGGGGTTATACTAGTAATTTGTTTTGTTTCAATCAAATTTAAATTAATGCTTTTCTTATATATAACAAATATTGCCATATGAACAAATAAAAAAAAGTTGATGGATCCTTGCAGAACATGATAAGGTGTCTTGATCTATTAGAAAACGCGTTGACAATAATTATGCATATTTTGTGTGATTTTTTTTCATCTTAACTGTAGTGAAATGCAAGCCAGAAAACTAGCAGAAATAACTAAAATAGATGGGAGAATCACTATAGCACTTATCCACCTCAGGGCAAAACCAACGACATCACAAACCGCCTGGAACTACAACTAAGAGCAGCATTTATACCAAACAGGCAAACTGCCTTTCCATGATAGTTTACGAAACAATTGGCATGTTTCAACAGCGATTTTGCCAGTCATGCAGTTTCATACATAACCTGGGGGAAACTACTGTATTGACTGCGGCACGCGGACGACTTGTAAATTCATTGAATAAATTGAAACCATTAAAATCACAGTTGAAGCCATTTCCCTCTAATACCAAAAGTGGTCGCGGTGTCCACAGAATCACAGTCCAGGAACCAGGACAGGGACAGAGATAGAGGTCATTTCTATTCTCTTAACCAGTGAGCAAGTGATAAACATCGTATGTGAATTTATAATTTCTTTTCTCAATAACCTATCTACCAAATAAACCTCTGTTTCCCAGGCTCATGGCTCCAATTAAATGGCCTAAACAAGAACATAAACATTGTGAAAACATTGGTTACCACATATCCAACTCCGATGAGGACCAAACTTTGAATGTCAACCGTATGGGAGTGAAGCATCAAGAAGTAGAATGGTATGGTATAGTATCTGAATTCAATAAGTGGAGCAGGAACTAGAACTGCAGCTGTAGCCAAGAAATATGCCAATACCCAAATTTTTGGTCTAGCTTTCCTTGCCAATAAATGACATAAAAAAGGAATCAGGGTAACAAAACCAAATAAAATCTTAGATGACAATGGAAAAGGAAAAAAAAAAGATGAAGACAGCAAGTACTAACCCAATACTCTGAAGATGGAAAACCATGAATAGACATAAAGTGGGACCAGAAGGTACTTCGTTGACTGATGAGATTGGATGACCTTCCGCCAAAGATAAAAGGTATAGTGCCGATTGTCAGCAAGGAGATAGGCATGAGCTATGCTGCAACAGTAATCAACTAAATGATGAAACAGTGACAAAGAGTGGCAAGTAAGCATTGGGGGGTGGGGGGGGGGGGGGGAATGCATCAGAACACATATCTAGTTCAAGTCGCAGTGGAGAAGCCATGGGATCACTATTTTAATTTATTTGCCAAATAAGCTTGCCTAACTGAACTAACCTGTAAGAATGCACAGAGAGAAAGCCGGCAGTAAGAGCCACTATCCATTGACAAAAACCAAGGGGCCTTTTCTTCCAGAATGACCAAAACAGATGCACAGCTTGATCCAAAGAGAAATGCAGGGGAGCCAATGCCAGAGAAGAAACCAGACTAAAATACATTAACTGTGCAAAATGTGGAGAAACTGCATGAGCTTCTTTTGCACCTGTGACATTCAGAAAAAGAGTGAGAAACAAACTCTTGCTAATTACGATGGTAGGAAGATAGCATGAGTAGTACCAAGAACTACACTCCCATTCCAACGGACAAAAGCAACAAAGGCCACCAATACTATAAAGAAGGGGCTAAAGGAGAATAAAAGTTTTGACTTCATATTCCATGATGTCAAACAGATTGCCTTAATCTCATCAAGAAAACCTGCAATATAGTACTAGAATGGTGTAAAAAAAAGCGCATGTGCAGAAGAATTTAGCAAAACTTCATAAATCACTGACTCATTAAACTAAACAATAAGTGAAACAGAACCTGATGAATGGCTTGTTGAATAGGTGAGTGTACTCGTCATAGAACTTTTGCTGTTATCCACAGCACTATTGGGCTTTCGTCTTCTCATGTTTGAGCCAACTATGATGTGATTGTTTGGGACTGAATGGCCAGTTTTGTTGCCCGTGGTATTTAAGTTGTCTACTTTCACACTCTCTCTTTGATGGGTCAGAGTAATATCCATGACCCCAGTGCATGCAACAAAAAGCATCCAGACAATATTCGTCTGTCGGATGAAAACTGCATAGGCTCCAAGCTGCACGAAACCAGAAAAATAAAATAAAAATGAGCATTTGTAAGAAATCAAAATGACAGCAGTGATCTTTACAATTTCATCACGGTTTCTTATAGTATGATTTTATTGCATCTCCAGAAACACAGTAGCACAAAAGTCTCTTGTCAATAATGAAAATCACCATTGAAATATCCAAGCAGCACACCATATTATTATTGTACCTTAGAAATTGCACTTTCCTACTTTCAACACACTTGGTGCATTGCTCCTCAATCAACTTGTCTACTTCAGGTTCTTGAAGTCTACAGTTCTTGGTCATTGAGGTAAATAAAGGAGAAACTAATTGCATGGAGCAGCTAATTGCATACTCTAATAGTTAAATTTGTGAAAACAAAACAGAAAATCAACCACTATGTTTAGCAACACCACGGCAATAATAAAATGTTTACTGGAAATTGCTTGAACTAGGGACTGCATAAGAATGCCAAGTAATCAACGAGGTTCTGATGCTAGAGAAAATATCAAGTGTATCCAAGAATTCTGGTAGATGAGCTAAACTTTAAGGAGCATCTGAGATTCTAATACTTCAAGTTCAGGTTCTCATTTGTTAAGAGTTTACTATATGAAACTAAACCTCCTGGTCAAATTCCTTCAAAGTTTCCCTCCTCCCTTGGAAAGTCCAAGCTGCCAGGGATGCTCCAGTATCAATCAAAAAATAAGAAAAAGAAGTCCACACTCTATAGGAAACATGTTAATGCTCCATGGATAAATAGTATACTAGATAATCATGCAAAAAGAGAACTGGAGCTAACTCCTTTACCAATGCACTTAAGTGGTATTTCTTCTTCAAGCATGCAAGATACATAGCAAGAACTGTAGTAAGTGATGCAACATCTGTATAATAAAGGAACGTGAAGAACCAGTGGAGCGGGTACAGCGCCAGAACCACCGCAAAAATTGTTGCTTTTCTTTCATCAATATTTGGTCTCAAGAGGGTGATGATCTCGTATACAATAACACTACATAATATTGCCAATACACCATTCACAGAGCGAAGAATTGGTGTGGAGCACAATTCAGAGAACAATGACACCCCACGTATGAAAAACATGCCTGGAAACAAAGAAGCAACATGGGCAAGTGAAAGATAGTACCTGCAAGAGTTTTTACATTGCAAACATATCAACTCCTCCAATAACATAACCATCCTAACACAATTATATGGAGCCCAAATACACACAGAGATTCAAGCAAACTTATCAAATTCAATCTCAAAACAAAAAATCACTATTTTACTAATTTGACAACTGGGGAAGCATAAATCAATCAGATTTTTTTTTCTTTTATCAAGCTAGAAATTAAAAGAAATGAGAGAGAGTGCAAATACAGGCCAGGTGGAGTAGTGATCATGGGATCCCAACTTGCAAAATTGCCTTTGCAATATTGTTGAGCCTGAGGAATATGGAAAATCTCGTCCTGCACAGGGTGTAATTCTTCTTTACAAATGTGTGATCAAACATGAAAATTAACAAAAAAAATCGACATGGGTTTACCAATAATCTTACCATGTATGGTTCAGGTACAATTCGATTGACGAGGATTGATATGGGAATAACCCAAGAGCTCACTATCAATGCGACTGCTATTCTACCCATTCCAGATTTAAATAATTATGTAATTGATATCTCTTTGGACAAGGCCAGGTTTTCGGAGAGGAAGCGAGAAAAGCAACGAGGGAAAACTGAAAATTAGAAGGGAAAAATACGCCGGCGGCGAGACAGAATGCCACTGTGAAAGTGAAACCAGAAAGGCGAAGGGGCCAAAGTCTTTCAAATCAGCCCAGTTAAGTAATCTAAATTTGTTGGCCCATTTATATTGCACGAATCCAATTTGTTACTAATCATATAGGTTGATCCTCGTCAATCTAAATTCGATTGACGAGGATCAACCTATATGATTAGTAACAAATCAATCCCTAAACTTCAAACTTTTGCTGCTTTTTCCCATACTTTTCTTTCCTCAACGAATTCATCCCCCGTCAGTTTTCTTAGAAAAAAAAAAGAATTTATTAATTTTTTTATGAATAAAATGTAACGATATTATATTTTAAAGCATTTGACTTAGAAAAAAGGTGTAAATTAAACATTTTTACTTTTTAATTGACAAATAAGATGCACCTACTTTGTCTTTTTAAATCTGAACTTTTCTTCATATCTAAATACATTTTCGGACATGTAATCATAAATTTACTTTTAAATAAAATATATATTACTATAAGGCAAAGTTTGCACAAAGATAAATTGATAGTATAAAGGCACGTGTGAATTTTTTTTTATCATTTATTTGACTTGAAAATAAATGATAACGGAAAAAAAAATGGAAATTAATTACAAACCAACAATGATTTTATCAAAATGAAGAGTTTATTTATTTATTTATTAATTACTCAAAAAGTTATATGTGTGTGTGTATATATATATATATATATATATATATATATATGTAATAGAGGTATTTATTAAAAATAAAATGGAAAAAAATGGATTGGATTTAAATGAAAAAAGCATAATGTAGTTATGTTGTTTTTCACTTACCCGTATAATTTACATCCTGAACCTTGTAAATAGTATAATATTTTAAATCTCACTGTAGTTTTTAAAAAAATCAATAAAAATTATAATATTGTTATTATTATTAAAAAGCTTTTATATTAAATATTACGAATTTGCTGCTCAATAATAAAAAAAAACACTGGCCCCCGACCTCTGAACCCAAAATCAAATCTTGTTGTAAGCAAAAACTGAGTTTTGATATTGAAGACCATCATCAGTCTTGTCTTCTCCATGTTAGACTCGCTATTCCAACTTGATGGCCTTGCCTGCTGAAGAACATCAACCCTGTCTTTGTCATTAGATTCATCAAACCATGAAAAAATCCTTAATCCACTAGCGGTACTTTATCCGCAACAAATCTCAATATGCAATTCGTGGAAAAAGACAGCAGAGACTATTTTTAACTCACTGTTTCAACAAACTTTGAAGGTGTTGATTAATTCAGAACCAGCGTCATCAACAAACGAAGCTGTTTTCTATTGCTTTTCCTTGTGTTTTTCGAATACAAAGGAAAATAAATATTACAATTATAATTTAGAAATAATTCTGTGATTAACAAAACAAAACAAAACAGAATTTATGCTTTATTTGTAGTCATATATAATTAATTTCAAATATATATAATATTACAATATTATTTGTAGAAGTGGTTTTCTACAAAGTAAATCATATCCCAAGTCTTGCTGCCACTTCTTATGATTTCATGGTAATTTAAATTGATTTATGGATGAATACGTGAAAGAAAAGAAAGCCTGGGAGCTCATGTGATAGTGGGTATGTAATTAGACTAGAGGGGTTTAATGGCGGGTAGGTAATTCTGGAGGTTTACCAAATCTCAACGCCTTGAAGGAATCCGAAGCTTAGAAAAATCTAACGCAGGAGGGACTGTGTGATGCTTACACTACACCTTATACGATTTGGACATCTGCATATATAATGGGAGAGTTAATTATATGTACTGATATTAATTTATAATTAAGCAGGATATAATGAGATCGTGTAATTTTACATAAATAAGTAGGATAGGAGTTTTAAATCTATTTTTTTTAAAAAAAGAACTTGAAAGGTGTGAAAGAATTAACAATAAAATTAAATCATTTTGGAATCTTGGACGTATTTATTATTCAATTAATTATATATAACTATATCTATGTACGCCAGTACGCCTACAAAACCATTTAAATATTTCTAACTGCTAATAATTGATTGTTTCAGCGAGGTTCATTAGTGCACGGCTGGTTTTTGTCAAACATAATTGCTAACTTGACTTGTTAGTTTTGATGTTTAATAATTAGGGAAACAAGTCCGTGAATGTGGAGGGTGAAGCCTCCTTCCTTGGCGAAGGATCCTATGCAATCTGATCCTTCCCTCTTTAAGAGCTCACCTCAGCTATAAACCTGTCCCATCTCTCTCTTGAAGAAGAAGAAGAATAGAGAGAAAAAACTGAAAATCTAGCTATCTGAGAGGAATCATGACTAAACAAACACAAAAATAGGGTAGTTTGACGATTATAGTCCAATCCATCTGGGATATTTGTAACAAAATCGCTCCCTCCCTCCCTTTTTTTTTCTTTTTTTATACGTCTTATTTCTTCTCCCATGATCTGCATTAATATATGGTAGCTTATCCTCGTGTTCTCGAATTTGTTGTAAAAACCTCCTTCTCGATAAGTATGTCAAGTTCAGAGCTGTTTATTGTCAAAGAAAACAATGAAGAGAAAGAACTCAACTTCTTGAGTAAGAGACCCATGTTAGAATTTCAAAAAGAAAGTCATGCAACGACCTCACGAGATTCTGATCCTCCTCAACAGCTTCAAGAGCAAGAAGCCAAAAGCGAAGTACATCATGAGAGCCAAGAAGAATGCAACAATACTTTAGATCCCAACTCTATTGAAAAGCCGTCTTTAGAAGCAGTTCTGATGGAAACATATGTTGTTGGCGACGATGACGACGGATTCAAAACTCCAACATCTTTGGATCACAAGATTTCTATCACGAAATGCCCACCTGCACCGAGAAAACCCAAGTCGTTCCTATCAAGGAAAAGAAAAGCATCGCCACCAAAGGTACGTACAATTCTACAGCTTGATCTATCACAAGAAATTGAGGCAGTATTTCCTAGTACCATTGTTGTTGATTTGCAAAAAAAGATCAAGAAATCTCCAAGTGACAACGACATAACCGGTGAATTTATACCTTCTCCAACTTGATTTGTAAGTTAATTATGTAGAAATTACACTAGTCAGATTATAAATACTGGCTGCAGTAATGAAGTAAACCTTCTTATTTTGTGTAGTAATTTTAGCGACGTTGGTTGAGGAATTTGATTGTGAAAATAACATGTATACCACGTAGATTTTCTGTCTCTATTTTTTTTTTCTTTGAGAAGCATGCCCAGGATCTTGATAGCAAAGCCAAATGATGCATGTGAGGAAGGATGATTTTCATTTACAACAAAGATCGGGTCTTTCCATATATCAAAATGGTGTATGACAAAATCCCTGTTTATAGAATTTTCTTAGATTTGTATAATGTACGAAGTTTGGCTTTCCGAGAGAAGCAAACATCCTCCATGATGAGTGCTGTCAGCTGGAAATAACACTGAATAAACATTATCTATGGGAACGCCATTGAAGGGCCATAATTCGATGCAAGAGGCTATTCATTCCTACTGTATTTAAAATTTATTATTAATTCCTACATGTGAGTGACGGTGTTCGAGGGGACTCCCCGGCTGGTTTCCGCACAATTCACATCAACCTTAGAACATTCATGAACGAGAGTTTAATCCATAAAAAAGAAATTTGTTTATGATGTTTCACAGTGAAATGAGAAATGGCTTATAAAATATGTTTTGTTATGCAGTAATTATCCCTTAATATTGCAATTAAAAAGAAATTTAAAAAAAATACAAGATTTGGCATGATTCAAGTGATTGATTTTTATTTTTACTATATCAAAATAGAGTTACATGATAAATCTTAAATCATTCAATGAATCTTAGTACGAGCATTAATAATATTTCTGGGATTTTCAAGATTTTCTTTGAGGTTAAGTAATTCATCTATCCTGCCTTGTATAATTATGAGTGCGTTCTTCCACACATTTTTGCGAGAATCTTTCACCCTATATATGCGCTTACGTATTCATATTTTTCTTCTTTATGCCTTTTAGTTTGAATGAAAATGCATCTATAATCACAAAAAGAAAACTAAATCTTCAAAACCCAAAAAAGTGAAAATTTAATTTTGAAATATTTAAAAAGATTGAAAAGTTAAGAGAAAACCTAGAAATTACATAAATAAATTATGAAAACCTAGAAAAATAATAAGAAATCGGAAAAACTTCATTTTTTAAAAAAAAAGAAAAAAAGAAAAAGAAAAGAACGATTTTCTTTTGAAGTTTTCTTTTTCTTTTCTTTTCTTCTCAAGTTATATGCTTGTCAAGATGGCAGTCTTGTTTTTCTCGAGTAAGTGGCTTGATTCAACTGCTCGAGTTTATGAAGTTACAATGTGTGGAATCACACCTTACCATGCAAAGAGGTTAATAAGGAAAATAATGGTGACGTGTTTCCTTTGATGATTTGGACTTTGTCACAGCTGACGTATTCACGCTCCGCGCTAGGAATAAGTAAATAAAAGAAATTAAAAAATAGAAAAAAAATGTTTTAATTTGAAATAAGGAGTGAAAAAGTATCTCTTATCAAAACTCCATTTTCTTATTCATATGTTTTTATTTTTTCTCTTACAAGAAAAAACATGTTTTTTTAAGAATTATTTTTTACAATTAAAACTTGTCATAAAAAAATTATAATAAAAAATAATTAAATAGATAGTTTATTTATATTAAATGTGCACCAAGTAAAGTTTTTAAAAATTAAGCATATTATATTCATAAATAATTATTAAAAAAATAATCATTAGTTTATTATAAAAGCTATAACATTATTTGAAACCATTTCATAACCAAATAATTATTTAAATATCATTTAATTGTATTTATTTAATATTGAAAGAAAAGCTAAAATGTATGGGAGTTTCACAGTAGCTCTACACACAGATTACTATGAATTACTACAATGAAATTATCTTTTTATCCTTGAGTGGAGAAAATTTAAGCTAAAAATTGTGTTTTTTGGGGTTTAGTTGTGATATAAATTTAGTATGTTTCTACGATTAAAAAAAATAGGGTTTGGAAATATGTTTTGTCTTTTTAAATGGTGGTGTATGAAATAAATCTTTAAAGTTCATTAGGTCTTAGTTATGCTTAAATTCAAATTTTGTATATTTTTTTGATTATAAATAAGAAAAGTTACGGACTACATGATGCATGTATGTTGTTTCTTGCTTGGATGATGCATGAATGAAGAAAAACTTGAATTTTCCTTGTTTATGAGCTTAATTGGTTTTCGATTTGGAAAGAATTTAGCTTGGCCATAACTATCAGTTTGATTTTTGGTCTAATCTTAGGCTTTATCGAAAGATAATATGTTTTCATAAATTTTTTTTTGTTGAAATACAAAATATTTCATCCAAGTCCTAAATCGACAAAATATTTTATTTTTAGGGATCAATATCAAAATTTTCTATCCCAATCCAAAAACAATCAATGAAATATTTTATTTTTAGAAATTAACGTCAATATCTTTTTTTTTTATCTAAACCCAAAATCGAGGAAATCTTCTAGTTTTAGAGATTAATGTCAATTTTTTTAAAAAAAATCCAAAATCAATGAAATTTTCAATTTTTAGGGATTGATGCCCAATTTCATCAAAAACTTAAGATTTTCATTAAAATCTCATAATTGACAAAATCTTCTATTTTTAAGGATTAACGTCAAAATTTTTGTTAAAATCCCAAAACCATCAAAATATCCTATATTTAGAGATTAACGTCAAAATCTTTGTTAAAATTTACAAAATCAATGAAATTTTCTATTTTTAGGGATTAAGGTCATTTTTTTGTTAAATTTTCTTAATTGATGAAATCTCCTACTTTTAGAGATTAATATAAAAAAATATTTGTTATAATTCCCACATTGATGAAATCTTCTATTTTTAGATATTAACGTTAAATTTCTTAACAAGTTTTCTACATCTTTTTTTTTAAATATAAATATCATAAGATACATCATAAAAAAAATAGGTTAAAAAATGGAATTAGATGATTAACAACATGCGTAAAATAAACCTAAAAGAAAACATTTAACAAAGATAACTTTTCATTTGAAAAGATACGGTAAGAGTGACGATAATCTTCTTTTAAACATAATTAACTCGGTATCTGAATTTCTAATACTAGTGTTTATTTTAAGATTTATAATTTTATTTAACTACTAGGTGGTAACTTTATTATTTTTATTTCCTCTTTAGTTTTGGAGAGTCTTATATTCGTCACGGTGTGATAACTCTCATAAAAAAATATTTTCATCAAAACAAAAAAGAAATAAAAGAATAAGGAAAGAGAGTTTTGATTGAAGAGATGTAATTTTTTCCCCTCTTAACTCAAATTATTGAGATTTTTATGAATAATTATTTTAATTGATTTTATTTTTTTATTAAAAAAGATGCATTAATAAAAAAATAAAAATTCATATAATAAAATATATTTCTTTTTAGAATTTTCGTCATTGCTTTTCTTGCAAATATCAATTCCCATTATAATAAAATTAAATAAATATTGATTTTA
>Ga0307507_10012551_pt1 | contig 10452 bp, 17 predicted proteins | sample 7_EM_MG_FD_207223 | JGI IMG/M metagenome (GOLD analysis project Ga0307507, IMG submission 207223) | Populus trichocarpa ectomycorrhiza microbial communities from riparian zone in the Pacific Northwest, United States - 7_EM | ecosystem: Host-associated > Plants > Roots > Unclassified | place... | reverse complement strand
ATGGATGTAGCTGGTAAGCTGTCTAAATAGTCTTTTGAGCACTGAAGATTTTAGCAAAAAAAAAAAGATATTCCCACTGCTGTGATACCATTGCAAGCCACTGGAATGATTGACATTTCTGGGTCTGGTGTCACAGATAGCGACATTATGTCTCATGCTTTTGCAAATGCATCTCAAGAAGATGAAATTCCTTCATTGCTAATACAGAGATCTAGTGCCTTTATCAATGAATACACACATAAAGATGAAATAACAGGTTTGAGGTCAGATGGCGGACCAAGCAACCCTAACCATCTTCTGGGATCCTTTCCTGTCCTTTTCCCATATGGTGCTGGTGGATTTGAAGTTTGGCGAAAGGAAACTGTACCTTATGAAGTCCACTCATGCTGGGCACTCCAATATCATGATAAACGCTTCTGCCACGATCTTCATTTCGTATTCCAAGTGTTTGGTGTTATGCAGAAAAGAATGGTCTGCCGTTCCGCGGCGTTGCAGATGAAAAGATCTGCCTATCAGAACAGTGAAGTTGCTATATGGATGTTGAAACCTGCCGATCTTCTGAAAGCCAGTGCTGAAGAAGCTCATTGTGTACCTTTCTCAAATCTGTCTGTACAAGCTCTTCACTCCCAGATAACTGCTGTATGAGCAAACATCCAAGGCACTGATGAATCTTGAAAAGGCATTAGATTGAAAATATGGGGTGCAACTGTGATACTGAACCCACCCAACCTTTGGGTAACTATCAATCTGAACGATACTCAGGACCCCATAGCACAAGTTATGGCAGGCATCGAGATAGATTTGGACAAGTTTGATTCAATGGTTGGTCTGTCTTCTCAGGAGTATAATTTGACGATTGCAAAAGATCCCTATGCAGCAGCACACTTTTTTCATCTAGTCATTCAGGTCATTTTAGAGGAACTGTTTGGATTAACAGCTGCCAAAGGAGCCAAGAAAATACAAAGGAAACCTGGGATAGTTGGTGAACTGAAGAGCTACATTGGCTCTGTCGAAGCTCAAGGTCAGGGAAGTCTTCATCTTCATATTATCATGTGGCTAGTTGGGGGCCCTGCAGCGAAAGAGATGAAGGTACTGTTAACAAGTCAAGCTTTCAGAGATAGGGTCTGTGCCTTCATACACACCTGCATTAGTGTGGACATCAACAAGCTTGATGAAGCTGGAGTAAAGGCTTTGCCAAAGGAAAAAGGTGTTGCTTTTTCACATCCTTTAGATCCAGCAGAGGATCATTATGCTGAGAAGGGATAAAGTTGTGGCTAGAGCTGTTCAGCTTCATTCCTGCACCCCAGACACTTGCCTTAAAATGGTGAAGAATCGCCAAATCTGTAAAAGGCGAGCACCCTTTCCTCTTTCCAGCATGGAATGGATCGAGGTTTCCAGTGCTTGGGGGCCAAAGCGATATTGCGGAAAACTGAACAATTGGAACAGGTGGATACTATGTGCATTGAGGGCCAACCACGACATGAAGATGATAACAAATGCACCTGAGACCAAGAATATTACATGGTATCTTTCAACATACACCTCAAAAAAACAATCGCATTCCAAAAATACTTCCGCAGTGCTAGCCAATCATCTTGCTTTTCATAACCTACAAGAACGAACCAATCAGGACAGCATCAATAGAAATAAAAGACTGCTAACCTGTTGCATTAACTCCATTAGCTGTGATCAAGAGTTCAGTGCACCTGAAGTAATCAGCTATATCATGGGCTGGGGAGATCGTTATATCTCTCACCACTTCGTTCCCATTCATTGGGATAGTGCCACAGCTGCACTGAAAAAAACATTTCCTGGTTTGAAAAGAAAAACGTTAGGCATCATGTCTTCCATATGCTATATGTTTTTTGACCTTTTTCATTTGATAGCCATTGGTCATCAACATTTCCTGATGAGGCAGAACGGTTAGATGCAGCCCAAGGCCCAGGGACAGAAGCAGGAGAAGAGGTTCTCATATGTTGTCAAAATGACTAATCCAATATAGGATGATTCTGTAAGAGTCGAAATAATCGATGGCAACTTTAAAATACATGATCAGCTCAAAGACTATGCTTATCGTGGTGATGGCCTAGATTCTTACAACTTCCTTGACTTCTGTCTGGACACCTATGATGGCGAACCACTCAAATCAATACAGGATAACGATAATGATGTCCATAGGGGAAGGACTGCGCACAATAGGTTTCCATACAAAGATGGATCAGGTAAAGGCTCAAGATGTAGGGTTCTGCAAGCCAAAGGTCACGAAACACTGCCCAAATTTATTGGACGTTGGTTCCCAAGGAGTGACAGAGCCAACGAACGAGACTTTTATATGGCAAGTATGTTGCTCCTGTTAAAACCCTGGCACTTGATATCAGCTGATTTACTCGGAACACATATTACTTGGGCCGGCAGCTTCTCACATTTTGTACTCAGTGCATCCCCACGAATTAAGGATATCATGACCAACATTCAATATTTTCATGAATGTTTGGATGGAGCGAAAAACCGGATAGATGATTCAATGCGAGGAGGCATTCTCATGCAGTGCCAGGTTGATGTACAATGACAACAACAACAAGAGAATGTCGTAGAAAATGGTGATGAGAGGGAACTGACGGAGTGGGATGTCAAACATGCCAGAGCTTCTCATGTATCATCTCATCTCAAAAACTTCAGTTTTGATGCCCTAGTGATCGCCTGCACCAGTGGAATCTTTCCAACTTTGCCTGTTGATACTGTATATCGTCAAGGTGCGCAAAAGGCAACAATGGATGATCTAGTGCAGTTTCTTCAATGGGATCAGGAATTGGCATCCATTGTATGCACTGAAGATGAAAACATGTTCCATCGATCGGTAGCAAACCATCTTCCATCTCAACCTGGTCAAAATGTTCCAGAAGCAGTTCTAAGAGTGGACACTCCGAGAATTTTACCTTTGATATGACCTGAACTTGCAATTTTGAACACAGAACAAAGAAGAGTGCATAATATTGTTGAAGACAATCTTCTTTGCCATCTCACAGGTCGTAAGCCTCCACAATTGTTGATGATTGTCCAAGGTCAAGGTGGCACGTGCAAATCTTTAGTGATTAAAATGATTTCCAACACATTTGCCAAGCACAATGCCAGTAGTGCATTAGCTAAAATGGCAATGTCTGGTATCGTGGCCAGCCTCATAGGAGGGCAGACATTGCACTATTGGGCCAGGCTTGGTATCCGTGCTCCTAGTTCAAGTGATTGGCTATCGAATGCACCACCAGTCACTGCTGCTAGATGCAAAAGGAACATACCTGGAGTTAAAACCTTGATCATTGATGAATATTCAATGCTTACCAAAGTAGTCTTCGCTTGCTTGGCTGAAGTTGTGGAGTATATTCAAGGTGCAAATGGCGAAGGTGATGCAACAAAGCCCTTTGGAGGTTTGAATGTCATTCTGTTTGGCAATTTTCATCAATTCCCTCCAGTGTCAAATCCAACAGGTGCTTTGTACCATCCATCTGTAGACTCAGGTTCACAACCACTTCGTCAAGCTGCTGGAAAACTGCTGTACGAGCAGTTCCAAACAGTTGTGATTTTGAAAGAACAGAAAAGAGTTGCTGACGTTGTGTGGAAAGGTGTGTTAGACTGCTTGAGGGAAGGGGAGTGTACTGAAGAAGACGTGAAGGAGGTGCAGAAACTCATAGTCACTGAGGACGACAAAGAAAATGAAGGCTTTGACTCCGAAAAATGGGACAGTGCCATACTGGTCACTTCTTGACAACCATTCAAGAAGAGTGGAACAAAGCTGCTATTGCTCATCATTGTGCTTGTACCAGTAATCGGTTGTATATTTGTCCAGCGGAAGATACAGAAGGAATAGCCCATATGCCCTTGCCAATCGAAAGATGTGTCCTAGTTGCAGGCATGCAGGGAAAAGCTTGTGCAAATCTAGCAGATGAAGTTAAAATAGCAGTGGGTATGCAAGTCATGGTCACCCTGAACCTGTCGACTGATAATGACTTGGCAAACAGCACTAGAGGCACTATTGAGGAAATCATATTGGACCCTTGAGAAGACTGCATTGAGCTGGATGAAGACAGAGCCATCTGTTTATCATACCCTCCAGCCTTGATTTTGTTCAAACCTGATGTGGAAGTCACCTATCAATTTGATGGTCTGCGAAAGGGCCTTTTACCTATATGTCCATCAGAAAGGGGTTTCAGTATTACTGACACTAAGGGTCAGATGTTCTGAGTCCACAGACAACAGCTGGCCACCACCCCTGCTTATGCATTTACTGACTATAAATCACAAGGGCAAACTATTCTTGTCCTGTTCATCGACATCACTGCACCACCTGGAGGGACACTGACAAATTTCAATGCCTACGTTGCTTTATCACATGGACAAGGCCATTCTTCAATAAGGCTTCTCTGAGATTTCGATGACACACTGTTCACAACCCATCCTTCAGAACATCTCTGTTTGGAGGACATTCACCTATGTCATTTAGATGCTGCGACTGCGTTGCTATATCGATAAATCATCAGATTGCGTTTTTTTGTGTATAGTAAAGAACTTATTACTATTCAATTTACACATATCAATTAAACTGTGAAACATGCCCTGCAAAACGAATAACCGGCAATGAGTGCCTGTCAGATGATTTAAACACTTACTTCTTCGGATTCGTTTCATTTCCAAATACAAAACATGTTTTAACGAGGACTTCCATCCTTCTGTTAGAAGTTCATTAATGTTGCATCATCATTAATTTGACATTCTCTACACATTTTTACAGTACTCATATGTGGGATTCATGTTTTGGTGAAGTATAAGAGGAAAAGACCACCGTTAAGGAGAAAGTGGCCTTATAAAGTGCTTGAAGTTTAGGGCCAGTCAGAAAGCCTCAACAAGCTGGCCCTAAACAGCAAGTGCTATATATACCAGCCAGCATTGAACATTCCCGTTTCTCCCTCCTTACTTCTTCATTCACACGCTTTTAAGTAGACTCTATAATTTTGTAGTAGTGTATGTAAATTTTTGGATGAAAATCATTTGATGCACCGAATCGCAACAAATTGACATTGGTTTAGCAATTACAACAGGTCTATGGATGCCTCTCCTAAACAACGACTTCCTCATATTGTCAACAACTTAGCACCTTAAGTATACGAGTCATTCACATTGATAATGTCCAAGACACACTCTCAAAAAAAAAGATGGGTAGATGTGAGTCAATTAGTATAATTTACATCATGAACAACAACTTACTTGTAGGATGCAGCTGGCATCAACATTCATTGATTTAGAAGCTGTGGTCGACATGGAAGATGATGCCTATGATCCTGATGAAGAAAATCTCCATAAGCAAATGTTCACCTCATTTAACAATACTTATACCCTTTATAGATGAACTCATTGACAATGAGGAGCTGGATGACAAATCTGGAGCACATGGAAACTTGTTGTGTGAATTCGATTCATGAGAAGGCGATATCGATGCTGGATGGCAAAGTTTCGTGGAACGTGCTCGCATTCGATCAATTGACTATGAAAGTCACAACCTTCATGAGTATCAAGGCCCAAGAACTGATGACTATCATTTGTATGAAATAACTTGTCCAGTAAGATTGACTTGTAGTATCTCTGTTGATTTATACACTATTTAGCCAATACAGATTGGGAAAGAAGAAACGACTGTCTTTCGAATCCTCCAAGCATTTGTTAATTGGAGCACAGCGTCTCCTCCCATGAGATCAGCCATTGCTTGCAATTGCCATCCTGGACAAATTTTCATCGAAGCTGCTTCTTTCAATGCAGCTAATTCCGTGGCTCATCAATTCAACATTCTCAATAAAAGTGATGTGAGGGTTTTGCCTTGTGAAGAAGCTCACCTGTGTCTATTAGGCAGAATCTGATTTACACCATCTGCTGATTCCTGGATTAAAATTTGAAAAGGTTGATATCGAGGGGACATCGCTTACATCCGCTGCGTCGATTCTCAATCACTGCATATTGATGTGATACTCATACCTTGCCTTAACTATGATCAAGGCCTGAAACGAAAGCTGGGGATCTGGCCACAACAGCAGCTTCTCGATGCTCAAGATGTTCAAACAAAACTTGGCCCCAGCAAAATAGAAGATAGGAATGGTTGCTGGCTTTTCCAAGGGGAAATTTACACCAGTTGTGGTTACCTCTTGTTGAGTGACGTCAATACCACCTTTTACTCCCCGAAGCCTTGTTTTCCAACCGCAGATGAATTAAACACCTTCAGAGAATGTGAATAAATACCAACTCACGTCTTTCTTGCTACGGTGACACAAATTGCCTCACACACCCTTTGTCCAGGCAACAGGATTCTGATTATGGCTGGTGACTGTGTTGGATTATCAGGAGAGTTATGCACAATAACAGAAGACAAGGCAGAAGTGTACTTGCCAGGGCAGGATTTAGTCCATTCATTGCCCTTACGAGACATCCAATGGAACTTCAAGTCAGGTGACAATGTGGGGGTTGTGGCGGGTATTCACAAAGGCCTAAAAGGTTTTGTCATGACATGCATTGATCATGTTTTACCACTTTATAACCCAGATACTAAGAATGAGGTAAATATTTCAACTCGGTTATTGATGGTGTTGTAACCTTTTAAATTACTACATCAGGTTGAAGTCCTCAGCTGGCAAACAGTGTTTCAGCCTACACCAATGTTGGGTGTCCCTGACAATATTATAAATGAAAAACCAACAACGGCATGGATCCAAGTTAACCATGAGTTGAATGGAGAAAGCCTACATTCCTTCAAGCTTGTCAACATGAAATATAATCCAAACCAGAACTACCAGGGTCAACAGGTTATGGTTATAAATGGAAACTTCAAAGGCTACTTAGGTCGCATAACATCCACTAACGCGGATGATACAGTTCTCATTGAAATAAGTGCAACCATGCAAAAGGTGCAACTTAAATTGAGTGAACTCTCCTTTGCATAAGCACACTCTATCTCTTTCTTCAAACAAACATCATATTTTTGAAATAGAATTGGCAACAGACCCCTACAACAAATTAAATTAGACATTAATGACAGCCAGCAAATCGTGACTAGAACGGCAGTAATATCAGCAATGGATGTGCCTAAGATGCCCATGCCACATATTGAAGAAATCCCTGCAAGCCCATCTTGGGATCTGTTGTCAGGAATGCCAAATACTAACAGTAAATAGAATTTGCATTTCATCGATCAACAAATAATTGAGCCTGATATAGATGCTGCTTGCTATTGGCTAGCCAATGAACGTTTCAAAGGAATGTGCATCTGCTTGAAGATTGTGGATAGCAATGTGCCTATCAAGTATATGAAGTACAAGAACAAGAATTTGGAATTCTTGGGAAACTAAAGGCAACACAGCCATGGTCAGGTCTATACAAGAACAGAAAAACATTCCAATGCAATACCTGGCACCCGTTGCTCCCAACACGGAACACATTTCAGTAATGGCCATCAGCGGCGACCTTATGGGAAAGGTTTTCAGAGTTTTGTCATATAGCGCACATGAATGCAAGCTGAGAGATCTTAGCATACAACCTATCCGCAAAAAAGACGATTTCATGATAGAGACTCAAAATCTTGTTGTAGTTCATCCTTCAAAGAAGCAGACTTCGAATATTTAGTACATTTACACACTACTTACATAGCATCAAAGACTAGTCATCCTATTGTACTCTGTATGGACAGTGAACATTGTAACAATCATCACCTAGCCTCCATCACAGGTGTGTTTCTGCGAAAACATCATATGAAAGGTGTGCCCCCCTCGACCATTTATATGTTCCAACTCCTTCCAGACTGTATGTTAGATGCCATATACCAGGGCAGCCTCAGCCACATGGCCTGTTCCACAAAGCCTTGACCAGTTGTATTCCATTGATTGACGTTCCAGTTGTTCAATGTCATATGTTGTAGGTGATCCTTTGCCTGAGATCGATATTCCGTTGATGGTCATCCATGGGTAAAAACAATAGATTTGAAAAGAAGAAATTGTGTTCATTTGTGACATCAAATTGGAGGACAACAATGGCGACAATGCAGATGAGCTTTGACTTTGGTAGATTTTTAGCTCTGTTCCCTGATCATGGGTAAGTAACGTCGATATTGTGAAATGACTTGATACTTACATTGTGCATCCTGACCTGTAGAATGCTTTTCATTGAATCCTGTTTGTCTAAATTGACTTCTTCAGTCTCCCTGTCCCAGAAATCTTGATTGTTGCACCATGCAACCCACTCTGTCATTGTGCCAGATGGTGTCATGATGTCAATACCCCTAGGAGTATGATCAATGAAAAAGCCAGGTTCTATGACTGCCAAAGCAGCTGATCCTGCTATAACCCCACGAACACTCTCCAATACCTCGAACAACGAATCCATGACTACATCGTCCATGAAAGCACAGATTATGCTCCTGACACAAGTGCTAACGACAGAGCAACAGCTATCCACAAAGACAGAGTTTATGTGACTGAGCTGAACAAGCTTCGAAAGAGATGGTTCAATGCTAGTAGCCTGCTCGATAATACAAGAGACTATGTCTGGTGGCAACTGCATGGGTATTGACATTGCAAATAAAGGAAGCAAAGACGTCAAGGGTTTGTTATTATTCTTTCACTTTCCCCATGTGATAACAATATATATATCAGGACTCACTGGAAGGTGACCTTACCTTCACACCATCATGTTCTCAGTTTATTCTATGACCAGAAACAACATGATAAAGAATCGCACTGCCAGAGTAAGCTTCAAATTATCTATGTAGGAGTAAACTAAGCTTTGTGTAGTTCCACGCTCGTACTTACTGGGGATTACTGTACAAAACAGACTTTAACACACCACAATTGGTATGCATCCCCCTCTACCTAGGAAAAATGAGTGCAAATACCTTGGACAATTTGGACACCAATTCCTGGATTCGCATTGGTTCCTTCTTCACTCAATGCATTGACTTAGATGAAAATCAGTTACATGTTGGCTCCTCCAAGGGCGGTATGCTATACCATCTTCGTCCTCCTCTCACCATCTACTATTCCAAACTTGTAAGTAATTTGTCACTTTTTTAGTTATCCCTAATCCAACCTCTTCTAGCCACCTCCACCCACATATACCAGACACTTCAATGGAGCAATCAAACACATTTCCAGTAATACAATCGGCAAATGGCACGGTAATGTCTTAGTAGTATGTCACGGCAAACGAAACGCCGTTGCAGGTGTTCAGATGAAAGATGTCTCTTACATCAACAAACACATCATTTGGTATGTCTGCCATTCCTCCATTTATGCATTAGTAATTTTTTCTAACAGGTTGATAACCGATGGTACACTTTCTCAAGAGCCATGAAAATTTAGTTACCAGAATGTTATATTTACAAATTCACCTGTTTTCAAGCACTAATCATGTCCAAGTGGATCACCATTTGTATTGCACAAAAATACAACAGCTTCTTGACTCAACAAAGTGGTATGTTAGGTTTCAAGTTTAATGCAAGAACGCTTATAACCACAACCCTAGACACTGTGCCAAATCATATTGTATGTTCCCCAATCGCAACTTCTCTTTTTCTGCTTCACTTAACATGATAAAGACAACAGGTGTGGTGACAAACCTTATCATGGGACTAACTCTACATTCAAATGTCCATCAAACACCTCAAATCACTTCAGAGAGTCATCTTCTGACATGGAATGAATTAGATTAGGACTGTTATGTATTCCACATATAGTGTTTTGTTTTACCCTTTTTCAATCTCTGACTTCAAAATAAATAGTGATTCTCTGGTTTCTGGTGTCGCAGCTCCCCACCCAACACTTCGTTTCCTATCAAGCAAATTTTGTGAGTACCGCCATGCATGACCTTTTTGAATTCTTATTAAGAGGCCCACAGACAATGGCATTCAGTGGCCCAGCCGAATGCAACCCTTTGATCCATACTGCTCAGTATTGCACGAGTCCAAACTGGGTTTCCAGAGTAGGATGGGCCAACTTGAAATCTGGACAAATCCTAGTCAATGCCAAAACTGGAGAAGAAACAATTTGTATTGTTGTGGGCACGGTCTCTGAAACATGATTCAAGATGGGTAGTGTTTGCAGGTTCAGTCCTATGGACCAAAAAAATCCATAGGACCGAACTGAACCGGACCTTGGTCCGGTCTATTTTTCGGTTGCGGTTGCCCAAATTTGGGGTTATTCCAGTTGCCGGTTGCCTCATTTCAAAAATCACTCAAAACCGTTCAAAGACTGGTTGAAATCGATTGCAACTGGTTAAACGGTCACGTGCGTTACATAGCCTTGTAACGACATTTATTACCTTCAATTTGATCTTTGGTTCATCAAAAACAGTTAAGAATTGAGAAAGATATAAATAAATCCATTTTGGTACAAATACCTTTTTTGTGCAACTTGTACCAGAATGACT
>Ga0307507_10012550_pt1 | contig 10453 bp, 8 predicted proteins | sample 7_EM_MG_FD_207223 | JGI IMG/M metagenome (GOLD analysis project Ga0307507, IMG submission 207223) | Populus trichocarpa ectomycorrhiza microbial communities from riparian zone in the Pacific Northwest, United States - 7_EM | ecosystem: Host-associated > Plants > Roots > Unclassified | place... | reverse complement strand
ACCCTACATTGATAGATGGTGAGCACATTTGCCTACTTGAAATTTCCATATCCAAAAATAGAATGAAGCAAACTGATGAAATTTTGAGTGAGTTAGAATTAAAGTCATTCTGGTACAAGTTGCACAGAAAAAGTATTTATACCAAAATGGATTTCATTATATCTTTCTCAATTCTTGACCGTTTTTGATGAACCGAAGATCAAATTGAAGGTAATAAATGTCGTTACAAGGCTATGTAACGCACGTAGGATCAATGGACAAGCCCTGTCCAGTTGATTAAAGTATCAGCCAAGTAATGTGCAGTCTAAGGCAGTAGAAATTGCAGTTGGTTCACAGACCGGGCCACTTAAATATGCTTGAAGACCTGTAAAAGACAACACCACTATGAAATAGTACACTGAAAAGGTGTTCTAAAGTAGAAACACCTCAGCACAGGGTGTTGGACTATACATTAAACATGGGCATATATTTTACGAGGATTAAAATGATTTAATTTGAGCTAAGACACCTAGGCATATACACACAACATGAGCCAGATGCGAGAAGTCAGAAAGTCACATGTGGAAAGACCTTACAAGAAGATGATGACACACCATGGATACCTGGTTGTGTCGCGTGACCTCAATTATGCAAGCAAGCTCGATTAGTCAAGCTCGTCACACTCATGACTTGTCACACAGGAAAGACACCTCTGATATTGTATTACCATGAGAAGCTAAGCCTTAGGAAATCACTTTAGCTTTCTTACCTAAAGAAAATAAAGACAATGTGCTATAAATGAGAAATATAAAAAGTGCATAGTTTACAAGCATGTAAGCCATGTATGGAAATTCCCGCGCATGCATCAAAAGTGATGTGTGGTCAGCCACAACCATGTGAAAACACAAATTTAGAAAGGATACCATTCTGGTTGCATCTCACGCAACAGAATGTCTTCGTTCCATACGAAACTCATATGATAAAATAATTGAAGAGCATTCTCATGCTCCAAGCCATAAGATAAGAAGTTTTCTATTGAAAACTAACCTAGACACCCATAGGCTGAATGGTTGATGGCAATGCAGATCATCGCATCAGCAAGCCTATCATTACTATGATGTCATGTATCAAAATAGTAACCGAGGCCATTCAGAAAATAAACACGAGAGATCAAAGAAAGATAAAAATAGCTATACCAGCTATCACTGCATACACATCAATACTGATGCATTTGTACAAACACTACAAAATCTGTAGTGTTCTTTGAGAAAGACTATAAAATACGTACAATACCCTAGTAAAATACTTCAGACATTCAGCTATTGAACATTTGCCATAGATAAACACATGTAAAATGCGTAGATAAGGATTTTAGGTATTTAAGGAGTGCACAACTAGGTCAAAATGCAAGAAATTGTCCCACATTGACCCAGCTAGTTGCACTCCGAGTAGAGACTCAGGAGGTGGACAGTTGTAATCAAATTTAAGGAGTTTTCTTCGTGATTTAAGATAAAGTACTGTGTGAACAAAGCCAGCATGCTTATGTGTCAACATACTTTGTCTTTAGTAAGCTTAAGGTTTTAAAAGGATAAGAATTCTTGACAAGGCAGCGAACTTGTAAGGACAGTGTCAGATCGTATTGATATTTGTAAATGCCCAAGGGGGCTATACAGAGTCAGAAGTCTAAAAGTCTGTTGTTTTGTGCAAAATAAGGAAACATGCCATAGAAGCCAGAAAGTTAGCTAAGACAAGGTAAACAAAGCCATAAATTCGTTCTAGCATGGCTAGTAAAATCTATAAATTACATCCAATTTAACAAACCCAAATCCAAGCCTTAGGGCTACCACTTGCGATTTTTATACACAAAAATTCGTAAACAAGTCAATAAAGTTAATTCTACTAAATAAAACATTTGGGTATTTTCTAATACCTTGAGAATCCCGAACTCGAAGCACCACGCACATATAGTGGGTGAAAGTGTGTTAAGGTTTTAAAAGTGTGTGTGTGTGTTGTTTAGGTGTGGTTCACACACCTGTTCAGTCCATGCGTTGCACGCTTCCCCCTTTCTGCGTGCACCAGTCTTCTCAATGTATAGTGGCCAATGAGAAGCATCCTTTCCACATGCTCAAAAAATTGAATTCACCAATGTCTGATGAGAGCGCTCCGAATGGCTGTTCCCCTCTGGATGATACAGAGACGACATGATGGCAATGATACCATATTGCTTGAATAGGATCTCAACCACACCTTTGAATTCTGAACCACCATCGACAAGGCAGAGGAGGATACACCTGAATCGACAGTACACTTCCTCATACAAGAACCTTGCCCAAGATTCAGAACTTGCTCGCCTAACTGCTTGTGCCTCCACCCATGAAATAGATGGGTCAGTAACCTGCAAAAGATACTTCATACCTCCAAAACCATCAGGCATGTGAACAGTGTCCAAGTCGAATCTTTGTAGTATTCCAGAATTCCATGTGGGGCTAAATGCAACGATGGGGCAAGTTTTCGATCATAGTTGACAGATGTTGCAAGAGTGGACAAAGTAAGTGATTTGGTCATACATATTCAGCCAATAGAAACGTTCTGAAAGGGTCTTGTACATAGTGTCGCGTCCTCGATGACCTCCATCATTATGTGCTTCTGCTATTAAAGCTTAGCAGCAGTCAATGCTAATAACAACCAAATGAGGAATCTTCCCTTTGGGCTTAATTTTCCACAAGCAGTCTTCATTGTAAAGAAAAAAGTTCTTTGTTGTCTGAATGAATGATTTCCGTTCAGCAGCGTTCTCGCAACATGGAGGCATAATGTCCATCTTGAGGTATGTAATGATTTCTTGCCACATTTCAGGCGAGTCCTTGTCTTGAACCCCAAAGGAATGGGTGGCACACATAACATCAGAGTAAGGAGATACCTCCTTGTATTTCAACCTATTATCGATTCGAAGTATAGGGTCAGTGGTGCTCAAATTCTTGCCCTGTGTATGAAAAGTCATCCGTCACAGAGAGGAGGGAATACTTAATGAGAGATCCATCTCTAAAGTCTTTCACGGAGGGGTCATAATGAGTTTGTCTGATTCTTTGAAGTTCTACCACCCAAGGAGGCGTTGGGTCCACAACATTGAGAATCAAAAGATCGTCCACAACGGATGTAGTGTGAAGTGAAGCGTATGGTGTGTGAGGAGTCCTTCACATAGTCAGCAAGAGGTCTTGAAAGAAAGTTTTGTCAAGGTGCATCAGACGGAAAGCCAGAAGTGATTGTGAAGATAAAAAATTTGTGAGCAACATGAAAGAGAGAGGGGTTTCGACTTGATTTGAGCCAACAAATTTATCTAAAAAGTCTTCAGCATCCTCATCCTCCAAGTCCTCGGGAGTACACTTTTGTTGGTGAGAAGACCGGTGCACGCGGAAAGGGGGAAGCATGCAATGCATGAACTGAACAGGTGCATGAACCACACCTAAACAACACACACACACACTTTAAAACCTTAACACACTTTCACCCACTATATGTGTGCGGTGCTTCGAGTTCGGGGTTCTCAAGGTATTAGAAAATACCCAAATGTTTTATTTAGTAGAATTAACTTTATTGACTTGTTCACGAATTTTTGTATATAAAATCGCAAGTGGTAGCCCTAAGGCTGGGATTTGGGTTTGTTAAATCGGGTGTGATTTATAGATTTTTACTAGCCATGCTAGAACAAATTTATGGCTTTGTTTACCTTGTCTTAGCTAACTTTCTGGCTTCTATGGCAAGTTTCCTTAATTTGCACAAAACAACAGACTTTTAGACTTCTGACTCTGTATAGCCCCCTTGAGCATTTACAAATATCAATATGATCCAACACTGTCCTTACAAGTTCACTGCCTTGTCAAGAATCCTTATCCTTTTAAAACCTTAAGCTTACTAAAAACAAAGTATGTTGACCCGTAAGCATGCTGGCTTCGTTCACACAGTACTATTATCTTAAATCACAAAGAAAACTCCTTAAATTTGATTACAACTGTCCACCTCCTGAGTCTCTACTCAGAGTGCAACTAGCTGGGTCAATGCGGGACGATTTCTTGCGTTTTGACCTAGTTGCGCACTCCTTAAATACCTAAAATCCTTATCTACGCGTTTTACATGTGTTTATCTATGGCAAACGTTCAATAGCCGAATGTCCGAAGTATTTTACTAGGGTATTGTACGTATTTTATAGTCTTTCTCGAAGAACACTACAGATTTTGTAGTGTTTGTACGAACGCATCAGTATTGATGCGTACGCGGTAATAGCCGGTATAGCTATTTTTATCTTTCTTTGATCTCTCGTGTTTTCCTTCTGAATGGCCTCGGTTACTATTTTGATACATGACATCATAGTAATGATAGGCTTGCTGATGCGATGATCTGCGTTGCCATCAATCCTTTGGCCTATGGGTGTCTCGGTCAGTTTTCAATAGAAAACTTCTTATCTTATGGCTTGGAGCATGAGAATGCTCTTTATTTATTTTATCATATGAACTTCGTATGGAACGAAGACATTCCATTGTGTGAGATGCAACCAGAACGGTATTCTTTCTAAATTTATGTTTTCATGCAGTTGTGGCTGACCACACATCACTTTTCATGCGCACATGGGAATTTCCATACATGGCTTACATGCTCGTAAACTATGCACTTTTTATATTTCTAATTTATAGCACATTGTCTTTATTTTCTTTAGGTAAGAAAGCTAAAGTGATTTCCTAAGACTTAGCTTCTCATGGTAATACAATATCAGAGGTGTCTTTCCTGTGTGACAAGTCATGAGTGTGATGAGCTTGACTAATCGAGCTTGCTTGCATAATCGAGGTCATGCGACACAACCAGGTATCCACAGCATGTCATCGTCTTCTCGTAAGCTCTTTACACACGTGACTATCTGACTTCTCATGTCTGGCTCGTGTCGCGTGTATACGCCTACACATCTTAGCTCGAATTAAATCATTTTAACCCTTGTAAAATATATGCCCATGTTTAATGTATAGTCCAACACCCTGTGCCGAGGTGTTTCTACTTTAGAACACCTTTTTAGTGTATTGTTTGGTGGTAGCGTTGTCTTTTACAGGTCTTCGAGCATATTGAAGTGGCCCGGTCTGCGAACCGACTGCAATTTCTACTGCCTTAGACTGCACATTTCTTGGCTGAGACTTTAATCAACTGGACAGGGTTTGTACATTGATCCTTATGATCATGTAATTTGTATTAAGTGCTACTACAGGGATTTATTGGTAAAAATGCTAAATTTCGCATTTTTAGGAGTGTATGGTTACACTCCGTATCATCGGGATAAGCCATCAACTGCTGCATGGGATTGGGCAGGAACATGATGCATCTCGTAGTCAAAAAGGGCTATATAAGAAATCCAGTGGGTCATGGGTGCATTTGGAAGGTCCGGCTGCTTCACCATTTCGATCAGAAATTTTGTGTTGATGTTGATCTGGAAATGAATCCCCCAAATTCTGTGTCAAAGGTCTTTAACTGCCCTAAAAACACCATAAAGTTCTAGTTTAGGTTGAGAGTAATGTGATTCAGTGTTGTTGAAAGTGCAGGAACCAAATGTCACCGGGTCTTTTTCTTTTTCCACCATCTGGAATAGAATCCATCCTGTTCTGTTTTGACAAGAGTCGACAGCAATGATGACTAGACCATGGTCTGAAGGCTGCAGCAGTGGATCTTGATGTAATAGAAGTTTGGCTGTTTCATAATTCAACTTAATGAGGACAGGCGCTGTCGAAACTCAGCATTTGAGCTTGTTCTGGGTGTCTTCTGCTTCTTTCAAAAAGATAAACTGTCTTTGAACTGCTGTTTTTGTGAGGAGCATCAGTGGCTTGGCAATCAGTGAAAAACCACGTATCCATTTTCTCCCAACACCTGCTGTACCTAGAAACAATCAAACATCAGTAATGCTCATCAAGGGTCCCAAATTCATAATCTTTGTGACCAAACCATGTTCAAGGTGCCAACCTTCTTTTGAAATAATTGTTCCTACAATGTGCAGGCATGGAGTTGCAAGAACCATCTTGCTTCCAGAGGCTGTGATCCCTGCTTGGATAAAGTGCATCAGAAATCTGTCAAGAGTTGTAGCATACTCGTAAACGAAGCATCGGATTCCTGGGGCGATCTCTGAGTTGTTGTAAGTTGAAGTGGGACCTTTCAATCCCACATCGTCCACGAATACATTGCCGTTCTCAGGGATTTTATCTTGTAAGGTGTGGGTTGTGCATCATTGAAACTCTAGTAGCGAATTTGTGGCTCCTTGAGGTAGTACACAAGAACGAAGGGGGCCTATTAAGCAAGTAAAGGTAGTTAGAGGCCTGGAGACAACTGCAAGCTTTTGTCCATCGTATCCTGAAAACAAGTCAGCGAGACTGTAGATGACATGTCCCATGAAACTTTCTGCAAAGTCATCAGTTCTGGGAGGTAAGCTTGTGTCATGCACCATAACTCAATTAAGCTCTTGGACATCAGCCACTATGCAAATACCACCTTTAGGTTTTTCAACTGCAAAAATTCTTGAACAATATGAAGCAGTAGAATACTCGTATTTCCCTGCAGCTTTTTGATCAAGGAGCATTTGACGCACGGTGTCTTCGATTGATTTGGGTATGCATATAGGAGCTTGAACCCAAGGAATGTGTTCTATTACCAGTATTTCATAGTCTGGGAAGTATTTTTCAGAGAACATTCCTCATTCAGAGTCGTTGAAGGCCAAGGCTTGTTGACGTGTCTGTAAAATGTATACTAGAAGGTCAATTTCCCTAGGCTGAAGGAATCCTTTAGGAACGCTTGTCAGAATTTTCTGAAGGTGGTCCGGTGAAAGGTGTGCCATTGGAATAAAGTCTTGAAGAGATGGCAGATCTAAGGGAAGAAGGGGTAGCGATGGTATAACAACGGGGCAAAACACTTGCCTGGCTGGGTCTGGCATATAGCTCGGAACAGGTCTGACTTTCTTGTCTATGGTCTTGTATTTTGTACACTTTTGGAGTGGGTTCGACTTGTAGACAAGAGCCCATTGGGTCCAAGGGGTAAGCAATGGTCGAGAGGTTCTAGGGGAACAATGTGCAATATTCTGTAAAATCAAATTGTAAGCTTTCAGGGGTTCTAAATCAGAAACAGAAGAAGGAAAGTCAAAGCCATAAGTTCCCATCAAAGCATGGAGAGAGCACCCAAGGGTTGGAACAAACACATCCTGGTCAAGTCCAGGCTTGGGATACATGTCTGTCTTCATTTTCCCACATCAATGTCATTCACTTCTTCAATTTTCATACAATGGTCAAGATTGAGTGTAGCTGCATTGCAAGGGGTGCCGGGGGTACAAAGAGGAATAAGGATCGAAGGGCCTTGCTGAGATCCATCAGTTTTATTGCTGTCACCATCTTTCCAAATACGCATGTTCATCGAACCTTGTCGAGTATACTGAATCAACGCGGAATACCACTGAAGCCACAGTTGACCCAATATGATTTCCTGTTTGCCGGTTCCTTCTCTACTAACAAAAACATGGTGGTCGAAGCATCTTCCAGAAATTTTGATTTCGGTGTCTCGAACACATCCACCAAGGGGAACAGGCCATCCATTAATCCCTTTAAGGGACCAACGTGTTCCATCAAGGTCGATTGCCAAGTTGGTTTTGTCATAAAATTCCTGTGCCATTAAATTAAGTTCTGAGCCCATATCAATCATGAAAACAACGTCAATTCCAGCAAACTTTCCCTGGAAATGACCCATAACCATCGCAAACAAAGGCTGTGGCATGTGCAAGGTTAGGTTTGATGTGTTCCATCTCTTTGTATGGTGTGATATTGTTCAGCAGGGTCAACGTAGGGACGCAGTTGTGAAGATAATTCGTGGTGAGAGCTGTGTTACCCCAAAATGTCATGGAAAGCCCTGAGTCTGCTAGAAGAGTTTGAAAACCATCTTCAATAGTGCAAATATAGTGTTCTATTTTCCCATTCTGTGAGTGAGTGTATGGTGCAGTCACCTGCATTGCAATACCATGAGATGTAAAATGTTTCTCAAGGCGCCCAAGACAGAGTTCCTTGGCACCATCCATACAAACAGAAACCACATGGTTCCCCAATTTTGCTTCCCACAGGGCCTCCACCTTCCAATATGCATCATAAACATCATTTCTGGCAGTGAGGAGCATGATGTGACCATAGTTAGATTTATCATTGAGTATTGCCCAGAAAGATGACTTCTTATGAGGAGTGAGGACCAGAAAAGAACCACAGGTGTCCATATGGAGGAGCTCACAAATAGCAGATGTGTGATTGTGATTGTGAGAATAAGGCTGTTGAGGGTGTTTGCCAATAAGGCAAGGGATGCAGTGATCAGAGAAATCAACAGCACCCAACCAGTCCACTCCAGTGGCATAATTCTTAGTGAGGACAGCCCTGGTAGCATCAATGCCAAGGTGACCAAGGCAATGATGCCAGAGCTCTGGTGTCTGCTCAATAACAGGTAAAGTTGGAAAAGCAACCTCAATGCCATCAGTGATAGGAGGGACAGGAGCAATAAAATCTCATTGGAGGAAAGAAAGACGATGGAGGACTGTTGCCTGAAAAGATAACCCAGCAAGAATAGGATGATTCAATGGAAAGTGAATGATGGTAGCATCTTCATCAAAATGAATGCACATCTGACATTCCTGCATTGCTCCAACAGAAATAAGATTGATAGGGACTGAGGGAGCATGAAGGCAATCCCATAAAACCAACACAATGGATTGGGTGCCACATGTAAGTCAAACCTTGACATTGCCTTTTGCAGGAGTTTCGAGGACACCAGAATTAGCTGTCTTCACAGGTATTGCCTGGATAGAGTTAAACAGTGAGGATATGGAGGAAAGGCAGATGGGTGATAGCTCAGATACCAAGGAAAAAGCAGTCTCATAAAGAGGACACTTTTCATTGTTGTGTGAAGTTAAAGGAGGATTTGTATCATAAATGGGATGGTGTTGTTTGTTGTTTGTATTGTAAATGGGACGGTGTTGATTGTTGTTCAAAGAAAATGATGGTATATGTGGTTCAACTCTTGTGGTAGAGGGAATACTAGGTAAAGGACAACTAGAGGGAAGGGAAGGAAGGTGTGGTGGTGTTTGGTGCTGGAAAGCACTTCTGCTAGACTGTATGCATGGTGGCATGACCACTGTTATGTCCATAGTACATGTACCATTGGGGTTTCCTGGAAGATTAGGTGCTCTGGGAATCGGTGATTGGTCCATCATATGTGGTATGTGTGTCGCAGTGAATGGCATATATGTGTGTGAAAGCTTGTGGGTGCATATATGCATGGTATGTGCATCATGCAAATGTATGATGGATGGAATATGACCTTTCCCAGTGCAGATAACCTAAGAATGAAAAGAAAGAATATGAGTTGGGTTTCCCTGAGCAGTCAGGCTAGCTTCTGGTTCAGGTGGGGCCCATAACCTATCAGACCTAGACACGGAGCAAGCCTCAGTGTCAGGGAGAGAGATGACAACTCTGTTGTATTACCTAGATGCAGAGAAACTAGATACAAGTCAGTGTAGGCATCGTGTAAAGGATGGTAATATGTACACCTCAGTGTCAGGGAGAGAGATGACAACTGAGGGGAAGAAATGAGAGATCTGAGTATAAGTAGGTATAGTACAATCGATCACATGATCTGTAGTCCTGAAATAGAAGTGGATGGATCAAGGGTGCTCTGGCAATAGAATTCCAGACCTATAGCTGGTTAGTTAGTCCAGCCAATGGTCCAAAAAAGAAAATGGAGGTCTCAAAAACTAAAGCTCAGGAACACTCTAGGACCTCATATTGACTTGTAATGAATGTAATTATGTTATGTACTACCATCTGCATGCATAGGAGGCTCTGTGGAGCTGGCTGGACTATAATTTTGAACATCACAACTGATTTCATTGTGCTACCTACAATTGTGTATGGCCACCTTGAATGCCGTGCTTTATGTGAAAGAACAGCGACATGCAAGTGAACAATTTCAAGTCGTGAGTGGCAATTTGTCTAAGTCCATTGAAACTCTGATATCATGTGATCATGTTGAATTTTGAATTTCCCAACGTGGAATTTCATTGTTCTTCCTTCCCACCACATTGAAGACTCCCTCCCTCGATGAACGGCCTCCTCCTGTCAACAAATGGCGAACACTCACCCCTTTCAATGAACAGCCTCCTCTGTCAATGACAGGCCCCCTCCCCCCTTGACAAATGGCCTCCTCCCATGGACAAACAGCATCCTCCTGTCAACAAATGGCGAATGGTCTCCCCTTTTAATGAACAGCCTCCTCCCTCGACGACCGGCCCCCTCCCTCCCTCGACAAACAGCCTTGCCCCTCAACAAATGACCCCCCTCCTCGACAAATGGCCTTCCCCTTCAATAAACGGCCCCCTCCCTCAACAAATGGTCTCCCCTTTCAACAGATGGGCCCCCCTCCCTCAACAAAT